>JGI12316J15309_10001318_pt1 | contig 12885 bp, 9 predicted proteins | sample MarCyaLeptolynsp_FD_15309 | JGI IMG/M metagenome (IMG submission 15309) | reverse complement strand
TCGGCAATTGTGGTCCCGGGTCAGGCTTCACCCGCCGACCGGCTATGATTGCACCGGGTGTCCGGCGAGCGCGAAAACGGCAAGCCGCCTGCCGGGGCGGTGGCCACCGTGTCTCTCGATCCACGGGTCACGACAGCGGAGCCGCTGGGCAATGCCCCTACGATCGGGCGGACCCGCACCGAGCCGAGGACGTCCGCCTCTCAACCCGCGCCGGGGGACCAGATCGGCACCTTCGAGATCGAGCGAGTGCTCGGCGCCGGTGCGATGGGCGTGGTGCTGCTGGCGCGGGATGCCGATCTCGGGCGCCGCGTGGCGATCAAGGTGCTCGCCGCCGACTACGGCGACGACGACCACGCGCAGCAGCGAATGCTTCGCGAGGCGCAGTCGGTTGCGCAGCTTCAGCATCCCAATGTCGTCGCGCTGCACCAAGTCGGCATCCACGAGGGCCGAGTGTTTCTGGTCATGGAGTACGTCGACGGCGGCACGCTGCGGCAGTGGGTCGATGCGCAATCCCGGTCGTGGTCGGAGATCCTCGGTGCCTATCGCCAGGCGGGAGCCGGGCTCGCGGCGGCCCACGCGGCCGGTTTGGTGCATCGCGACTTCAAGCCCGACAACGTGCTGATCGGAACAGACGGCCGCGTACGCGTCTCGGACTTTGGCCTCGTCGGCGCCCCGGGCAGTCTCGAGACGACCCCGACGCCGGTGAGTCTCTCCGGGGACGTGCGCCTCACCCAAACCGGCACGCTGCTCGGAACCCCGGCCTACATGGCCCCCGAGCAGTTCGCGGGAACAGGCGTCGAGGCCGCTGCCGATCAGTTCGCGTTCTGCGTCTCCCTGTTCGAGGCGCTGTACGGCTGCCGCCCGTTTCGCGGCGACAATGCCGGCGCACTGCTGCTTTCGATCGAGTCCAAGGACATCGTCCCGCCACCGCGCGGGCGCACGGTCCCGCGTTGGGTGCACCGACTCGTGGTGCAGGGGCTCGCGCCCGATCCGGAGGATCGACATCCATCGCTGGCCGGCTTGGTGGATGCGCTCGAGGTTCGGCCACGAACCCGGCGTCCGATCGCGGTTGCGGTTGCGGTGGGGGCGCTCGGGCTGGGCTTGGCCTGGGGCACCAGTCGCGACGACGACGCGCCAGCGGCCTCGCCGACCTGTCCGACGGCCGATGCTCCGATTGCCGAATGGAACGACGCCCGAGCCGAAGCGCTGCACGAGGCCCTCGCCGGAGCGGAGATTGCCGACGCGTCGGCGACCGCGGTGCGGGCGACCTCGATTGCCGCGGCGCGTGCCCAGGAGCTCGCGCGGATCGAGCACGAGGTATGTGTGGCCGGTCCGGAACACGAGGCGGAGGTTGCCCACCGCATGCGTTCGTGCGTGGCTCAGCAGCGCGCCGAGCTGGCGGTGACCATCGAGCTCCTCACCGGGTCGCTGCCGGCGACCGTTGCCGCGCTGGCCCCCGCGATGTTGCTCGAGCTTCCGCCGCCGGAGATGTGCGCAAGCCCAAGTTCGATGAAGCACCGTGTGCCCCTTCCCGAGGACTCGGCGGAGCTTCACGCGCAGCTGTGGCAGGCCCGGCTGTGGATCGACGTCGGCCATGTCGAGCGAGGGGCTGCGCTGGCCCAGGATGCGATGACCAAGCTCGAGGGCAGCGAATCGCCGCTGCGTGCGGATGCGCTGCTGCTCGCGTCCCGGCTTCCCCATGCCGATCGCCAGTTCGCGGAGGCGGAGGCGCTACTGCGCGACGGAATCTCGGCGGCACGGGCTGCAGGCGATCGCACGCGCGAGGCGGCTGGGCTCTCGATGCTCATGTCGTCGATGACTTCGGACGACCGCGGCGCGGCAGCACTGGCGTTTCGAGAGCAGGCCGAGCAAGCCGCCGCCGATGCCGGCCCGGAGTGGGTCTGGCCGGTGCAGCTCCAGGTCGCCCGTGCGCTCAACACCACGAAGCAGCATGACGAGGCCGATGCGAGTGCGTCGTTGGCCTTGGATACGCTTGCGTCGTTCGAGGCGCCGAGACCGTTGCCGACGTCGCTTGCGCACGAAGTTCGGGGCCGCGTCCTGGAGACCAACGCCAAGCCGACCGAGGCCGCGGAGCAGTACCGCCTCGCGCTGAAGGCCACTGCGGCGTACGGCCCCAATCATCCGCGACGGGCCACGGTGCTCACGCTGCTTGCTCGGTCCATCGATCGTCAGGGCAACGTGGCGGGGGCGCGCGAGCACTTCGACGAGGCGGCGCAGATTCTCGAAGGGGCAGGGGAGCGCCACGTCTTCGAGCTGGCCCAGCTGCATATGCTCCGCGGGGATCTCGAGCGGCGCATGAACGCGACCGACGAGGCCGCCAAAGCCCTTCGGAGGTCGATCGCATTGTTCGAGACCGACGACGACTTCGAGCCCTACGTCGCGCGCAGCCTGATTGAGCTCGGCATCGTCGAGTTCATGCGTGGCAACAACCGCGAAGCCGATGGGGTTCTCGCCCGCGCGGCGAAGATCGCGGCGCGCCACTCGGATTCGTCCGTGATCGACGTGGCGCGCCTCGAGGGCATGGCGGGTGGTGTCGCCATCGCGCTCGGAAATCTCGAGCGTGGGCTCGAGCACCACAAGAACGTGCTGGCCGAGTACGAGCGACGCTTTGGCCCGACCAACGAATATGTGGTGCGCACCCAGGTCAACGTTGGCGACATCGCGATGTACATGCGGCGGTGCAGCGAGGCGCGGGACGCCTACCGGCGGGCGCTGCGGATCCGGGCGGACCTCGGCATGGAGCGCGACGACGACGTCATGCGGATCATCGTCGGTCAGGCGACGTGCGACGCGATCGACGGGCAGGTCGCGGACGCGCGGGATGGCCTCGAGCGGGTCGAAAAGGAGGTCGGCACTGGCGTGACCGCTCCGTGGCGTGGCGGCCGTCTCGAAATGCTGCGGGCCGAGCTCGCTCTGCGCGACGGGGACGCTTCCGAGGCACGCCTGCACGCCGGCCGCGCGCGGGCGATCTACGCATCTCTCGGTCCCGCTCACACGATGGACGTCGACCACGTCGACCGCTGGCTCGCCGATCATCTGCAGTAGGCTGGACACACTGGTACGCTCGTTGCACCGTTGTCGGTGCATGAGCGAGGTGACGCCTACGATGCCGGACAACGCTCCGGCGGGAGGACCGCGAAGCGTGTTCGAGCTCGCCGTGGAGTCGCTCCGGTGCCCCTGCTGCCGCGAGCGCTTCTACTTCGCCCAGCATGCGGGCAAGGTCTGGCGGACAGAATGTCCCAATGCGGCCTGTGCCCAGGTCCTCGTTGTCACTCGCGAGCCATCGTTCCGGTTTCGGGTGGAGCGAATCGGCGCCAACCTCGAGCGACGCTTCCCCGAGGCCCCGCACTTCTTCCACTACGTCGCCGAGCACTGGATCGAGGTTGCATTCGCGGTCGCGCTGCTTCTCGCACTCGTACCGATGCTGTGGGCGAGCTCCTCCTTTGCCGCCGAAGCGCTGCCAATGCTGCTCGTGTCGCTGTCGGCCGCACTCGCGTGCTCGATCGCCTTTGCCTGGGGCGCAACGCACTGGTCCCGCCGCCGCGGGCGTCACGACGCGCGCCGACGTGATGCAGCTCGCACGCTCGGTCGCACGCCATACGTGGTCGTGTCCGCGACTCCTGGTTGGTACGCCGACTCGTAGCGGCGTGTACGCCGAGGTCCCGCGCTCGTGCACGGCGTTGCACGTCGGTGCAGACGTAAGGGCGTTGGGCCTTTACGCTCTACGCCCGTGGGCGCAACCGTAGAGGACATGGACACCGATCGATTGTCGGAGCTCGAGGCAGCCCTCGGCGACCGCGTCGACGATCTGCTCACGCCGGCACTGGTGATCGATCTCGATGCGGTCGAACACAACGCAAAGGCGATTGTCGAGCGGGTCGGCGGCCGCAAGCGCTGGCGCCCTCACATCAAAACGATCAAGCAGTCGAGCATCATCAAGATGCTGATGCGCAAGGGCGTTGGCCAGCTCAAGTGCGCCACGCTCGATGAGCTTGCGCTGGTGCTCGACGTCGCGGAGCGCGTGCACCCCGAAGGCGAGGTCGACGCGATGCTCGCCTATCCGCCCAGTCGAACCGTGCTGCGCGGGGTCAAGAATCTGATCGACTTCAACGAGGGCGCCCACGTTCGGATCGTTGCGGACTCGCCGGAGCATCTCGAGGCGATCGACGGTTGGCTCGGCGAGCTTGGGGGCTCACCGCGGCTCGAGGTCATGCTCGAGGTCGACACCGGGATGCACCGCACGGGAACGTCGCCCGAGGCGTGGCAAGCCGCGCTCGAACGCGTCAATGCGACGGCGAACATCCGTGTCTGCGGGCTGCACGGCTACGAGGGCCACGTCGAGTGGACCGATCGCGAGCAGGCTTTTGCAGGCTACGACGCGTTGGTGAGTCTGGCCCAGGCACTTCCCGCCAAGAGCGTCTCCCTGATCGTGACCTCTGGCAGCCACGGCTTCGTTCACGCGATCGAGCACGAGGGGCTCGCCGGCGGAAAGTGGACCCATCAGGTCTCGCCGGGCACGATCGTGCTTTCCGACCTGCGCTCGCATGCGCCGGCGGAGGCGCTGCAGCTGCGGCAAGCCGCATTCGTGGCGAGCCGGGTCGTGTCGCAGCCCGGCGAGGATCGCGTCACGCTGGACGCGGGCAGCAAGGCGATCAATCCGGACCGGCCTGCCCCCGGATGCAAGGTGCTTGGCTGGGCCAACCTCGAGCCACTGACGCCATCGGAAGAGCATCTCCCGTTGCGCGTCAAGAAGGGCGAACGCCCCGATCGCGGGAGCATGGTCTTCCTCGTGCCCGATCACGTTTGCACGACGGTGAATCTCTACCGGCGCGTGCTCTACGTCCGGGGCGACGCGTGGGCGGGGATTGGGGACGTCGAGGCGATGAGCCGCACGCTCAAGCTGTCCGACAACCGCCCTTAGCCTCGGGCTGCTATCGTTCGCGGCGGTGGACGAGTCCGCCGATGAAACCAAGACCGGGCAGCGCCGTGCCGCGCCGGTTTCGATCGGAAGCGCGGACACGCAGGACTCGGAGCGAAGCGTGCTCGCCCCGGCACGCGACGTCGCCGATCGCTACGGTCGCTACGTCGTGCTCAGTCGTCTCGGTGCTGGGGGAATGGGCGAGGTGTTCGCGGCGTGGGACCCGGAGCTCGACCGGCGCGTGGCGCTCAAGCGCCTGAAGTTCGACGCCGAACGCGAAGGGCATCGGGCCCGCCTGTTGCGCGAGGCGCAGGCGATGGCGCGGCTTCGACATCCCAACGTCGTGGCCGTGCACGACGTGGGCAGCCGGGAGGGCGAGGTCTTCATCGCCATGGAGTTCGTCGACGGGCGGACGCTACGGCAGTGGACGGCGCAAGCGCGCACGTGGCAGGAGGTTGTCGACGCCTACGCCCAAGCGGCGCGGGGGCTGGCGGCCGCGCACGCCGAGGGCCTCGTTCACCGCGACTTCAAGCCCGACAACGCGATGGTCGACGCCGGAGGTCGGGTGCAGGTGCTGGACTTTGGCCTGGTCGCTGCCGTCGGCGAGCTGTCCGCGGAACGGCGGCCGAGTCCCGACGAAGAAGACCCACTGGCCTCCCCGCTGACAGCCACGGGGACGCTGATGGGGACGCCGGCGTACATGGCCCCCGAGGCATTCGAGGGAGGCACCGTCGACGCGCGTTCGGATCAGTTCGCGCTGTGCGTCGCGCTGTTCGAGGCGCTGCATGGGCATCGTCCCTTCGCCGGCTCGTCGTTTGCGGCGCTGCACCAGCGTGTCAGCGAGGGGAAGGTCGAGCCCGAGTCCGAACGCGTGATCCCGGCCTGGCTCAAGGCTGTGGTGCGTCGCGGACTGTCGAGTGCGCCGGTCGAGCGGTACGCCTCCATGGACGATCTCGTCGCTGCGCTCGAACGCGATCCCGGCCGGGCCCGTCGGCGCCGGGTCGTTGCGAGCATGGGCGCGCTCACGGTCGCCTCCGCGGTCGGGGCGGCGTGGTGGATTGCAGGGGCGCCCGAGCGTCGCTGCGCCGATGCGGCGGCTCCCGTCGCCGAGGTTTGGAACAAGGCCCGGCAGGGCAAGCTCGCCGCCGCCTTTGCTTCGACCAAGCTGCCCTTCGCCGCGGGCAACTGGGGCGCAGCGCAGGACGTTCTCGACCTGCGCACGCAGGCCCTCGAGAGCGCCTACGTGGAGGCGTGTCGAGCGACGCACGTCGAACGCATCCAGTCCGAGGCCGCGCTCGACCAGCGGCGGTTGTGCCTCGACCGACAGCGGCACCGGCTCGATGCTCTGCTGCTCGTGCTCGAGGAGCCGGACGAGGCGGTGGTGTCCAATGCCGTGTCGGCGGTCGAGACCTTCGACGACCCCAGCGGGTGCACGGCGGAGCGAGCGATCCTCGGAACGGCGGACGGCGGGGCCCAATCCGAAGCGGTCGAGGCCCTCCGCAAGGACCTCGATCGGGCCGATGCCCTCCGGCTCGCGGGCAAGAGCGCCGAGGCCTACGACGCCGCTCAAACGGTCGTCTCGATGGCCCGCGAAGCCGGCGACCGCCACATGCTGGGGATGGTGCTCGGCGTCTCGGCTCGGTTGGCCCGCGAGGCGCAGAAACTCGAGATCGCCGAGCCGCTGGCCCACGAGGCGCTCGTCCTCGCTCGAGAGCTCGACGCGGACGGCCCACTATTCGAGGCGTTGCTGCAGCGCTACGACATCGCGCAACAGAAGGACCGCCACGAGGCCGCGCTGGAGATCCTCGACATCGTTCGGGCTGACGCTCGTCGGGCGGGACGAACGGATCTCGAGCCGGGCCTCGACGCACGGGAAGGGCTCGCGCGGCACGGGCTCGGGCAGTACGCGAAAGCGGCGGCGGCCTACGAGCGCGCGCTCGAGGGCTTTCGGCAGCGCGGTCGGGAGCACAGCGTGGCCGCGATCAACACCCAGGGCAACCTGGCGACGAGCTTGACGGCGCTCGGTGAGAGAGACCGCGGCATCGCGATTCAAGAGGAGATCGTCGCCGCGTACACCGAGCGCTTTGGGGCGGAGCATCCGCTCGTTGCGTCGAGCTCGCTCAACCTCGGGTCGTTCATCAACGTCAAGCAACCCGACCGAGCACTCGAGCTCACGCGCAAGGCGGTGGCGATCCGCGAGAACGCCTACGGCTTCGACCATCCTCTGACCGTCGAGGCCCGAGAGCGACTCGCATCCGTGCTGTTGCGTCTGGGGCAAGCAAAGGAAGCAGAGGTTCTCTACCAGGACGCCGTGAAGCAGATGATCGAAGCCTACGGCGAAAAGAGTCAGCGGGTCTCGCTGGCTCTCAACAACCTCGCGGGCGCGCTGTGGTTTCAGAGCAAGGTCGACGAGGCGATTGTTGCGCTCGAGCGCTCGCTCGCAATCAAGCTCGATGGACTCCCCGCTGATCATCCCGACCTCCGGCTGACCCGCGGCAACCTTGGGCTCATGCACACGGCGGCCGGCAACGCGGAGCAGGCGTTGTCGCACTGGGAGGTCGTACTGGCGGGGGCGCTCGCGGGGAACGACGCCGAAGAAGCGGCGCGGGCTCGAGCGTTCATCGCCTACAACCTGGCGTACGAGGGAGATCGAGCGCGCGCGCGGCAGGTGCTGGACGAGTCCGGCGGCCCCGATGGCGTTCCCAAGCGGGCCCAGTCGGTCAGCTACGCTGCGCTTGCAGTCCTCGAGGAGGATCCGCAGCGTGCCGCCGCCTTGGCGGGCAAGGCCGTCGAACGCTCGGCCCAGCGCGAGCCCTGGCTCGTAGCGCAGCTCGAGGCCAAGGGCATCGCCGTGCCGCAGTGAGTCTCGCGGCGGTCCACGCTATCCTCTGGCGCCCGTGAGTCTGACGATCATCGTGCTTGCTGCACTGGCTGGTGCAGGCGTGGCTGGGTGGTTTCTCTACGGCCGGCAGCGTCGGGCGATCGCCGCGCCGAGCCACCGACCGCTGCCGCCAGGGCGCGCCGAAGCGGCCGACAAGGACGAGGCCATCTTCGACCCGAGGCCCAACCAGATCTCCCCGGGCGATGACATCCAGCTCGAGCGCAAGTCCGATCACGGACCGGTCACCTTCTCGGTCAAGGCGGCTGCAACCATCCGCGACGCCGAAGACGAGGACGACGAGTGGTCGGAGTTCGAGATCGTCGAGCTCGAGGGCAATGCCCGCTACTGGTTGGTCTATGCCGAGGACGAGGAAGCGCGGTGGACCTGGACGCTCTACAAGAAAGTGCCGCAGACCGAGCTCGATACGCTGCCCGTGTTCGACAAGATGAGCTACGACGGCAAGAAGCCGCCCAAAGAACTCGAGGTGTTCGGCAAGTCGTGGAAGGTCAAACGTGGAAGTCGGCACTACGACGTGTTGGTCACGGACTGGCGGGTGGACCGGCAGCAGCAGCAGACGTACGAAGCGCGCATGACCGACTATCGCGAGGTTGGCGGCACCGCGACGATGGGCGTGGAGCTGTGGGAAAACGGGATCTCGGTCTCCCTCGCGGAGGAGTCGATCGACAACCTCACCGTGATCAAGCGTCCGGTGGCGACCTGGTAGGGCAGACGTGGCAAAGTTCGTTGCATTTCTTCGCGGGATGAACCTCGGCGGGCGAAGGCTGGGCAATCCGGAGCTGTGCGGCGCTTTCGAGGCGATCGGCATGACCGAGGTCTCGGCGTTTCTCGCGAGCGGCAACGTGGTGTTCGACGGCTCGGGCAGCGCAGCGGCGTTGGCCAAACGGCTGGAGAAGGGCCTCGAGGAGGAGCTCGGCTACCCCGTGCCCACGTTCCTGCGAACGGCCAAATCCGTGCGTGCGCTGGCGGAGTCGCAGCCGTTCGCCGAACGAGATGCGGACAACGGTGGCAAACCTCAGATCGCATTTCTCACCCGGAAGCCCTCGCCGAAGGCGGTCGAGGCAGCGCTCGCGCTCCAATCCGACGACGACTGGCTGGCGATCGCCGGCACCGAGCTGCACTGGTGGCCCTCGGGAGGCCTGAGTCAGTCCGAGCTCGATTGGAAGGCGATCGAGAAGGCAGTGGGCCCGACGACCGTGCGCACCCGCAACACGATCGTGCGCCTGACCAAGAAGTTTCTCGGGTGAGCTGGGGCCGCGATGCTGGACGAGGGGGAAATCCAGGCGCTGGTCGACGCATTGTTTGCGGACGTCGCATTCTCATGGCCGAAGCTCGGTGTGGCGCCGGGGCCCTGAGTGAAGGCTATACTGCGCCGCGGTGCTCTCAGAGGGCTTCGAGGACCAGCAGCTTCTGGACGCGATGCCAGGGATGGTGGTCGTCGTCGGTCGCGACGGCCGGATTGCACGGGCGAATCGACGGCTGGCAACCTTTCTCGGCGCCGCCTGCGATGCGTTGATCGACGAGCGGCTCGCAGATCGCCTGCCGCCGCTGGCGAGCGAGGCCCTGGAGCAGGCGCTCGAGTCCGGCCTCGCGACGCAGAACTCGGTCGTTCGGCTCGTGGGTGCGGACGGAACGAGCCGCGCGATGGTCGTCGACACGGTGCCCCTGCAGGACGCCTCGGAGGGGGTCGCGGGGGTGATGCTCTGCGTGCGCCCGAGTGGAGACGCGGCGCTCGAGGCAGTCTTGACGCAGCGGGAACGGGAGCACCGCGACATTCTCGAGAACACGACGGATGTGCTGCTGCGTCTGAGCGACGAGGGCCGCTACTTGGCCGTGCTCACGGGAGGCGATCGGCTGGTGCTCCCGCCCGACCAGCTGATGGGCAAGACCATCCACGAGCTACTCCCGACGGAGGCCGCGGCAGACGTGCAGCGGGTCATCGACGCGACGCTGGATTCGGGCGAGATGCAGGAATACGAGTACAGCCTCGAGGTCGACGGGCGGCTCGTCTGGTTCTCGGCCCGGGTTGTGCCCGAGGGACGCACGAAGGTGCTCTGGGCCGCGCGGGACGTCACTGCGTGGCGAGCGGCCGATGAGGAGCGCCGGGCGCTGGAGGTCCAGATGCTGAGGGCGCAGAAGCTGGAGAGCCTCGGAGTCCTGGCCGGCGGCGTCGCCCACGACTTCAACAATCTGCTCGTCGGCGTGCTCGGAAACGCCGAGCTCGTGCTGTCGTCCACGCCCCCCGAGTCGAGCGCGGCGGAGGCTCTCGTCCACATTCGCGAAGCCGCCATGCGGGCCGCCGAGCTCTGTCGTCAGCTGCTGACGTACACCGGGCAGGAAGCGGCGCACCGCGAGTCGCTGAACATGTCGGAGCTCGTCAGGGGGATCACGGCGTTGTTGAAGACGCCGGGGGGAACCCAACGAGTGCATTACGACCTGATGGGCGATCTGCCGCCGGTCCGCGCCGACGCCACGCAGCTTCGGCAGATCACGATGAACCTGGTGACCAACGCCACCGAGGCGCTGGAGGACCGCCCCGGGACGGTGCGCATCACGACGGGGCGCGCCTACTGTACCGCCGAAGACCTCGCACGCTCGCGGGTGCAGTCCGAGGCAGCGGCCGGCGACTACGTCTTTGTCGAAGTCGAAGACGACGGTGCCGGGATGTCGCCTGAGGTTCGCGATCGGATGTTCGATCCGTTCTTCACGACCAAGTTCACGGGCCGCGGCCTCGGTATGGCCGCTGTTCTCGGCATCGTGCGTGGTCACGACGGTGCGATCTTCGTTCGGTCCGAGGAGGGGCAGGGGACATGCGTGCGGGTCCTCTTTCCCATTGCGGCCGACGTCGAGCCCGCGGAGGACTCGACCGCGGGACAATCGCGCGGCACCGCGTCAGCCACGGTTCTCGTCGTCGACGACGACAACTACGTCCGCTCGTTCTTGAGGCGCTTCCTCGAACAGGACGGTCATGCCGTCGTGGATGTCGGCGATGGGCGCGAAGCGATCGAGCGCTTCTCTCAGCAGCCCCAGACGTTCGATCTCGTTCTGTTGGACCTGACGATGCCGGGGTGGTCCGGCGGTACGGTTCTCGAGGAGCTACGGAACGTCGATCCCTCGATCCCGATTGTGCTGTCGAGTGGATACCCGGCCGAGCGTGCGGGGCACCTGCTCGAGCTTCCGGGCGTGCAGTTCTTGCCCAAGCCCTATCGCCCCGAGGAGCTGCGCGAGTGCATCAGCCGGGCGCGCCGAGCCAACCCGCGAAGTCGTCGGTGACGACCTTGGGGGAGAACTCGGCATGGCCCGACCCCTGAACCTCCAGCGTCGTGCCGTCGAGCACGGCCCAGGGCAGCTCGTTCATGCGCTGCCACCCCATGGAGTACAGCCACAGCTTGCCGTGAGCTGCGTGAAAGGCCCGAGGCGATTCGTGGCCGAGCTCGATCGCGGCGGTGATTCGCCCCGTCGAGCCGTCGAGCGCGGCGAGCTTGGACCGGTTGCTCAGAAAGTACTGATCGCCGGTTCCGCGGAAGATTTCGAAGTGCAGTAGCTCGGGGTACGGCGTGCCCTCCCAGGCGACCTTGCGCTGGGCGAGGTCTACGACCACGAGCTTGACCTCGTCGCTGCCGTGAGTGTCGAGCAGGATGGGGATGAAGTCGGTCAGCGTGCCTCGGAGGGGGTGCGCGCCGTCGGTGTCGTTGTCGCGCGAGTTGGCGATCATGGAAGGCTCCCACGCCCCGAGGCTGAGTCGCCAATCCACCGTCGCCGTTTTCGGGTCGACCGCAACCAGGTCGAATCGACGCTCGGTCACGTCGCCCCATGGCTTGGCCACGGTGAACACCGGAGTGTCGCCCGCCAAGCCGCAGAACAAGGGGATCCCTTCGGAGGGCAGGGCGTGCTCGGCGGTCGGCATCGACGGGTCGCTCCACGCCACGCTGATGAGCTTGTCGCGATGCCACGTCACGAAGCGCTCGTCGGTCGAGCATCCGGCCGCGTAGGCGTCGATGGTCTTCGCGATCTCGCCAGTGTCGCGCCGCACAAAGTTCCACCGAGCGTCGGTCCGGTACGCGATTGCCGTCGGCGAGATCTTGAGCTCTCGCATTCCGTCGGGCACGTCGAGCGTCCACTGGGTGCTCCCGTCGGTCGCGTTGCGGGCGACCAGCTCGGACGAGCTTCCGTCGGAGTCGGCGTGCAGCAGCTGAGTACCGTCCGCATAGGGCCGATCACCGAAGACGATCGGAAGGTTGAACGAAGAGTCCTGCTGGGCGAACTCGATGCGGGGGCTGGTCCAGCGACTCTTCCCCGTCTCGGGGTCGAAGCCCAGAATCTGGCCGTACGTCTCGGAGTCGCTCACCTTCACGGTGATCAGGTCGTCCGTCGCGGTGAGGCCATGGCGCGCGTACACCGAATAGGTCACCGCCGGGAGCTCCTCGGACCACACGACACCGCCGTCGACGTCCATCACCCCGATCCAGGCGCGCGCGTCCCCGTCTTTGGGGTTGTGGCGCATCGTGAACACCGCCCGCGTCTCGCTGATCGGCATCATGCCGGTGAGAAAACCGTCGGGAGGACGCAATACCCACCAGGCGGCCCCAGCGACTGCCCCCACTGCGGCCACGAGTCCGAGGCGCTTGGTCATCGCGGTCGCCATCGAGCGCAGGATAGCCCGGCTCCAGTTTCCCGATCTGGGAAGGGGAGGGACGTCCCGATTTCCCGATCTGCGAAGCAGCCCCGGGGCAAGTCTGCGATACCCGGTTTGCGGGTCGATGGCATGCGAGTTGCTCGGTGGGCGCCCATGACCCGCCGTCTGCTTGTACTGACCTTGGCTACCTTGACGCTCGGCGTCGCAGCCTGCGACGAGGCGATCGTCGAAGATGTCGCCGATCTCAAGAACGAGGACACGCGCCTCGACCCGGTCGGAAAAGCTGACGGTCTCGTGTGCGACTACGACTGGTCGGACTGGGACATCGTCTGCCCGGATGCTTGGATCGGAACCCAGGACGGCTGCGACTGTGGCTGTGACGTGGTCGACCCGGACTGCGAGCCCGAGCCC
>JGI12316J15309_10008318_pt1 | contig 12901 bp, 8 predicted proteins | sample MarCyaLeptolynsp_FD_15309 | JGI IMG/M metagenome (IMG submission 15309) | reverse complement strand
GTCGCAGTGCTGTGCGGGCCAATCACTCCGCAACCCACCTGGTCCACGAAGCGCTGCGCGAGGTTCTAGGCAACCATGTTGTCCAGAAAGGGTCGCTGGTTTCACCGGACCGGCTGCGGTTCGATTTTTCGCATCCCAAGCCGATGGACGATGGTGAACTGGCAACGGTCGAAACCTTTGCCAACGAGATCATCTTGCAGAATGCTCCCGTAGAGACTCGCCTGATGGCGGTAGACGATGCGATCGAAGCCGGTGCGATGGCTCTCTTCGGGGAAAAATACGGCGAGGAAGTGCGCGTTGTCTCCATGGGAACCGCGTTGCATGGCGACAAGGAAGGAAAGTCCTATTCGCTTGAGCTTTGCGGCGGAACGCATGTCCGGCGGACAGGAGATATCGGACTGGTCACGCTGGTATCGGAAAGTGCGGTCGCGGCAGGCGTACGCCGCATCGAGGCCCTGACCGGGACTGAGGCCCGGAGCTATCTCGATGCGCAGGACAAGCGGATGCGCGAGATTGCAGCGCTGCTCAAAATAGGTGCGGATGATGTTCCCGCGCGCGTCGCACAGCTTGTGGACGAGCGTCGCAAACTCGAAAAGGAACTCTCCGACGCAAAGAAAAAACTCGCGATGGGTGGCGGCGGCAATGGTTCTGCACCCGTGAAGGATGCCGGTGCGTTCAAGGTAATGGCGCGCGCCGTGGAGGGGATCAACCCGAAAGACCTGAAGGGTATGGCCGACGAAGCCAAGGCCCAATTGGGGTCCGGTGTCGTCATCCTGATCAGTGTGGCGGAGGACGGCAAAGCCGCGATCGTGACAGCCGTGACAGGTGATCTGACCGAAAAGGTCAGCGCTGTCGACCTCGTTCGGATCGGTTCGGAAGCGCTTGGCGGCCGTGGCGGCGGTGGGCGGCCGGATATGGCGCAGGCTGGCGGCCCGGATGGCTCGAAGGCAGGTTCCGCGATTGCGGCAATCGAGACCCATCTCGCCGGTCTGTAATCGACGCTTGTGGTTGCTGAAAATGAAAAAGCGTGCCTGAACGGCACGCTTTTTTCATTGGAAATTACTGGAGATGGATCAGTTCAGTGCTGCAGCCAAAGCCAAGGCAGCGGCGGATGCGAAGGTCGAGACAATCAGCATTTTCAGAACCACGTGATGCGGTGAAGTCTCTGCGGCACGGGCTTTGTTCGTTTCTATTGTCATGTCATTCTCCTTGTAGGTTGTGCCCACGTTAGGGTACGGACCCATAAATGAGACTGAAATGGCATGCGAAATGGCGAAATCCCGTTAGGAAGGGTGTGCGGAGCGGGCTTATTGCCCGGTCAAGCACACTGACGCCGCGGGGTGAAGCGATTTCCATGTCCTTCGGATTTGACCGGCTTGCTCCTCCTCCGCGGTGCGAAATGCTTGAAAATGCGCCGCATTTCCTGCGCTTCCGCTCCTTGACGATAGGCAAGCCGCCTCAAACCATTTCGGCCTCGTTTATGGGTCCGTGACCTAGAGATGGGATCTGCGACAATTTTGCCCAATCACATTGGGACGCCCGATTCTCACAGCTTTGCGTGAACGGCGTGATCGAGTGGGAAGCGTGACCTTGTGAGGCACCGGCCTTCGCGAATACAGGCGTTAGAGGCGGCAGTGCTTCGATCCTGCCATGACAAGATCCGGAAGACCTCAGCTCCGCCCATTGCTTGTCGCGACGGCTTCCATGCCGCTATCCGCGGCCTAAACGATTGCAGGCGCAAACCGTTTGAGCAGAGCCGTAATCAGAATTGAACCGAGAACCACGATCGGGAAGAACAAAGCCTCGTGCTTGGCGACGAAAATAAGGGTGAACACCATCACGGCGGGATGAACCAGATACATACCGAGCGACAGCCCGGACAAGGTGTCGACAATCTTTGATTGCGGTATCGGAACGGCGATTGCGAGCGCGACGGCGAAGCCGGCTATCGCGAGTTGCGGCGTCATGGGGTCCAGGCCAAAATAAAGGGCAACGATGGCACTGCAGGCCAAGGCGACCGGGACAACGGTTTCATTTCTGAAACGTTGCATCAGAAGACCGGCGAAAGCGGCAGGAACGACGGGTAACCACTGCACGAGTGGGATGAGCAGGTGGTTCGTGTCGCTGATCCAAAGGGACGCGCCTGAGAGCAACACGCATACAAATGTGAGCAGGGGCAATGGTGTTCGCTTCGGGATGAGGACGCAAAGCAGCAGAAACAGAAATGAAAATGACAAGAACCAAAGGTGCAGTGATGCTCCGGTCAGAACCATCCACGGAGCAAATTCGCTCGAGAGGGGCGCATCGCTGATGACGCTGCGTGTGTATTTCATACACGCATAGAGCACGCTCCAGGCAAGCCAGGGCAAAAGCAATCGCCTTGCCTGTTGCGCGATTGGTTTGCCAGCACCGTAGTACACCAGCAGCATGATAAACATCGGTAGTGCTGCCAGACCGATCCAGCCACCGGCAACATCGCAGTGGAACTGAATGATACCGATCGCGCCAACAAAACGCAGCAAATCGATACTTCCATTCCGTGACGCCGCCCGATTTGCCGGCTTGGAAGCGGAAGCGACTTCACCAGATATCGAGAGCGATTTGGTAATTTCGATTTCCCCGAATCAGTAACGGCCTGACCTGTTTGATATCAGTTTGGGCCGCACAAGTTCTTGTTTTTGCTGGAACCGCTCACAGAATTCTTGGTTCACGGGCCGATGTTGGGCTATTCATGAATGTGCGGGATGCGAGAGTGGAGCAAGCGGTGCAGGACCAAAGCTTGAAGCGGGCACTTTATGAAGTGCTTGAAGACACAGGCAAAAGGCGGGTTGCAGCGCGTTCATTGCGCCATTTCCTGGTCTTTCTCATTCTCTTGAACATTGTGCTTGCGGTCCTGGAAACAGTTCCGCAGGTGCGGGCCACGCTCGGCCATCATCTTCGCTTTGTCCAGCTTGGCAGTGGATTCGTTTTTCTGGTCGAATACGTTCTGCGGATCTATGTTGCCGACCTTCATCCGCCGCTCCGCCGTTATGGCCCGCTCTGGTCGCGTCTGCGTTATGCTGTTCATCCAGACGCAATCATCGATCTGATCGGCGCGTTGCCGCTTCTGTTCGTGCTGTTTCTGCCCAACCAGGCGGTCACCATTGTCGTGATCCTGCGCCTGTTGCGCTTCCTGAAGCTCGCCCGCTATTCACCCGCGCTCAGATCTCTGATTTCTGCTGTCGTGGGGGAGCGGAAAGCGTTGCTCGGATCGAGCATGATCATCTTTGGCGTGATCCTGCTGTCTGCCACGCTGATGTATCTTGTTGAACACAATGTTCAGCCGGAGAAATTCCGCAGCATTTTGCACGGCATGTACTGGGCGATCACGACCATCACGACCGTGGGATACGGTGATGTCGTGCCGGTCAGCAACCTTGGCAAATTGCTCGGAAGTTTCGTCATGCTCATGGGGTATGGCCTGATTGCGCTGCCAGTCGGGATCATCGCCTCGGCCTTTGCCCGCGAGATTCATTCCCGCGATTTCGTGGTGACCTGGTCCATGGTGGCCCGCGTGCCCCTCTTTGAGGATCTGAAGGCGACCGAAATCGCCGAAGTGTCGAAGCTTCTGCAGGCACAGACGGTACGCAAGGGCGGGATTATTGCCGCGCAGGGCGACGTTGCGGACAGAATGTATTTCATCTCGGAGGGCGAGGTGGCGATCAACCTCAAGCACGACACGGTTTTTCTCGGGGAGGGTAGTTTTTTCGGCGAACTGGCCCTCATCAACCAGAGCCGGCGAACGGCAACCGTGACGGCCTATCGGGACTGCCAGCTGCTTGTTCTTGAATCTGAGGCACTGCATCGGCTGCTGGACAAGGATGCCTCACTTGCAAAGAAAATCATGGACGAGGCGCGCGAGCGCGTTCACGAGGGCAAGAAGGTGCTGGGAGAGCTCGCAGAAGAAGAGCTCCACCAGGCAGGGGTTTACGCTTCTTCAAACGAAGGCAGCGACGAGCCAGAGCTGTCTTTTCAAGAAGAAACAGAACCGGAGCCACCCAAACAGACGTGAAATAGCGGTCACCCGGATGTGGTTTTTCTGATCAATAAGGCGTTAGTCCGGGAGGCACCTGCGCGTAGAGCGGGTCGCCCTGCCAGAACACGTCGGTGGGACCGACCACGAAATCAACCAGGTTCCAGCGGTTATACTGGAAGCGCAGCAGGGCATAGGTGGAAAGGCCGTCCATATATTCTGCCTGGCTGGCGAAGGTGGTCAGAAACGGGTCAATCTTGCTGCCGCCTGGCCGCTGCGGATTGACATTGACGAATGCCCAGCCCGCGCCTGACCTCATCCAGCTCACGACAAACTCAACCGGCGGACCGACGCGCGCTTCCACCATCGGACGGATTGCGTTGAGGATGTCGCGCCGTTCCGCGGAGCCGCGCGGCGGTTCGTAGACGGACTGCGCCGCAGCACCTAGTGTGGAGCCCGTGACCAGAAACAGGCTTAGCATCGTGATCGTGAGGCAATGAAAAAAGTTCGAGAACGCGTATGGTTTCAAATTCTTGCGCATTATTGTTTTCCCTGACATCCGACTTTAAATGAAACACTCCCTGAAACCCGGAAACGCTAACATGAAAACCATCGGATTGCTTGGCGGAATGAGCTGGGAAAGCACTGTCACCTACTATCAGTATCTGAACCGGATGGCGCGCGCACGTCTGGGTGGCCTGCATTCCGCAAAATGTCTGACATGGTCCTTTGATTTTGCAGAAATTGCTGCTTTTCAGGCGGCGGGGGACTGGGACAAGGCAACCCAGGCCATAATGGCCGCAGCCCGCCAGGTTGAAAGGGGTGGGGCAGACTGTCTCATCATCTGCACCAACACCATGCACAAGATGGCTGAAGAGGTTCAGGGCGCAATCGATATCCCGCTTCTTCATATCGCGGATGCGACTGCGCCCGCCATCAGGGAGGCCGGGTGCTCCCGTCCGCTGTTGCTGGCAACGGCCTATACGATGGAGCAGGAATTCTACAAGGGGCACCTTGAAGACAGACACGGTGTTTCCGTTCAGGTTCCCTCCGACGACGACCGGGCCGAAATCCACCGGATCATTTACGAAGAGCTTTGCCAGGGCGAGATCTGGGCGGATTCCAAGCAGACTTTTCTGGATGTCGTGGAAAAGGAACGTGCGGCCGGTGCGGACGGTGTGATCTTCGGCTGTACGGAAATCGGGTTGCTGGTTTCCCAGGAAGATTTTGAAATTCCGGCTTTTGATACGACGGCGCTGCATGCCAAGGCTGCCCTCGATTTTGCGCTCGGCGTTTGAGGGCTATTCGGGGCTCTGCCTCGGCGTTGTATCTTGAAAGCTCTGCCGTGAGCGCATGTTGTCCAACCAGTTCGACAGACCTGGCGCTCTTTTCAAGAGCATCACGCCTTCCTCGGCCTGCGCGAAGAGGTGCAACATCGGAGCGGCGTGGCAGTCTGCCAGAGAAGGCCGCGTTCCAGGCATGAAGGGGCCGGGTTCAATCAGGCTTTCCAATGTGCTGACAATCGTTCGCGCCTCACCAAGCGCGGAAGAAATCCTGACCTCATCGGCGGCGGTGCCATCGCGGGTCTTGGCAACGCGTTCAACATAGATTTCCCAGACACATGTCCGGTAGGCGTAAGAATCGAGGATAGAGAGGATCTGGTTCATGACGGCCCTCTCACCGGCAGCAGAAGGCTGTAAGGACGGTCCGTCAAACGCTTCGTCTACATAGCGAAGAATGGCACTTGTCTCAAAGAGAACAAAACTGTCGTGCTTGAACGCCGGGATTTTTCCGAACGGGTTGAGTGCAAGATAGTCTTCCGAAACGCCTTCCGGCGCGAACACGTCAATCGGCGACAGGGTATAGTCCAGTCCCTTTTCTTCCAGTGCAAGGCGCGCAGAGCGCACGTAAACCGAATAGTCGGCGCCGAAGAGTTCGATCATGGTGTCCCTCATTCGCGTTTGTGCAACGTGTGCACGTGCTTGGAGTTGAGGCTCAGGCCGTGACGCCTGAGCTGACCCTGAAATCTAACCTCGGTGTCGCCCCGGAAATAGGATGCAGGTCACATCTTGGCGCTGTAAGCCGTCCCGGTCAGGCTGATGCCATCGCCCCAGCCAGGTTTTCGTCGATCTTGTCGAGGAAGCCGGTCGTGGTCAGCCAGCTCTGGTCCGGCCCGACGAGCAAGGCAAGATCCTTGGTCATGAAACCGGCTTCCACGGTGTCAACGCAGACCTTTTCCAGCGTCTTCGCAAACCGTGCCAGGTCATCGTTGCCGTCAAGCTTGGCGCGGTGCGCCAGGCCGCGTGTCCAGGCAAAGATTGAGGCGATCGAGTTAGTCGAGGTGCTTTCGCCCTTCTGATGCTGGCGGTAGTGACGGGTGACCGTGCCGTGCGCAGCTTCGGCTTCGACCGTCTTGCCGTCCGGGGTCATCAGGACCGATGTCATCAGGCCGAGCGACCCGAAACCCTGGGCGACCGTGTCGGACTGGACATCGCCGTCATAATTCTTGCAGGCCCAGACATAGCCGCCGGACCACTTGAGAGCGGAAGCAACCATGTCGTCGATGAGGCGGTGCTCGTACCAGATGCCTGCCTCGGCATATGCGTCCTTGAATTCGGCCTCATAGATGTCCTGGAACAGATCCTTGAAACGGCCGTCATAGGCCTTGAGGATCGTGTTCTTGGTGGAGAGGTAGCAGGGAACCTTGCGCTGAAGCGCATAGTTCAGCGACGCGCGGGCAAAGTCGCGGATCGAGTCGTCCAGATTGTACATGGCCATCGCGACGCCGGACGAGGGCGAGTCGAAGACATCCCGCTCGATTTCCGTTCCATCCTCGCCGACGAACCTGATTGTCAGCTTTCCCTTACCGGGGAAGGTAAAGTCAGTTGCCCTGTACTGGTCGCCAAACGCGTGACGGCCGACAATGATCGGTTGCGTCCATCCTGGTACGAGGCGCGGCACGTTCCGCATGATGATGGGTTCGCGGAAAATAACGCCGCCGAGGATGTTGCGGATGGTGCCGTTCGGGGACCGGTACATGCGCTTCAATCCGAATTCTTCGACGCGAGCTTCATCGGGCGTGATCGTCGCGCATTTGATGCCCACCCCGTGTTGCTTGATCGCCTTGGCGGCGTCGACTGTTATCTGGTCGTCTGTTTCGTCGCGCTTTTCAATCGAGAGGTCGTAATACAGCAGATCGACATCAAGATAGGGGTGGATCAGTTTGTCCTTGATGAATGCCCAGATGATGCGTGTCATCTCGTCGCCATCGAGTTCTACGACGGGCTTGTCGACTTTGATCTTAGACATGGACGGGTCTGCCTCGCTTTGTCGGGAACCGGGTGTCGGAAAGGAGGTGCTGTGACACCTGTTGTAACGGAAAACTATTGTGCGCGCTTGTATACAATATTTGTTTTTGTCGCAATACCGTCCTCTTTGCGAAACTCTGATCGCGGTGGACGGGGTTGGTGCGCATCCAAACGGCTGGCGAAAGCCGGGAAATTTGGACTTTTTTGGAATTATTTTGTTCGCTTACCCAGACTTCCGAGGTGCCGTTAGGGGATTCATTGGATTAGTTGGGTAGCTTGTTCATTGGTAAATTTACTGCTCCACCAAACCGAAAAATCAAATCTTTCAAGGTGCTTTTCCGATGTTAATTGTTTTTCTATTTTGTTTTTACGGGTAGTTAATTATAAATAAGAAGTATAATTAGATAAAATGAGTTAAATTTTAAAAAATTATACTTTGTATGTCTTGTTTATATATACCGGGAGTTGGTGGAATGTTTTGAGTGCCTCAAACAGAGTGACCGATATCTGCTTTAAATTTTTCAACAAGCGGATCTTGAGCAATCTGATTTGCGAGGCTGCATGCATCCGGCATTTTCCTTCGGTTTCAAAAACGGGCCGGTCATCCCCAAGGCCGCATTTGGTTTTTCGGTTGCCACCAAATTCAAGTCAGGACACTGGCAGTCGGAGCTGACGCAAGGTATTTCCGCGATTGAGGACCGTTTAAGCGATGAGGCTTCCGAAGGCTCTGTCGCGGCAACGTGGATGCAGTTTCTCGGAGACAGGCCAGCGTGGAAAACCATATTCACTTCGGGCGAGGACAACTCTGCAGACAAGGCGGAAAGCAGCGGCCCGGGTCTCAGAACTCCATCAAGCAATGAGGAAGCAGGCGAGGAGGCCGGACCGGTCAAAAAACTGCTCGATGCGCTTTTCGGTGACGAGGGAGACAGCAGTGCGGCGGCGGGTCAGCCGGAAGTGCCTGACGCAGGCAACGGACAGCACACCTCGGATACAGTGGCCGGAGTTGAAAGCACATCGTCTCAATCGGATGAAGCGGGACCGCAGGAAGGCGCGGCTGGCGCATCGGAAGCGGTCTTTTCAGCCTTTGCTCCCGTCGTCGGCGATGACGGCGCCATTCTGCATGACCAGACCTGTCCCTGTCCCGGGTGCGGCGCGCGCGAGGAGGGCAGTGTCACGCTCAATGCGGAGTCCGAAGGCGGCGTCAATACATCTGGGGCCTCAGCGGCCACTGCGACGCTTGGTGACATGGCCGATTATCTGACCAGCGGCTACTGGGCTGACAAGGGTTTGAATACGTCCAATTCCAACGGAACCCTTTCGCACAATCTCGGTTCGTCGGGCACTGACGCCAACAATGGTGTGCTCTATTACAACGTTTCCGGTTTTTCGGCAGACAGCAACGGCATCACTGAAGACCGCAAGGTGCTGGTGCGCGAGGCGTTCAAGCTTTTCGAGGCAACTCTCGGCATCGATTTTGAGGAAACGACATCAACAAGTACGTTTGACGTCGATTTCTTTTTCAGGGACGACTCGTCCGGCGCCTGGGCGAATTACAGCTACTACAGCAACGGCACCATCGCGACCAGTTATGTGAATGTCGCCAGCTCATGGTCAGGCGGTACCTCAACGTATAACGACTACACGCTTCAGACGATCTTCCACGAAATTGGCCACGCGCTCGGTCTCGGCCACCAGGGCAACTACAACGGCTCGGCAACATTCGGGCAAAGCAACAATTTCGCGAATGACAGCTGGCAGGCATCGATGATGTCCTATTTCAGCCAAAGCGAGAACACCAATGTCGATGCCTCCGGCGCTTTCTTGCAGACACCGATGTCCGTCGACTGGATGGCGCTGGACGCGATCTATGGCTCCCAGGGGTTCGGGGTCGCCAATGCTTTTACGGAAAACACGACCTGGGGCTTCAACACGACGGTGACCTCGGATGTCAGCGACATCTGGGCGCAGTGGTCGAGTTACGCCAACAAGACAGCGTCGACACTAGTCGATGGCGGCGGCATCGATACGCTCGACCTTTCGGGTTACGGCAACAACTCACTGATCAGTCTCATCGCCAATGATAGCCAGGCGACATCGGTCACCGCATCCAATATCGGTGGGCGCACTGGAAACCTGACGATCGCGGAAGGCACTGTCATTGAGAATGCAATTGGCGGCGCCGGGTCTGAAACCTTCTACGGCAACAGCGCGGACAATGTTCTGACCGGAAATGGCGGCAACGACACCTTCCACGACAGCGAGGGCTCCGATACGTATTTCGGCGGATCAGGTTCGGACACTGTCCTCTTTTCGGGGGACTTGTCCGACTACAGCTTCGCGGTGAGCGGATCATTCCTGCAAGTGATCAATGTCGCCGTTGATCTTGTGGATATAACGGTGGAGTGGCTGGGCTTTGCGGATCAAACTGTCAGTTACCAGTCCATTCTGGACACGCTGGAAGCCGACGAAAACACCGCACCCGACGCCGACAACGATGCCTATACAGTCGGCGAGGACGGCCTGCTGACGGGCGAAAACCTTCTGGCCAATGACACGGATGCGGACGGCGACGCTCTGTCGGTCGCCTCGGTCAATGGCTCGTCCGGCTCGGTCGGGTCCGAGATCGTTCTGGAGTCCGGTGCACTCCTGACGGTCAATGCGGACGGCACGTTCTCCTATGACCAGAATGGTGCGTACGATCATCTGGGTGATGAAGAAACCGCAACGGAGACCTTCACCTATGTCGCCAGCGACGGCGAAGGCAATTCCGAACCGGCGACGGTCACGATCACCATCGAGGGGTCGCACGACAACACCGCACCTGTCTCTGCCGACGACGGATACACGGTCGACGAGGACGGCCTGCTGACGGGCGAAAACCTTCTGGCCAACGACACGGATGCGGACGGTGACGCTCTGTCGGTCGCCTCGGTCAATGGGTCGTCCGCTTCGGTCGGGTCGGAGATCGTTCTGGAGTCCGGTGCACTCCTGACGGTCAATGCGGACGGCACGTTCTCCTATGATCAGAACGGTGCATTCGATCATCTGGGCGATGAGGAAACCGCAACGGAGACCTTCACCTATGTCGCCAGCGACGGTGCGGGCAATTCCGAACCGGCGACGGTCACGATCACCATCGAGGGGTCGCAAGACAACTCCGCGCCCGATGCTGTGGATGACGCGTTCAGCGTCGCAGAAAGCGGCACCATTTCTGCCAATCTGTTTTCCAACGATACCGATGCTGACAGCGACGCGCTGACAGTTGTCGATGTCAACGGCATCGCTACTAACGTTGGCACTCAGATTACCCTGGCTTCCGGCGCGCGCCTGACGGTCAATGAAGACGGCACATTCGACTATGACCCGAACGGGGCGTTTGACGGCCTGGAAACTGGTGAAACGGGTGCAGACAGTTTCACCTATCAGGTGTCCGATGGCAAAGGTGGTTTCGACACGGCAACGGTGAACCTGAGTATCGATGGCGAGTCCCCGCCGGTAGAAGAACCGCTTCCAGATCCGATCCCTGGCACGGACAAGCCTGTCGTGATCGATTTCGAAGGTCTGGCACCTGGCGCCTATACCGGCGAGGCAGGGTTCTCGTTGACTGGTGTCAATGTCACCTCAAGCGGTCAACTTTCCGGAGATCTCTCCGGCGCGACCACCGGTTTCACCATCACGGCTGACGGTTCGGACTTTGATCTCGACAGTCTTCTGCTTCAGTCGGAGACTCGGCGCGCACGCGTCAAGATCGAAGCCTATGACGATGGTGAACTTGTTGGCAGCGTGAAGGCCAGGATCAATTCAAAAGGTGTGTTTGAACTCGAACTCGACGAGAGATTTGACAGCGTCGACGAGGTCGTGGTGACGTCGCGCCGGGACAAACCTTTCTACATCGATGACGTGTCGCTGGTGCTGGAGGCCGGGGGCGCCGTCGGCGGCAACGCAGACCCAGTCGCCGCCGATGATTTCTATGCCACCAGCGAGACCGGTGCGGTCAGTGGCCGCCTTCTCGACAATGACAGTGATGCCGACGGGAGAGAAATCTCGCTGCAGACCCTGGCCGGCCGTTCCGATGGAACTGCAGTGCTTGCGTCCGGTGCGCTTGTCACATTCTCCAGCGACGGCACATTCACCTACGATCCGAACGGTGCGTTTGATGGTCTTTATGACGGCGAAACGGCAACCGATGTCTTCGTCTACGAAATATCCGACGGCAACGGCGGCACCGACACGGCGGAGGTTGAAATTACGGTCGAGGGCGAAGGTGCAGAACCTGTTGAAACGCATATTGGTTTCGAAGATGGGGCACAGTGCCGCTGGTTTGACGAAGAAGACGGGTTCGTTTTTGCCAACACCTATGGAACCACACGCTCGAAAGGCGTTGCGGAAGGGGAACTTGCAGGGCGAAGCTACGGCGACAGCCTGTCCTTTGCCCGTGCCGACGGCGATAGCTTTGATTTCGAGGAGGCCGTCTTTACGCTGATCGGGCGGGGCAAGACCACGGTTACGATCGAAGGCTATCTGGATGGTGACCTCGTCGGTACGGAAGACTTCCGTTTCCGGGCGAACAAGGAAAAGACGCTCTCGCTGTCAGACGAGATTTTCGACGACGTCGACGAAGTTGTCGTGACGTCCAAGTATGGTGTCATTCTCGACGATATGACCCTGCTTGTCTAATCTGCCAACCAGCCGGGTTGCAACGTGGCTGCGTTCTTTGGCTGTCTATGCGTCTGCGAAAAGGAAGGCAGGCAGATCGGCGGCGCTTTCCAGCACTGCATCCGCATGCGGTTCGAGATCTTCGCGCCGGCTGGTGCCCGTCAGGACTCCGATTGTCAGGCCAGCGCCGGCCGAGCGGGCCATGTCAATGTCATGCATGTTGTCGCCGATGACGGCAATGCTTGAGGCGGGGAGATCGATCGCTGCCGCAAATCCATGCACCATTCCCGGTTCGGGCTTTGGACCATGGCCCGTGTCGTATCCTGTGACGAAGGAAAAACGGGGCGCCAGTCCGGTCCCCGCAAGAAACGCGCGGATTGCTGCCTCACTGTCACTGGAGGCAACGCCAAGCGTGTAGTTGCGCGCCCTGAGCACGTCGACAGCCTCGCGTATCCCGGGCAAGGGCTCGGAATCATGCATCCTGTCGATAAAAAGTCGGTCGAGTCTCGCCGTCAGATCATCAAGCTTGAAGTCCGCGCCACCGGCGATCCAGGCCTCGGCGATTTCCTCTGTGTTGCCGGCAGCCAGCAAAGAGCCGGCGGCCGGTTTGCCGGTCGCCGGATCGAGGCCGGATGCCAAAAGAAAACGCTCGGTGTCCGAAGCGTCATTCCTGGCGGCAATGCTTGCGGCTTGCCGGTAGACCGGGCCCCAGGTCGCATCAAAATCAAGCAAGGTGCCGTCCTTGTCGAACAGGATCGCCTGAATATCCGTTTTTCTGCTGCGAACACCTTCTGACGCCATTGGTCCGTCCTGATTTTCTTGCTGATTTGCCATGGTTCAAGCTTAGTCGCACAAGTTCCGGCGGCGATGCTACCCGTGTTTTCTCCCAACGGTGTCAATTCGTGCCAACCACTCCATGCGATTT
>JGI12316J15309_10020310_pt1 | contig 12931 bp, 11 predicted proteins | sample MarCyaLeptolynsp_FD_15309 | JGI IMG/M metagenome (IMG submission 15309) | reverse complement strand
CCCTGCCACTATCCGTTCAATGAACACGCTGGCACATTTGTTTCTACGAACCGATCGCAAGCACGATGCCCTGCCGATTCTGATCAACTCTCTGAATGCAGCACTCCGAACGCTGGGGCCAAATCACAATACGACCGTCGTAACAACTCTAAACCTTGCAACCGTCAATCTCGAAATTGGAAAATTCAGAGAAGCGGCCGAGTACGCACAGAGATCGTGGCAAGAACGGATCAGAATCTTTGGGCGGTTCAACTATCGTACCCTCGTAGCAAAGTCAGTGCTGTCCGAGGTTCACTTGGCAGGCGAAGACTATCCTGCATCCGAGAAACTCCTACGGGAACTATTGAATGAGACGCGTTCAAATGGCATGAAAGCGCGACCGATATACACAACGGTGCTTGCAAGACTCGCACAGGCGATGGTGGCGAACGGTAACGCTTCGGCAGCCGAGCCGATCTGCCGTGAGCTGTTGGCGATATGCGAGGATGCCGCCAATGCAAACCTATCAACCGTCGGGCGCGCCGAGCGCTTGCTTGCGACGAGTCTGGCAGGACAGGGAAAAACAGAAGATGCGACCAGGCTGCTTGAGGCGGCCATTCCGAAGTTACTCGACCACTTCGAAGAAGAACACTGGCAGGTTCAATACGCAATAATCCTGCTCGTCGATGTGAAGCCCAATCAGGGGGCTGTCTCGGCGTTCAGGAAAAGCGCTGACTTGCTGAGGAAACAAAGTACGTTCATCAAGATGGTTGAGCGTGCTTTGATTCTCGGCCAAGTAGATCGGATCGAAGATCAATTGATGGAGCACGGCTCCAGAAAGTAGACTTGCGCCGTACTTCATTGGAATTTTCTTTAGTGACAATTTTTCCGGCACGTAAGACTGCATTCGATCCTGCGGACTCGACGAGTCTTCATCCACGACAGGAGTGAAGGCGCTGCTAGTTCAAGCGTAATCGTTAGTATCGCGTCCACATCTGCGCAATCCCAGTTGCGGGCGTAGTGTAGTGAGCGGAGCGAACGAAGCGGAACCTGCCATCAGCGGCGCGATTTCAATCGCCTCTGGTGCCAGCGGCAAGTTTAAGTTCGGCGCCAAGGTGATCGAGCCAGGGCGTTTCGCCACCGACGATGGGGGCGCGATCTACCAGTTTGATCCGATTCTTGCAGACATTCCAACAACACCCTCAAGTACATCCGAAGATGTTGATGTCAGCGAGATTGACACGATTGTCTTGCCACCGAGATCGTCTAAATTAACGAATGAAGCACCAGGCTCGATTAGATTCGGTTAAACTGTTGTGATGAAAGCGGCAGTTTCTACGCATACAACTTTACTTCGCCGCCTTGCTACAGGTAACGACCAGCTGGCATGGGATGAATTTGTTCAGCGTTATGGTGCCGTAGTACGTGCCGTAGCACATAGACACGGACTTCAGCCCGCCGATGCCGATGACGTTCTCCAGGATACGCTCATTGGATTAACTCGGTCCTTGCCGGGATTCGAATACAACCCGCAAACTGCCAAGTTTCGCACCTACCTGAAGAGCATCGTTCAACGAATCATTTTTCAGCGATTTCGTCAGAAACAATCGACAGTCGGAATTGAGCTATTAGGAGCTTTGCCTGCTGCCGACGAAGCGGATGCTATCTGGGACACCGAATGGCGACAACACCACTTGCGTCTTGCCATGGAGACAATTGAAATTGAATTCTCATCAAGAGATCGACTGGTATTCACCTTGTACGTTGGCTCACAGCAGCCACCCGGAAGCATCGCCGACGAGTTGGGTATTAGTATTGACCTTGTGTACAAGATCAAATCGCGAATTATGAAACGTCTAGAGTCAGTCATCGCCGCGCAGGTTGAAGAAGAGGGATGAATGCCGAGCCGAACAATTCGTCGGCCAACGCAGATCAACCTCTCTGGTATGCAGATTCCGAGGTGCTTGCAGGCGAATTTCGAACGTATCTCGGTCGTTCCCGCGGTCTCAACGAGATTCAGGGCTATGAAATTGGAGAGCAGATATCACGAGGCGGTCAGGGCAGAGTATTCGCAGCAATAGATCAAAGGACCGCGGCGGAAGTTGCGGTCAAAGTTCTTACAGATGGGGTCTTTGGAAGTGGTCTGTCGAGGGAGCGATTCGAACGCGAAATAGAGATTGCGACCGATTTGAAACACCCGTGCATTGTTGAAATATTGAATCACGGCGTGACTGGATCGGGCCTGATGTATCTCGTTATGCCGCGCATCAATGGCGTTCAAATCGACCTTTGGGCAAAGACACCGCGCAACGCCGGTCGCGTAGAATCAATTATTGAGTTGTTCGTCACACTCTGTGAGACTATTCAATTTGCTCATCAGTTAGGAATAATTCATCGAGACCTCAAACCTGCCAATGTCCTCGTTGATAACAACGATCGCCCACAGATTCTAGATTTCGGGCTAGCGAAGTCGTTTATTGACAGCGGACAAACGTCTCGGTTAGATCAGTCGATAACACAAGAGAGCCACTTCGTCGGCTCGATGCCATGGACAAGCCCCGAGCAACTCTCAGGCAATCGCAGCCAAATTGGCGTCAGCACTGACATCTACGCCATCGGTGTGATGCTCTATCAGGCACTGACCGGCCAGTTTCCTTACCGGGTCGAAGGAGCTATTCCAAAGGTCATTGATGATGTTCTCAACGCCCTTCCAACTCGACCGAGCGAGTTTAATCCCAAGATTAGTGCCAATCTCGACGCGGTTGTACTGAAGGCGCTCGAGAAGTCTCCAGATACGCGGTATTCATCAGCGACCGACTTTGCACGTGACTTGCAAAGCCTACTCGATGGTGAGCCAATTCTTGCAGTGCGAGAGCGCACTCGACGAAACTTGGTTAATGCTATACGGAGATATCGACTGCTAACGGGCGCGTTGGTTGTCTTCATTGGCGTCGTGACCATACTTTATTCTCAGGCACACACGGATCGCAGTATTGCAAAGCGGGAATCCCTAAAAGCGCACGCATCATCTGAGTTCTTAGTAGACTTGCTCGCGGAGGTCGATCCGCGTCGCCGAGGCGTGGATGTCACGGTTGCTGAGGTTCTGAATAAGGCAGCTATTGATATTCCGAACCGCTTTGCAGACCAACCAGAGGTTCAATCTACGCTTGAATTCATGCTGTGTCGGGCCTATAGCAATCTTGGCCTCTTTGACCTTTCAAATGAACATGGTGAAAAAGCTCTTAGGCAACGCCAGGCAGTGCTAGGTGTGGACCATCTTGACGCAATCGAGGTAGAATTTTTTCTAGCCACCAGCTCGGAGTATTTTGACGCTGATCGTAGCAAACAAATGCTCACTCACGTGGTCGAACAACGACGACGTCAGCTCGGTGACTGCCACTCAGATACGTTGACAAGCGAGTTCTATCACCTGCTCGCCAACATAAAAGTGGCAGGCAGTCTGTCAGCCGTTATTGAGCAATTAGACGCATTATCCGCGCGTGCGAACAAATGTCCTGAAGTGAACGAGTGGATACTTAACAGGATCTTGTCAGCACAACTCCAGTTCAAACTGCGGTACGGAAATATCTCAGATGCTATTGATGGAGCTCGAGCTCTAGTGGCAAGGCTGTCAGCTCATCCTGACTCAGAAAATGAGTATCGTCTAAATGCAATGCGACTTCTAGCAGAAGGGCTTTTCGAGGCCGAGCAGTATGATGAAGCAAAACGACTGATCAAGGCAGTAGCCGATGTTAAACAACGGGTCTTAGGCCCGACGCATCCTGCCAACGACGTAGAGCGGATTATTCTTGCGAGAATTCATCTCAGAACTGGTAACTTACAATTCGCCAAGTTGACCCTCGATCAGATCTCGGATTCGCGAACCGGTTCAATCCGCTCTGAACTTGGAATCCTCGATACGAAGTATTCACTACTGCGGGCGGAGATCTTATTGGCGGATGGTCATAGCTCTGACGCGCTTGATTCGGTTCGTACGCGTCTGGAACATCTTCGCGCATCAATAGGCGAAGATCACTTTGAGACGCATTACTGCGAGACGGATTTCGCGTACATGCTAGCGTCGGTAGGGAGTTGCCGAGAAGGTGACCGGCTAGCGAAGAAATTGCTTAAGTACTTTGAGTTTGAAGCAATTGCGGATCATCGCCATGCTCAACTGCTGATAACGCGGAGTGAGTGCTTGGTCCGACTTGGAAGACGCGAAGAAGCAAGATCAATGCTAAAGGAGTCGCAAAGAATACTAGTCGACCTATTCGGCGGCAATCACTCACTCATAATACGGGTTCAGGAGGCACTGCGGAAAATTGATAACCAAAAACCTGGCAACTAACTAACAGCCAGCGCCTAAAGCCCTTCTCCTAATTCGTTCTGCACTATTGGTCGATCTGTTAATCGAAACTAGCCGTAATCGTCACTTTGCCCATTACCTCGCGGCTTCTTTCTTCATGGATGAGCGTAGTTTCTCCGTCCAAGGCACATCCACCCGCTTCACGTCCACCCTGACAACCTGTCGTGGCGATCTCAAGAAAATACTCGTCACCAATAAGACCATCGACGTAGCCCGGGATTATGAACACCGGAACAGCCGGGTCAGGCACGGGTTCGCCCTCGTCCCACATGATATCAAACTCAAGTGTTGGGCTCGTGGTGCTTTCGAAGACTGCGCGATAGCTGGTAGCGTTTGCTATGCGATCAAACATCACAAAGACCATCGTGGTTGAGCCTTGAAAGTTCTCATTGGCCTGAGGGACGTCCCAGCTCATTACTTGTAGCGAACTGATTTCGATGACTTGAGCTGGATTCGTTGTATCTTGGTTATCTGGACTACCAGGATCAAGTGGGTCACCTATGTTTAGGCCGGGCTCACACATGAGACCAGTACTTGCGACAATAAGTGTAGTCAGAACGCTGAGCCGTAGAAATTGCCAACGTTGCTGATCAAGGTTCGCATTAGATGAATAATTCTGTTGGCGTTGCATTCCGATTGTCTCCTACGTTTGAGATCCCTAGGCGAATTCGCGTTCGTTATTTGACTTTCTGACGGCTTAGCGGATTACAAATCGGGAAGTGATTCTTTGGTCTGATTAGGATGCTTCATTAATGTGATTGCAGACTGAGGCGCAATCTGACAAGAAAAGCAGGGGATTGAACTGGGTGGTAGAGTATTTATCGGACAATTGGGCGCAATTGGACTCCCGAGCGTCGAATATTGCTTGCTGACGACAGCGGGGATACGGAATTCCAATCCATGAAAAACGATGGCCAGGGAACTTCTTGCTTTTTCTCCAACAACTTCGGGATCTCGCTAAGAAATGGGAGCGGAGCGCGGTTGGCATACTTATCAGCAAATCGCAATCAGCTACTTTTGGCATCCTATGGGATTGCCACGTTTCCGAAGTTTGCCGCGATTTGCTGCATGTTGCCACGTTCTGAATAGTGGCCAAGTTTATAACTGCAATTGAGATAACGATTTACGCAGGAATGTAAATCGCGGGTCATAACCCGGAGGTCGGAGGTTCGAGTCCTCCCCCCGCTAGTTTCCTAAGATATTTATAGTAAATAATTTGTAAACGTATGTGGGCCGCTTTCCATGACTTTGCCGATGCCAAGTTTGGCGTAATTGTGGCGTAAAGTTTCCTTTGACAGCGAAGGCAAACAGTGGACTACGATCTGGGGCAGGTCAGTAGTCACGAATCGCGGATAGGGACATGTTAAGTTTGTCGCGTGTCGATGCCTATGGTGCACCGACACGCGACCGCGTAGTCCTTGACTCATCTTGTTGAGGTTCGTGCGACCGAAGATGACGAGCCAGTGATAATGCCCCAATATTTGTTGGCCTTTCGAGTGAACTCCGTCTCTTTGCCATGGTTCCATAACTTCAACGCGTCGATATTCTCATTGTTTAGGAATAACAATAGTTTATCGTTGACGATCTTGAAGCTTTTTGGATCGACTGGGAACTTGTCCTCGATTGCCATTCCGTATGCGCACCAGCCACCGTAAGCGGGTTCGTAACGATTCGGATCTTTTTTGAATTGCTCGACCTGAGCGGAAGACGTTAGGAAATAGGTTGCTCCGTTGATCTCAACTCGAAAGCGTGGGTTGCCAGGTTCGGCGCGTCCTTTGGTGAAGTAGGACACCGGGCTATAACCCTGTAATGCGACACCATTCGCGGGTAGGTCGCGAGAATTGTAATACGCTCGACTTGGCTTTCCTGTGTCGACCTGCGTTCTAACTCTTGTGGATTGCATCAATTGAACTGCCTCGCTCGTTTTGAACACGTGGCTGGCAATCATGCGAAAGTTGATTAGGGCGGCCTGATATCCGTCGTATCCAGGCACAACAGCAGCGGCTGTAGCATCGGCGACCACTGCGACTTCAAATCCCTGCTCGATTAGCTCGCGCATATGCGATTCGGTACAGAGGTTCGCAGACATGCCGGCGAGGATCACTTTGTCGATTCCGCGCTTGCGAAGTTGTAGTACCAAGTCGTTCGACTCCGGTCCGTACACTTTGTGTGGGCTGGTGACAACCGTCTTGCCGTCGTTGATAAATGGTTTGTAACGTTCCAGCCAGTCGGCACCTGATCCCTCAAAGTCTTCGAGGTTCAATGCATCTTTGCGATCGAACATTCCGATTTGGTGCATGAGCTTCTCGAGTGCGCCTTCGAACTTCCAGCGATGGTCGTGTTCGAAGTAGTAATGCGGTGAGATGAACACTTGGATGTCATTCTGCTTTGCGGCGATCAACAACGCCTCGAGATTCTCGACGGTTCGGTTTTCGGTAACACTCTTACCGACAACACCCCATGTCACGCCATTCGGACTCAGGAAATCATTCTGCGGATCAGTGATGACCAGCGCTGTACGTTTACTGTCGATCGTGAAGCCCGGGTCTGGTAGCTGCGCCGAAGCCGGGGCCTTGACGATTACGGCAGCCATCAGGGCATACACTATCGTGTTTGTGTTTAGATTCATGGTTTTCTCCTTGTTAGTTGAGTTTGTGCTGATAATCTCAGTCGTAATGTGTTTGAGTGAAACTAGGTCTTGCGGCCAAGTCGTCGCTCGTGTGCGGTGATCGGCACGTCGTTAATGCTTGCATCCCGGCGGCACATCAGGCCATCGTCGTCAAATTCCCATTGTTCGTTACCGTGTGCCCGAAACCAATGACCTGCGTCGCTGCGATATTCGTACTCGAAACGCACAGAGATTCGGTTGCCGGTGAAGGCCCATAGCTCTTTCATCAGGCGATAGTCATTTTCTTTGGCCCACTTTCGATGAAGGAACTCCTTAATCGCTGCGCGCCCTCGCAAGAACTCGTTGCGGTTTCTCCACTCGCAATCCTCGGTGTATGCAAGTGCTACATGCTCTGGATCGCGCGTATTCCACGCATCCTCAGCGGCCTTGACCTTTGCCAATGCACTTTCATGCGTAAACGGCGGCTTGATGTCGGTAGGCGAGGGCATAAGATTTCCTTGACAGTTCATGGGGTGTTCAGTCATCGATGTCTTTCGACATACGGTCGGTCGTTTACCCTCAGCAAGTCGAACTAGCCGATTTCGCTGCGGGCTCCACTTCGGGAAAGTCCACTTCCGTTTCGGCGACATGATTGAAGTAGTTGGTAAAGATATTGAGCGCGACGATGGCTACGATTTCAGCAATCTCGGCGTCCGTAACGTTAGCAGCACGAGTAGCCGCCACATCTTCGTCGCTCACTCGTCCGCGCTGCGTCACAACCATGCGGGCGAAGCGTAAAATTGCTTCGGTCTTCCGATCAGGCGATGACCCTGCGCGGCTGTCGTCAATTTCTTCGTCGCTAAGCCCCGCCATTTTGGCTAGGGCGGTGTGGGCAGCGAGACAGTATTCACATCGGTTGACCTCGCCGACCGTTAATGCGATCTGTTCGCGCAACCGTGGCGGTAAACTGCTCTTATTCAGGTTTGCGCTGAAGGCCAAATAGGCCTCCAGCACTGCTGGTGAATTAGCCATGGTGCGCATTAGATTCGGGGTCATACCCAGCTTTTTCTGGACTCCATCTAGGAGTGCTTCTGCTTGGGATCCTGGTTCGGTCGCTTCGATTGCTCTTAGACGTGGCATTACTCTTCTCCGTTTGGTGACAATTGGCCGTGCCCATCACGGCTTGACAGATCACTAAGTGTGCATCTTGTGTGCCATCGGCCGATATTGTCGTAAGTTGTTTATATGCATGTATTTATGTTAATAACTTCTTGGCCTGACCCTCTACGAAACTGCGTTACCTACGAAATTTCGTTGCGAGATTGCGTCGTGCGATTACGATTTTCCGAATGTCCTCACTTGGTGATCGCATGTCGGTTTCAGACGCGCTTAAGGACTTGCTGCTAGAAATTGGGCAGCAAAGTTCGCTCGAATCGGTTTTGCGCATCGTGGTTGAACGGTTAGCGGATGAAGAACACATCGCGCTCGCCCGCATATGGCTCATTCAGTCTGGCGATGAATGCGATGCTTGCCCTATGCCTGAAGCCTGTGCCGATCACGGTCGCTGCCTGCAACTCGTAGCCAGCTCCGGCAGCTCCCTCAAAGACGGGAGGTCCTCGTGGAATCGGCTCGATGGAGAGTTTTCTCGGTTTCCGCTCGGGGTCCGCAAGGTTGGTCGGATCGGGGCGACCGGTGAATGTGTCGCGGTCCTAGATTTGCATGAGGATACTCAATGGATCGCGCGCCCTGAATGGGCTCGAAAAGAGGCCATTCGTGGATTCGTCGGCCAACCACTGTTATTCAAGGGTGAAGTCTTAGGTGTGGTCGCAATCTTCACGCGTACGCCATTGAGTCAGCAGTCTACCGACTGGTTGCGAATGATAGCCGACCTCGTAGCAGCGGCCATCGCCAATGCACGTGCCTTTGACCAAATTCGCTCTCTTCGGAATCGACTTGAGTTGGAGAACGCGTATCTGAAAGAGGAAGTTTCGGATGCCAAGGTATTTGGCGAAATCGTCGGCCAAAGTCCAGCATTGCGCAACATTATCCAGCAAATTGAACTGGTTGCTCCTACGGACGCCAGTGTTCTCATTTTGGGAGAATCCGGAACCGGCAAGGAGCTGGTCGCGCAAGAAATCCATCGGCGGAGTAATCGCCATGAACGGGTTTTAATTCGCGTCAACTGTGCGTCGGTACCGAGGGAACTTTACGAGAGCGAATTCTTCGGTCACGCCAAGGGGGCTTTCACGGGTGCCGTGCGCGATCGAGCCGGAAGGTTCGAACTCGCAAATGGTGGAACGCTTCTGTTAGACGAGATTGGCGAGATCCCTTTGGAATTACAGAGCAAACTGCTGCGTGTTCTGCAGGAGGGTACCTATGAGCGGGTTGGAGAAGAGCGGACTCGAGAAGTGGATGTGCGTCTAATTGCAGCGACCAACCGCGATTTAAGGGGCGAAGTCGATGCCGGTCAATTCCGTCAGGATCTGTACTACCGGCTCAACGTCTTTCCGATCGAAGTCCCACCACTACGGAAGCGCAAAGAAGATATTCCGGTATTGGCGGAGTTATTCTTACAACAGGCTTCTCGTCGCTACAACCGCCAGATTGAAGGTTTAAGTCAAGCAAATATCCTTATTCTGCAGGCCTACGATTGGCCGGGCAATGTGCGAGAGTTACTAAATGTCATCGAGCGTGCAGTCATCACATCACGCTCCGGCGTCATGCACATTGATCTTCCAGGCTCCTTACCTGGTAAGACGCGTAAGGCCCGGTCGATTGCAGACGCACCCAAGCCATTAGTCGTGTCGGATGCGGAAATGAAACGTCGTGAACGCGAGAACATTCTCACCGCTCTTGATCAGACCAGTTGGCAGATTCATGGTCCGAATGGCGCGGCTCGTCTTCTTGGCCTACGCCCTACGACCCTTGCTTCGCGCATTAAGAGGATGGGGCTTACTCGTAATTCCTGACTGAAGCTCGTGTTCGCCCCTAAAACTTACTCGGCGCGGATGAAAGTCTGCGACTACTTTATCTGCCCATTCTTCTCAGCTCACAGTATTACTGGTTGGTTCCGTACACATCCCCCATCAAATGCATAAGCAGTAAGTATGCCTCTCGCGCATCACCATTGTCGATGGTGGCGGTGGCAGTTGGAAATACTTGCGAGTGCTGATGAACGAATCAAATATTCCATATCTACACGAGGATCGGATCAGGCAGGTCGCTGCACTGCTGGCAACGGCGATTCAACGCATTCATCCATGCAAGCACCCGCCTTATCCAAGTTCTGCCGAAGTGCCGGTGACGCCTTCACTTGCCACCTCCCCCGATGTGAGCCTCCATGTGTCGGTGCCCGCCGGTAAAGAGTGGGAGAGCGACGGAGATCGATGATGAATGTAAAGAAAGAACTGGCGCTGTTGGACGAGATGACGGTGGGGCAGCTGCGACAACGTTATGCCGACGTATTCGGTGAACCCACGCGCAGTCACCACCGGCAGTATCTGGTGCGACGAATTGCATGGCGCTTGTAGGCCAACGCGGAAGGCGGACTGTCGCAGCGAGCGTTGCAACGGGCCGAGGAGTTGGCAGGTAACGCCGACGTGCGACTGACAACCCCACATGCGCCGATTCGGATTAGAAAAGGCGTTCGACAGGAGCAATGTTAGCTCCACATCGAACGCCATGTTTATTCAAAACAACGCAATCAGCCGTACGATCGCGCCGTCTAGTTCCCCGGCAGGCTCGCGTTGTTTGCTTCGTTGAACAACGCGTTGATCTCTACTTCGACCAACGCGCGGTCGAACGCGCGCACGTCGTCGATGCGACCTTGGTACGGGCTGCCGTTGGTATCTTCCGCCGCCGGCACTGGTCCGAACCCGCCGTTTTCACCGACGATCTGCCAGTTTGCCGATGGATTCGGGTTCGTGAAGACCACGCCCGGCACAACCAAATCGCCACCGACTTGCTGCACTGTGCTCATACCCGGCATGCCGAGGTTCGCTCCGTCGCCGCGATACAATCGAATCCGCGAATCGTTACCCTCGCGCCGCACGGTCGCTGCGTAGAACGTCCAATCGCTTTGCGTCGCATCCGTCGGGCAACCCGACAGGCCGGCGTTTTGCGTGGGAATACTCGGGTCATCGTCAAAGATCGTGTGATAGCTACCGCCGCCATCGCGAACGGTGAATCCATAATCACCCGAGTCGACGTAAAGCCCGGTGAAACCGACTTGTCCGAAGATAAACCCTTGGCGATTGGTGCCGTCCGGCAAGACCCATGCCGCCAATGTGAATCCTTCGGCGCCCGGAGCCGAAACCGGCGGCAACGACACGCCAGCGTAACCCGCCGATCCCTGATCGATCACCTGATCTTGCGACAAACAAAACGCTGCCGGTGTGGAGCCAAATCGATTGTTATGATCGAACACAAAATTCGTCGGCCGTGTACCGTTGAGACCGTTCGGGCCGGCATCATTCACGACGTTGTTAACGCTCGCGTCATCGTTCATCGGATAGAACGCCAACAGGCCGACTGTCGGGAACGTGATGTTCACCGGGAAGTCGGTCGTCGAGACGGCACCGCGCACATCCGTCGCCGTCACGGTGATCATGCTCACGTTCTGCGTGGAATAGATATGCGTCACGTTGACCATCACATCCGACGACCCCATTCCGCCGATCATGTCCATCTGGTTGTCACCCCACTCGATCTTGACCGACTCGATCGCATCTACATCGCAGCGCGTGCCGTTGAAATCGGTCAGCATTTCAGACACCGAACCGCTCACTGTTACTTCGCTGCCAGAGATATCCGTTGACGTCGTCAAATTGATCACCGGCGGCAAGTTGTCTGGGTCGAGCGGGCATTGATCATCGCCATCGAGTAGGCCATCGCCATCGGTATCGGGATCTTTCGGGTTGGTGCGCGCCGAGAATTCATCTTCGTCGTCGAGAAAGTCCCCATCGACATTAACGCGCGTCGGGTCGGGGAAGACGTGCTTCAACGGCTGACCCGCAACCAACACATCCCAACCTTCGCGAATTTCGAAGTAATCACCCAAATTATCAAAGTCGGTATCCGGCTCGGTGTCGGAACACGAATACATAAACTCTTCGCGCTTATACACGCCGTCATCATCGCGGTCTTCGGTGTAAACCAGCGAGATCGACTGCGCCGCGTTTAGTGTGATGTCCTGAAAGTTCACGCTGCCGTCGCTCGTGTCCGGGGCTGTACCGAACACCACCCAAAAGCCATCGGGATCGGCCACGGGGTCGGTTTCCACGTCGCGCACTTTGGTCAATACATCGATGCCGTTCGGATAATTGAGCGTATCGGTCGAACCCGTGCGCGGCATAGTTTCAAAGTCAATTTGCAGAATCTTGTTCAACACTTCGCCAATCGAGATACCCGAAGCCGTGCCGTCGGCGTTGCGCGCAACTTCCGTCGCGACGCGATAGGTCTCGATGGGGCGGTCAATACCGAAGTCGAGCACGATCGTTGCCGTGCGCGCGTTGGTCACATCGTTCAAAAATGCGAAGTTAAGACCATCGGCGTCGAGCAAGTCGAACGCCGCGATATCGAGCAACAAAGCGCTTGGGTCGGCCATCAAATCGAGAATCTGCTGTCCACCGATACTGCCGACGTCCGTCGAGAACGTAAGCGCGCCCGTTTCATCAAACGCCGCCAGCGTTAATTGGTTTACCGGCGGGCGCAACGTCGTGATCGGGCGGAAGCCGTCGCGCGCCTGTTGGTCGATAAGCAATCCTGAAACGACGAGATTCTGCAACGTAAAAGCCACGTTCCCTTCGTTGATTACCTTAATGCCCGCCGTGATGGTGCCGCCGTTGATCGTCGAGCTTTGCGTTTGCATTTCTTCCTGAATTTGCAGGAACGAGTTCTGCACTTCTTCCGTCGATTCTTCGGTCCAAGACGTCGAGCCGCCCTCGGTAAATCCTTGCGTTGCCGAGAATCCAACTTCC
>JGI12316J15309_10012886_pt1 | contig 13112 bp, 9 predicted proteins | sample MarCyaLeptolynsp_FD_15309 | JGI IMG/M metagenome (IMG submission 15309) | reverse complement strand
AGGTAAATCTGGCCGTCGGTGATCGAGATGACGTTGGTCGGAATGTACGCCGAGACGTCACCGGCCTGGGTCTCGATGATCGGCAGGGCCGTCAGCGAGCCGCCACCCTCTTTGTCCGAGAGCTTGCAGGCGCGCTCGAGCAGGCGGCTGTGCAGGTAAAAGACGTCGCCGGGGTACGCCTCGCGGCCCGGCGGGCGGCGCAGCAGCAGCGACAGCTGGCGGTACGCCACGGCCTGCTTGGACAGGTCGTCGTAGACCAGCAGCGCGTGCTTGCCGTTGTCGCGGAAGTACTCGCCCATCGTGACGCCGGCGTACGGCGCGAGAAACTGCAGCGGCGCCGACTCGGACGAGGTCGCGGCGACGACGATGGAGTACTCCATCGCGCCGGCCTTCTCGAGGCGGTCGACCACCGCGGCGACGGTCGACTGCTTCTGACCGATCGCCACGTAGACGCAGATCATGTTCTGACCCTTCTGGTTCAGAATCGCGTCGACGGCGACGGCGGTCTTGCCGGTCTGGCGGTCGCCGATGATGAGCTCGCGCTGACCACGACCGATGGGAATCATCGAGTCGATCGACTTGAGGCCGGTCTGCATCGGCTCGTGCACCGACTTGCGCTGGACGATGCCCGGCGCCTTGACCTCGATGGGACGCTGCAGGTCGGTGCCCAGCGGTCCCTTGCCGTCGATGGGCTCACCGAGCGCGTTGACCACACGGCCGACGAGCTCGTCGCCCACCGGCACGGACATGATCTGGCTGGTGCGCTTGACCGGGTCGCCTTCCTTGATGAGGTGGTCGTTGCCCAGCAGCGCGGCGCCGACGTTGCCCTCCTCGAGGTTGAGGACCATGCCCACCACGTCGTGGGGGAACGACAGCAGCTCGCCCGCCATCGCGTTGGTCAGACCGTCCACGCGGGCGATGCCGTCACCGACCGTCAACACGGTGCCCGTCTCCTCGACGGAGAGGCTGGTGTCGTAGCCCTGGACCTGCTCGCGAATGATGCGACTGATTTCGTCGGCTCGGATTTCCATCGGATGTCTCGTTGTCGGGTTTTTTGGAACGTCTGGTTAGCCCCGCAGGGCGGTGCGGAGCGAGGACAGCGACGCGCGGACGCTGCCGTCGATGACGAAGCTGCCGACCTTGGCGACGACACCCCCGATGAGCTCGGGGTCGACGGCCGTGGTGGCGATGACTTGCTTGCCGGTTGCCTTCTCGAGGGCGCCTTTGATCTTGGCGACCGCGTCGGGAGCCAGCGGGGCGGCGGACGTGATCTCGGCGTTCACGCGACCGGCCGCGTCGTCCACCATGCGGCGGAAGCTGCGGGCGATGGCGACGGTGCCTTCGATGCGGCCGCGCTCGAGCGTGTACTGGAGGAACTTGACCACCATCGGGTCGGCTCCGACGCGCCGGCACAGGGAGTCGAGCAGCTTGCCGCGCTGCTCGGACGGGAAGCGGTCGGTCGACAGGATGACCAGCAGGCTGGTGCCCTGGACGTCCTTTTGGCCGAGGAGGTCGGCGATGCCGTCCATGTCCTTGGCGAACTTGTCGCGCTGCGGGGCGCTGTTGGCCAGGCCAAACAGGGCGCGGGCGTAGCGACGGGCGAGGCTACCGGGGATCATGCTGCACCTCCTGGAGTGGCGCTGCTGGACGCGCCGCCGGAGAAGTCGACCGAGCCCAGGCGGGACACGAAGTCGTCCACCATGGTGCGCTGGTCGGCGGGACCGATGCGCTCACGCAGGATTTTCTCGGCCCGATCGACGGCCCGGTCGACGACCTCGGCCTCGAGGCGGGTGCGGTGCGACTCGGCCTCGCGCTCGGCGGCTGCCTTGGCCGACGCCTTGATCTGCTCGGCCTCGCGCTCGGCCGCCTCGATGATGCGCTTGCGATCGGCCTCGGCGCGCTCGCGGGCATCCTTCATCAGGCTCTCGGCCTCTTTGCTCAGCCCGTCGAGCTTGTCGCGGTAGTCGTCGACCATCGCGCGAGCCTCTTTGTGGGCGGCGGTGGCCTCGTCGAGCTCGCCCTTGACCGTGGCGTGCTTGGCGTGGGTGCGCTCGCGCAGGGGCTTGAACAGGATCTTGTTGAGCAGGAACAGCAGGATGGCGAAGTTGATGAGCGTGAACAGCAGGCCGGTCTTGCCGGTGTTGCCGAACACGTCGGAGACCCAGACGATCCCCTCTTCGTGACCGCCGTGTCCTCCACCGTGGCCTTCGGCTGCGTGGGCGCCGTGCTCACCCGCCGGAGCGGCGAACGCCATCACCGGAGCGAGGTGAACGCAGGCCACGGCCGCCATGGTGGCCAAGGGGCGAATGCGATTGCGGTGGTTCATGACGCCCTCCCGAGGAGCTTGCCGGCGATCTCGGTGGCCAGCTCGTCGACCTTGCCGGCCAGGTCGCCCTTGGCGGCTTCGGCCTCCTCGGCCAGCCGCGTGCGATCTTTGTCGAGCTCGGCGAGCGCGGTGGCTCGGGTCTCGGCAAGCTTCTCCGCTTGCTCGGCTTCGACGACGTGGCGCTTGCTGGCGCGCTCGTCCGTCGCTTTGTCGCGGGCGGCGTCCAGTCCCTTCTCGTAGTCGGCGAGCAGCTGGTCCGCGTCGGTGCGGAGCTGCTTGGACTTGGCGAGTGCGCCATCGATCGCTTCGGTGCGACGCGCGAGCGCCTCGAGCCACGGCTTGAACAGCAGTGGATGCAGCACGATGACGAGCAGCAGGTACAGACCGCCCTGAATGAAGAAGGTCCCGTCGATATCGATGACGGGGATGCTCTCTTCGGAGGCGAGGAGCAGGCAGAGGCTTGCGGGATCCATCGGGTCCACCGGCGGGCGACGGGTTGGGAAGAGGGCTAAATCGGCGAGCTAGCGGAGCGTTTGCAGCCGTTTAGGCCCCTCAAAAACGGCGGTTGGCTACCACGGGGCCACAGGGTCGTCAACGGTGCGACAGGCGTTGAAATCGCCGTGTTGGGCCCTTGCGGGTCGTTGTCGAAGGCCCGTTGACGCTGTGAGGAATCAGACCCGTACAGACATCATTCCGCGTTCGAGCGATCGAGCCGCTCGCGCCGACTGGTGATGACTCACAGGTGCAACGCGTTGCCACCTGCTGCAACGATCGATGAAACGCCGCGTGGCGATCGGGCGCCACCGGGACCGTGGTCGAAGCGCGCGCCTCGGCGCGCCGACTCAGGCTTCGGCGACGGGCTCGACGGCGCGGGGCTCGGGTCGGACCTGGCCGGACTCGGGCTGCATCTGGCAGTTGCCCTCGAACAGCGAGCCCTTCTCGATCTCGAGCGATGGCGTGGCGAGGTTGCCGTAGACGCGTGCGGGCGCGTGGATCTCGATCAGGCCGCTGGCGGTCACGTCACCGTGGACCTCACCCTCGATGATCACCGTCATGGCTTCGATCTCCGCTTTGACCTGGGCGCTCTCGCCGATGATGAGCGTCCCGTCGGTGCGGATCTCTCCGGAGAAGACGCCGTCGATCCGCACGGCGCCCTCGAAGGTGAGCTTGCCGTCGAATGCGCTGCCCTTGCCGAGGATGGTGGTGATCTCGGTGTCGTTCATCGAAATTCGTACCCGCGTGCGGGCGAAGGTCGCACACTCTGGGCGGTTTTCCGAGGGACTGGCGTGCGCGGGCGAGCATTGGGCCCGGCCGGGTCCCGCTCGGTCCCGGCCCAAGGCGGTCCGCATCGCCGGCCCTCGCATCGCCGCTCAGCCCCCGAGCAACGCCACAGCCCGAGCGCGGACCCGAACGCACGTTTACCCCCCGACGCGCGCGGCCGCTCTGGCTCGTGCCGAGGCGACGCGCGAACACGATCACCGAATTGGCCCGGACGCCGCCCAGTGATGGGCGCAGCCTGCAGTTCGACTTCCCCATGGCGATTTGTCGCGTTCTGGCCTAGTCTGCTGGGCGGTGGCGCTCAAGCCGGACGACAGCGCGGACCATCGCGGCGACGCCGGTGAGCGCGCGCAGGGGGCGCGAGACTCCGCGAGTCCAACTCAGCAGCTCGCTGCATGCTTTGCGCGTGCGCGACCCGTGTTGCAGGCGCTCGTCGCCGGAGTCGAAAACGGTGACGCCCTCGTGGTCGCGACCGACCGCAAAGGGTTCCCCGTTGCTCAGCGCGTGCTTCGTCGACCCCGCGACCTGCCTCGCGCGCTGGTCATCGGCCGACACAACCGCTGCGCCCTGTCGATTCCCAACGACAATCGCGTGAGCCTTCGGCACGTGCTGCTCACCGCTTGGCCCGGCGACGGTCCAATCCGTTATCGCGGCTACGACCTCGGCGGTCGGGCCGGCGTGTTGCTCGCCGACGGCAAACGCGTGCCGGGCTTCTCCTTTCAGGGGCACGGCCTCATCAGCCTCGGCCGCACCGTCGTCTTCGTTGCCCCTGGCGGCACGATCGGCGTCGAGTTGCTCGAGGGCGAAGACGAGGACGCGTTTCAAAAGCTCACCGGACTCGACACCACCGGAACCGGGGTGCGGCTGGCGATGAGCGCCACGTCCGAGCCGGGCGTTGCGCACATCGGCGGCGACGAGCCGCGGGAGTACGGCGGCTACCGAGGTTTGGATGTCGATGCGCGTCCGCAGCCACGCGGCGTGCTTCGCCTGCGTTCGACCAAGCCCAGCGGGCGCGGCGAAGAGGTTCGCGAGCTCGAGCTCGACAGCCGCCAGCTCCAGCGCGGGTTGTTGATCGGCCGCTACAGCGATCGATGCTCGCTCGCCGGCCACGGTCGCAACCTGTCGCGCGTGCACGCCTTGGTCAGCGAGGAGGCGCCCCGTTCGCTGCTCGTCTACGACCTGGCCAGCACCAACGGCGTGCGCCCCTCCGGCATGACCGAGGGTCCGAGCCACGCCGTCGTGCGGCTGACCGAGGACAGCCCGGTCATGCTCGGGCACTTCGAGCTCGCTTGGGTGCCCAATCGCGGCGTCAAGCTGCACTGATTATGCCCCCCGCGGTCGGTGGGGCTGGGTGTTGGGGGGTCGTTCGGTGAGCGGGCGAGGGTGACTTCTGGGCTTGGTTGCGCCCGTGGTGGGATTTGCGGTGCGACGTGGTTCCCCCCGCAAGCGGGGGGATTTCCGATGGAGCTGTCGCGGTGCTGGCATGTCCACGTCCACGTCCACGTCCACGTCCACGCATCACGTTCACGTCCACGTTCACGTCCACGTCCACGCATCACGTCCACGTCCACGCATCACGTCCACGCATCACGTCCACGCATCACGTCCACGCATCACGTCCACGTCCACGCATCACGTCCACGTCCACGCTCACGCTCACGCTCACGCTCACGCTCACGTCCACGTTCACGTTCCCGTCCTTCACCCTTCGGGGTTGAACTGGAGGCTGAGGCCGGCGCCGGTCATGTCGCTGTACGTATACGGGGATACGAGGCCGGTCACCTGGGACACCACGGCGTGGGTATCCGGATCGACTTTGTACGCGAGGTCGGCTCCGCGATCGACGACCCACACCATGCCGTCGACGTCGATGCTGACGCCGACGGGCTCGACACAGCCGGGCAGGGGAATGTTGTCGTCCACGATGGTGGAGCCGTCGACGTCGGCTTCGACGAGGCGGCACGGATCGTTGCCGGCGATCCACGCTCGACCCGCCCCATCGATCGCCAGGCCCCGCAAGCACCCGCCCGCATCGCCGACGTTCTTGAACGCGTCCGCCTCCTCGTCGTACCAACGCACCCGGCCGTCGCACTGGCCCAGCCAAGGTCGACCCTGGGCGTCCAGGGCAATCCCATAGAGGTCGTCGGCCGCGGCCGCGAGGTGCAGCTCGGGCTCGAGGGTCTCGCCGTCGATGCGCAGCAGCTGGTACGGCTTGCCGAGCACCCAGAAGTTGCCGTCGCGATCCACCGCACCGCCGTAGGGGCGCGTCGAGTCCAGCGGCACGATCGTCCACTCCGGGACCTCGACCTCGTCCAGCGTCTGGCCCGTCGTGCCGTCCAGTCGCCAGAACACCGCGAGGTTGGGGTCGAGCCCCTCGTACCAGCCGACCCACAGCCGGGCCGGGCCGCGGTCGCACGAGTCCTCGGGGTTGGGCTCGCCGGCGTCCCACGCGACCGGCCGTGCCCCCCACACGTGGTCACCGGGCGTCGGCTCGTAGTGCGGCAGCGTTTGGTGCCACAGAACGCACTCGTCCGCGCCCCACTCGAGCACGTCGTCGGGGCCACTCGAGGTCTCGATCGTCCCGTTGCCGTTCTGATCGACGCAGCGCTCGAGCAAAGCTGCGATCTTGGTGACGCTGCCCGCTCGGTTGAGCACCGCAACGTCGCCGGTCAGCTCGACCGCGGTGCGCGACGGGTCGGGGTTGTCCCCCGGACCGGTGCGGTAGCGAGCCACCTCGACCGCGGTCCGCGTGTCGATCTTCGACACCGTGCCCTCGGGCGAGTTGGCAATCCAAATGAAGGTGAAGTCGACCGAGCCGTCATTGCAGGCCTGGCCGTCGCCCCCCGAGTCGTCGTCGGCATTGCCCGCCGTGTCGCCGCCGCCTCCGTTGGTGCCGCCGTCCATGCCATCTCCGGCCGTGGACAGCCCGATGCCGCCGGCAGAGCTCAAATCGTCTCCGCTCGCATCATCGCCGCACGCGATCATCATCGTGGCTACGGCCAACACGGCCGAGCCGAGCCAAGGTGCACCTCGTCTCATCTCGTTCTCCCTTCGGAGTCCCCGTCCCCTGTACGAGCATGTCCGCCGCTCGGTCACAATTCCAGTGATGCGGATCGACAAAGGCGGAGGATCGACGACTGGCTTCGAGGTCCGCGTAAGCCCGCTCTCCACGGACACAAGCCCCGCACCGATCGCTCGCCCGCGGAGCGATTTCGCAGCTTGGGCCGCAGTACGGGGCGTGACCCGGGGCATACTGTGCGCAGCGCATGAAGAAGCTCGTCATCGTGCTCATCGTGCTCGGCGTCCTCGGGGCGCTGGCCATCGGCGGCTTTCTCTACGCCGACTCGCGCGCGCACGACTTCGCAGAAAAGGAAGCCGCGCGGCGTGTCCACGACGTGCTTCCGGACTCCGAAGAGGTGGTGGTCTCGATCGACTCGTGGCCGCTGCTGCTCGCGGTGCTCACCGGCGAGATCGAGCAGATCATGGTCACCGCCGACAAGGTCACGCGCGGCGGCGTCGAAGCGAGGGACATCGAGCTCGAGGTCCACGGCATCGAGCTCGACACCGACGTGTTGTTCTCCGAGCAAAAGCTCGTCATCACCGGTATCGACCACGCCCGCCTCACCGGCACCATGTCGCAGGACGCGGTCTCGGTCGCGGCCCGGACCCCGGTCGAGTTTCGCGCGGGGATGGTCAAGGTGATCACGAGCGGGGGCCGGACCTTCGTCGCCACGCTCAAGGTCGAGGGCCGCAAGATCCGGCTCATCCCCCCGCTGCCGGGCTACGAGGCCGTCGAGTTCGATCTGCCGCCGGAGGACATCCTGCCGTGCACGCCCGAGGTCGAGGTGCTCGAGGGCAAACTGTCGCTGTTGTGCGAGGTTCGTGAGCTGCCCGGGGCGGTCAAGCGCGCGATGGGGCACGTGTAGTCCGCGGTCATCAGTGCGCCGCGAGCCAATCGGCCAGCTCGCGGCGGGCCAGGGCTGATGTCGCCTGGGTACGCGCCAGCTCGGCCTCCGCCGCCAGCACCATCGCGCGGGCCTGTGGACGCCGGGTGGGATCCACCTCCCACAGCGCGCGCGCGAGCACGCCCGACACCTCGGCGCATACGCTCGGCTCGACCGCGACGCCGCGGTCGCACAGGGCCTCGGCACGCCCCGCATCCTCGGCCGCCGGCACCGCATCGCCCGCGTGAAGGTTGGCCGACGCCCGCAGCAGCCACGCATATACGGCGTAGGGATGGGCCTCGGGCAGCCCCGCGAGCGCGCCGTCGGCCAGCGCGATCGCTTCGTCGTGCCGGGCCATCGGAATCAGCGCCATCCCGAGGTTGATCTCGTTGGCGATGCGCTGCGGGTGATCGGCGGCGAGCGTGTCGACGTGGATCTGCTGTGCGCGCTGGTGAAAGACGATCGCTTCGTCGTAGCGCGCGGCGGCAGCGGCGAGTGCTCCGAGGTTGGTCAGAGCATGCGCGTGCGCGATGCTGCGGGGGCCGATCGTCTCCGAGATGATTTCGACGACGCGCCGCTGTTCCGCGATCGCGTCCTCGAGGCGGCCGAGGCGACTGAGCGTCGCGGCGAGGTTCTCACGCGTGGTGGCGAGGATCGGATGGCGTGGTCCGAGCCCTTCCTCGAGGATCGTCAGGGCGCGCTGGTGCTCGGAGAGCGCGAGCTCGTAGTCACCCAGCGCCTGGTGCACGCTGCCGACGTTGCTGAGCATCATTGCGACCTGGTGGGCCTGCTCGCCGTACTCCTCGGCGTACAGTCTCCGGGCGCGCTCGAAGTGACCCGCCGAGCGACGCAAGTCTCCCGTGGCCTGATACAGGCCCCCCAGGCCGGTTTCGATTCGGGCAAAGAGGTCGCGGCTGTCGACCCGTTCGGCGGCACTTCTCGCGTGCCGAGCCCAGCGCTCCGCCTCCGCCCGATCGAGCCGGTGTGTTGCGTACACGAAGACGAGCTCAGCCGCGGCCTGGGCGGCGGTGAGATCGAGGCCTTCCTCGGTTGCGACCAGGTAGCTCTCCGCGAGCGCATCGACCCCGTCCTCGATCCGGTCGTTGGTCACGTAAGCGTCGCCCACGGCGAGCAGTGCCTGTGCATGCAGGGGCGGCCAGTCGTAGCGGCGCGCTTGGACGAGCATGGCCTCGGCATCGGTCAACGCGTCCGCGGTTCGTCCGCTTCGCAGCCGGCCCTCGATCGTCTTGGTGCGCTCGCCGAGCTCGAGCCAAGCTGCGAGTGCGGCGGGGTCGGGCGGCTGGATCGTACGAACGTTTGGGTCGGTGCACGCGGTCGCCGGGGCGAGCGAGACCACGATCGGCACCGCCTGCTCGACGAGCGGCGCATCGGCGTGCTCGAGCAGACCGACGACGGCGTCGAGCTCGGCCAGCCGCCGGGCGAGGCAGCGCGTGCGGGCGTCTCCGACGTCGGTCGGGTCGTCGGGTTCGACGGGGTCGATGCCGTCGGCCAGCCGCGCCTGACAGACCGTGCGCTGTGCCGCGCGCCATCCGTCGGCATAGGCGTCCAGGCGGGCGCGCACCCGCGGGGCGACCTCGTCCGCATAGCCCACCGCACTGTCGACGATCGCGGCCCGCACCGCCGTCGCGCGGTCCGGGTTCCACACGGCATCGATCCGTTCGGCATCGGTCGCGCACGGCGAGCGGCCCGATGCGAGGCTCCACGCCATACCACCCGCCACCGCGAGCGTTGCCGCCAACCCTCCGGCATAGACCAGGCGGCGGCGGGGGCTCGGCGCCAGCACGTCCAGCAGGGGGGCGAGGCTCGGCCAGCGATCTTCGAGCTGGGGCGACAGGCCCTTGAGCAGCGCACGACGCAGCCGTGGGGGGAGGGCAGCGATCGCTTCCGGATCAGCGAACGAGGCCGCGTGCTTGTCGCGGGCCAGATCCGCGGGCGTGCGCCCCGGGAACGCACGGCCTCCGATCAACGCCTCGAGCAGCGCTACGCAAAACGCATACTGATCGGTGCGCGCATCCGTCGGCTCGCCGTAGTGCTGCTCGGGCGCCATGAAGCGGGGCGTGCCCATCGCCAGCCCCGCGCCGGTCAGCGCGGTGCGACCGACGTCCAAGGTCGCCGGCTCGATCCCCGAACCCGACCGCGAGCCCGACCGCGAACCCGAGGGGGGACCCGACTGCGAACCGGCCCGCGATCGAGACTGCGAGCCCGCCTCCGGGTGGGCCGATCGCGCGAGACCGAAGTCGGTGACGCGCACGCGTCCGTCCTCGCCGACGAGGACGTTGTCGGGCTTGAAGTCGCGGTGCACCAGACCGGCCTCGTGCGCGGCGAGCAGCCCCCGCCCCGCGGCGCAAAACCGCCCCAAGATCTCTTGCACGCTCGGCTGGGACTTCAGCCAGCGTCCGAGCGTCACGCCATCGACGAACTCCATCGCGACGAACACCCGGGCCCCGATGCGGCCGACGTCGTAGACCTCCACGACGTTGGGGTGGGTAAAGCGAGCGAGCGCCCGGGCCTCACGCACCAGGCGCGCCGCGGCATCGCCGTCTCGCCGACCGCGAGATGCCGTCCGCAGGACCTTCACCGCGACGTCGCGATCGAGGCGCGGATCATGAGCGCGATACACCACGCCCATTCCGCCTTCGCCGACCCGATGCAGCAGCACGTAGGGTCCGGCCTGCTTGGGGTCGGCATCGGGATCGACGGCCCGCAGGTCCGCCTCGAAGCCTTCCTCGATCGTGTCGTCGGTAGCGCTCATGCGCGGCTCATCCGACGCGTCAGACGGCGCGGGCGCCCCGGTACTCCCCCGGCGGCATGCCGACGATCCGCTTGAACGCCTTGGCGAAGCTCGCCTCCGACTTGTAGCCCGCGCGCGAGGCCGCCTCCGCGACCGAGAGCCGCTCGTCGGTGAGAGCCCGCGCGGCCTGGTGGACTCGCCAGCGAGCGGCGTAGCGCGACGGCGACTCGCCCACCATGCTGCGGAAGCGCTCGAACAACACCGAGCGCGACACGCCGATGGTGCGGGCGAGGGCATCGACCGGCGTGGGCTCCTCGCCGCCGTGAATCATGGCGAGCGCGCGGCCGACGACCGGATCGTGCAGCCCGGCGAGCCAGCTGCCCGCCACCGGAGGGGCCTGCGCCAGCGCGCGCTGCAGCACCCGCACCACGAGCACCTCGACCAGCCGACGGACGACCGCGCCGCTACCCGGGGCTCCTTCGCGCAGCTCGGCGAGCAGCAGATCGAGCGCCGATTCGACGAAGCGCCCTTCGGCATCGCGGCCGCGTCGCGCGACCACGACCTCGGGCAGGGGGTCGAACAGGGCGTGGGGTCCCCGCTCGGGAAACTGGACCGTGCCGCACAGCAGGTGCGTCCGTACGCCGGGCCCGCCGCCGTGCACGACGTCGACCTTGCCCTCGGCGCGGACCGGCAAGTCGAGCAGCGGCTGCGCGGCACGACCCTCGGCATCGGCGAGCCCGTGGGGTCGACCGCGGATCAGAAGCGCAACGTCGCCGGCGTCCAGCCGCGTCGACGGCATCCCCGCGACGGTGAGCACCGCCCCGCCTTCGACGACCGCGTGCAGGATCGCCGCCGGCATCCCGTCGCTGTGCACCCCCCACGGTGCGCCCAGCTCGGCCCGCGAGAGCACGGCGCCCTGCAGGTCGATCTCCGCCAAGACTGCTGAGAGTGCGTCCGCCATGATGGACGAAGGAGCATTCTAGCGAATAATCAGATGTCCGTGTGTCCGGACTGCGGACCGTGCGCCGGACGAACGGCTATGTCGGCCTGGAGCGCTAGACCTCGCCCTGACGGCGTCGCACGAGCCATTCGCCGCCAAACGCCCCCACGAGCAGCAGCAGTGCCGCCCAGCCGTTCCACAGCGGCACGTCGCGTCGGGCGTCGACGCGCAGGCCATCCTCGGGCATCGCGTCGGACAGATCGGCCAGCGGCAGCGAGCGGGGCAGGGTGTCGCCGGCCAACGCGGACAGGGCTTCGCCACCGGTCGCCTCGGCCAACCCCCGCAGCCGCGCGGTCCCCGGATCAGCGTCGACGCGAGCGAGCTCGCGTCCGGGCGGCTCGACGATGAACACGCGCCGTACCTCGTGCTGGCCCAAGGCCTCGCCATCTCCGTCCGTGCCGCTGGCGTCGTCGTCCGTGCCGAGGTCGCGCCGTGCGATCGCCTCGTAGGCCCCGACCGGAAGCTCCGCCAACGTCTCCCGCGCCCGCCCGAGTCCGTCGGTGGTCCACTGTCCCTTGCGCAGCGACCCGTCTGCGCTGCCGGGGTCGCTGCCGAGCTGGGTCGCCCCGATGGCTCCGTCGTCGCCATCGAGGCGGCGCAGCGACCAGGTCACGGCAACATCGGGCTCCGGTGCATAGGAGGCGGTCGACGTTTCGACATGCAGCTCGACCGTCTCCCCGACGCGGTAGCGGGGACGATCGGTCTCCAGGCGCAGCCGGCCCGAGCTGTCGTCGCGCAGCAGCCAGCGAACGGCGCCCAGCCACAGCAGATCGTAGGGACGGGCGCCGTCGATCAGCGGAAGGTCCGGCGCAAAGCCCAGCCGCCACGTCGAGCCGGTCGACAGCACCATCGTGCGGCCACGGCCCGGCTCGGCCACCGCGAGGATCGGCCGAGGGGTGCCCGAGCCGTCGCGCTCGTCCGGGTGCACCAACAGTGCCGAGGCCCCGATCGTCGCGGGGCGACTGGTCATGCGCAGCCGATTGAAGTCCGAAAGCTCCGGCAGGCGCTCCCACGACCCCGTCCCCGCGAGCCACGCGGTGATCGGATGACGCCGCCCCGCCTCGGTGACGGTGGGCCGAAAACGCAGCTCGGTCATCGGCGGTCGCTCGCGTGAGTCGATCGGCAGCACCGAGGCCATCGAGGGCGCCGCATAGCCGCCGTCCGCGAGCCCGAGGTCGCCACCGATCAGCACGAGCGCACCGCCCTCGAGCACGTACTGCGCCATGTTGTCGACGTATTGCCCGACCTGATGCCGCACCGCGTCGAAGTTGTGCAGCACGACCAGATCGAAGCTGCCCAGCTGCTCCTCGAACAGCTCCTCGGTCGGGAACGGAATCAGCGACAGCGGGGCGGTGGTGTCCTCCCGCGAGATGTCGTCCATGCCCCGCAGGATGTAGTAGCTGAGCAGCTCGACGTTGGGGTCGCGGCGCAGCAGCGTGCGCAGGGCCCGAACGTCCCAGTCGGGGCGGCCGGCGACGTGCAGCACACGAACCTTGTCGCGCAGCACCTTGACCACGAACGCGCGGTGGTTGTTCGCCGCGGTCGCTTCGCCCTCCATCTCGGGCACCGCGATCTCGTAGACGAACTGCCCGATGCGATCGGGGGCCACCTCGAAGCGAACCTCGCGAGGGACGCCGTCGGCGGGCAGCCGAATGCGCTGCTCGGCGACGATTTCGCCGTCGCGCCGCAGCTGTACCGTGGTGGCTTTGCCCGCGAGCTCGTGGGCGATGATCGTCGCCTCGAACTCGGCGACGTTTTCGACGAACGCAAACTCGCCCGCGCGCACTTGGGCGATGCCCACGTCGACGATCG
>JGI12316J15309_10003586_pt1 | contig 13134 bp, 10 predicted proteins | sample MarCyaLeptolynsp_FD_15309 | JGI IMG/M metagenome (IMG submission 15309) | reverse complement strand
AAAACTGCCATCGGGCAAAGGGCCGGTTGCGTTGAAGCTCCCCGGATCAACCAGACCTTGGGCTATCAACCCTTCTTCGGCCATGGCTTCGATATGCGCGTATCGGCTTTCGATCGAGACACCATCGACCCCGTTGGGCATCGTCGGTGTGAGGATCGCGTCGGGCCTGATTGCGAGCAATTTACGCCACGCGCTTGAATAGGTCTCAGCGTCCATCGTGCCTGTCGCCCCAAAGACTGGCTCGCGCGTGTGGTTGTGTACCAGCGCAGCGCCGGCTTCCATGCATTCCACCGCCTGGGCAACGATATCTGCGTCATCGTAAGGAACGTTGGGGTTGGTGTCGGGCGATGTCGAACCATTGAGGGAAACCTCGATGATCAAAGGCTGTTGCTGTGGATCCTGCATGCGCTGGGCCTGCCACAGTGCGGAGAATTGTCAAACTGACGACGCATTTCCTAAGCCAATGCAATTCGCTAGGGCATCGCCATGGATTAATGTGTAAACCCGCAAGGAGCCGTGATTTGGAAGGTCACACATTGAACCATTGGAACCTCCGGAATTCTGCAATTTTTGCCAACACCGCATAAGAGCAAAAGCCTCATGATCTTCAGCCTTCGAGTTGGAGTCGCCGAAGGAGACGCCCAGACGGGCCTTCCTCGACTAGTTGCCTTTGGTCGGCAATGTCTCAATTGCACGGACTTCGCGGCAGGCCTCAATATCAGCAGTGTCAAAGGTCCGAAACTCAAAATCGGCGATTACAAATTTCATGCTGGACCGAAGTCTTCCGTAAGGATCTTTCCATAAGTGGATAAGGCCAAGAGTGTTGTCTCCGAATTCTCCTTTGAACTTCACGGCGAATGCTCCGTTCTGGAGAATGCCAAAGCCCAAGACGAGATCCGATTGAATTTCTGCAAATCTGACGCAGTCGGTCCTGTCGACGCATGTGCTGATCCGAAAGAATGTCTCCGTGTCATTGCGCTCGCCAGTAACGCGGACTTTTGCGGGGATATTGTCTGCTTTGTAAGCACCGCATAGCAAGGGGAGGGCTCGTGCTGCGACAGTTCCGTGAACACTGACTGTAAGCAGCGAAGCGCACGCCAGCGATCGCCAAAATCTAGCCTTTTTCATGATCGATTCTCCGCATGTTGGCCGTTGCTGTGCGCCATCTTTCACCCCAAGATGAGCAAGTCAGGACCTCAGCTTGAAGTGCGCCAGACAGCCGGAAAGCTAACCGGCACACTTCACTATGCGGGTTCTCTAGGGATCGCGTTGTCTGCCAAGGTGGATTCCCAAGATAAGTGCCAGGACCACAGCTGCAAAGGTCTGCTTTGCAGCGATATCGCTGAATTCTCCTTCTAAGTAGCTAACTATAAGAACAACCACTGTTATAAGAGACGAAAGGTATAGTATGGCTTTCTTGACATTATTTGGGATGTGCATGGTTTTACTTAGCAGCCATTTGCTGAATTAATTCCGGTTCCCACCAGATAGATAATACCACCTGCACCAGCAAGAAAGACGCCGGCGACTTCCCCGTCGGGCCATGGGGTTGCAAGCCCGGCCAATCCGACGACTGCTCCTAGCGCTGCAAGGCTTGATCCAAACTCTTGCAAGTCTTGAGCATCGGAGCACCAGTCGCCAATACCGACAACGGTTTGGCCCTGACCAATACTATTTATTTCAGCGGGAGTGACTCTGTCGGCGGTCACAACAATGGGGTTCCCAATAGTATGAGGTACACCACCTTCGGCGCCGTGGTAGCCACTTCCCGAGCTATAGGATAGGGCTGCGGACGCAATGTTAGGATTATCAATCCAAATGCCGGTGCTTCGAAAATACTCCATCTGAGGTCCACCAAATCCGCCTTCACCGCCAGGCAAACCAGGAACTGTTTCCTGTTCATGGAAGTACCCGCCACTCACTGCCAGCATCTCTTCTTCGGTCAATTCGCGGAATCCGTTCGGTTTCAGTTCTTTCTTGTGCAGCATTTCCCGACCTCTTCATTTGCGTTTTCCGCGCGCTTGGATGAGCAAGCCAAGGCGGCACGGAGCGCCTCAGACCTGCTTGGGTGGGCGGATCCAGATTGATGCTCGAACCTGGCCGACCCAGATTGGGGAGGGCCAACCCTTTCGAGTGGGAGGCTTTGTAGACCTTGTGGGATTTCACACAGGAACAAGGGCACGGCTCGAATCTCCGATGCCCTCGGGTTGCTACTTAGCATTCCATAGAGAATTGAGGCACTTAAGTTTTTCTATAGCGGTCGATTAGTGGCTGAGAACAGCTAAGATCGGACGCATTTCCTACGCTGGCGCAATTCGCTAAGGCATCGCCATGGATTGATGTGTAAGCCCGCAATGAGCCGTGATTTGGAAGGTCACACATCGAACTGGCGGAGCCTTCGGAGTTCCCCTGTTTTCCTGGGATTCCGCGGAAAGTCACACTTTTCAAAACTGGCTTGGGTGTTCCATCATCCCTAGGTTACAAGCGCCAAGAGGAGGGCGTTCCAAGATGAAATTCACGCGATTGGGCAATTCAGGACTGTCGGTCTCACGGCTGTGCCTTGGCTGCATGACCTATGGCGACACCACCAAGGGTTGGCACGGGGACTGGCTGCTCGGCGAGGACGAGAGCCGCCCATTCTTCCGTCAGGCGCTCGAAGCCGGGATCAATTTTTTTGATACGGCGAATGGCTATTCGGGCGGGACCTCGGAAGAGATCACCGGCAAGCTGCTCAAAGAGATGGCCAGCCGCGACGAGATCGTGGTCGCTACCAAGGCCTATATTCCATGGCGGCAAGCGCCCAACACCGGCGGCTTGTCGCGCAAGAGCCTGATGCAGGCGGTCGACGACAGTCTGGCGCGGCTTGGGATGGATTATATCGATTTGTTCCAGATCCACCGCTGGGATGATGTCACTCCGATTGAGGAGACGATGGAAGCGCTGCACGACATCGTGAAGGCGGGTAAAGCGCGCTACATTGGTGCTTCGTCAATGTACGCATGGCAGTTCGCCAAGGCGCAGGAGGCCGCGCGTGCGAACGGTTGGACCCGGTTTATTTCGATGCAGAACCAGCTCAATCTGCTGTATCGCGAGGAGGAGCGGGAAATGCTGCCTTTGTGCGAGAGCGAAGGAGTAGGGGTGATCCCGTGGAGCCCACTCGCGCGGGGGCGGCTGGCGCGCGCCGTTGGGGAAGAGACGGTCCGCAGCAAGACCGACGGTTTTGGCAAGGTGATCTACCCGGAAGATGACGTCGATAATCTCGTTATCACCGCGGTGGAAAGCGTTGCGAAGGCCCGCGATGTCAGCATGGCGAGCGTGGCTCTGGCGTGGCATTTCACAAAGCCCGCTATGACTGGGCCGATCATCGGTGCAACGAAAACGCACCATATCGAGGCGGCGGTGGCTGCGGTCGATCTCGAACTCACAGCTGAGGAGATTGCACAGCTCGAGGCGCCATATCGACCCAAATGGCCCACAGGCATGGGGATGCCCTTGCCTCCGATGGACAAAGTGACGGTGCGGTCCGCTTAGCGGTCTTAATCAAAAGAGGCCGCTCCCCAGGGGGGAACGGCCTCAGATTGTCTGGCGCTCATTGCAGAGCGCGGGGGCAAATGATCTAGAACTCAGTCGAGACGCCGATCGAGAAGCTCTGACCCACTTGATAGGTGTTGATCTCGATCCGGTTGGCCCCGAGCTGCTGGAATTCGAAGTTGTCGCGACCGAATATGTTCCGCGCTTCGAAGGAAAGCTCAAACGGCTGCCCGAAAAGACCCACTTCCGAGCGGGCGACAATATCGACCGTCAGTCCCGGGTCTTCGACCACGTCAGGCAGGGCCCCGCCACGGATCGTGACGCGCTCGCTCGCGTAGTTAAAGAGCAGGGTGAGCTGCTGGGTTTTCTCGGTGTCCTCGATCCCGATCGAGACGTTGCCGATGTGGTCTGACTGACCGACCAGCGGAGCGCCGTCGTCGAACAGTTGGTTCGCCAGCTGAGCCGGGTTGCCGGGAACCGGAGCGACGTCAGTGTCTCCGACGGAGAGTTCAGACTGGGTGTAAGTGTAGTTGAGTTGGAAGAGTAGCTGCTTGGTTTCCCAAAAGCTCCCGCCCCAGCCATAGAGATCAATGCCGTAAACGAAATCGACTTCCGCACCGTAGAGGTTAGCGCTTGGTGCATTGGCGAAGCTGGTCAGAACCTGCCCCGACGCTGAGACCAGCGTGTTCTCGATTGGGTTGTCGATCTCTTTGAAGAATCCGGCGACGCTGATCCGATCAGGGCCACCGAAATAGTATTCGGCGCGCGCTTCAAGGTTGAGCAATTCGCTGTCGTTCAAGAACGGGTTGCCGCGGAAACGGCGGTTTGATTCCGGATCGAAATAGGTCTGCTCGACCAATTCGCGGAATTGCGGCCGTGCGATCGTTTGCGAAGCGGACAGACGCAATTGCAGATCGTCCATCGGCTCCCAGGTGATCGTGCCGCTGGGCAGGAAGTAATCGTTCATGAGGTTGGTCGGTGTGGCGCCGAGGATTGGTGTGTTGAAAATCGTCTGATCAAGGTCAACCGTTTGCGTTGCGTCCTCGTAGCGGACCCCAGCCTCGATTGTGAGGGTATCCGTCGCAAGCCAGCGAAACAGGCCATACCCCGCCTGGATTTCCAGTCCTGCGTCGAACACAGGAAACGGGCTGGCTTCGGTCAGTGTGACATTGAAGCCGGCCAAGGTCGCTCCATTGATGATGTCACCAGGACGGCGAAGGCCAAGCGCTGGAACCACCGAGTCATCGACAACGTCGCCGGTGATGAACGGACGGAACTCGCGGCTCGATGAGCGACGGGTGGTATCCGAGTAGGCGTAGCCTACAGTCACTTCGAGCGAGTCGAGCACTTCATAAGAAAGGTCGATCCCACCGAACCAAAGCTCTTCCTGGAGATCGTCAAACGCGACCGTGGAGATCCCGGCATCTGAGAGCTGGTTGAAATAGGCGACGAAGAACTCGCCATAGGGGTCCCCCGGGATGTTCGTCCGTGTGTAGCTGACGGTTGTGTTGAAGGGCGCCTCACGGTCGGTACGGGCATAGCCGCCGCGCAGATCGATATCGAGGCTACCGAAATCGAGCTCGGCAACCAATTGCGAGTCCATCAGTTGGCGCTCGAACCAGGCTGTGTTCTGGGTCTGGAAATCAAAGCCAGAAAAGCCCGGAAGGATATCGGTCCCTTGCTCGAGCCGCGCTGTCTTAAGCGTGTCGCGGATGTAGAGGTTTGTCCAGCGGATGGTGTGCTCGCCAATGTCGAGGCCGACGCCAATCAAGCCATTCACCAACACATTGTTGTCGGTGATGAAGGTGCTGAAATCCTGGAACAGCGTCGAAAGATCCGAGCTCCCGCCTTGGCTGATCACCGTGCGGTTGCGCCAATTGTTCTTGATCGAAGCGGTCGCGATCAAGCCAAGATAGGTGTCACCGCCCAAGTCGAACGAAAGCCCACCGGTCAACGAAGCAGAGTAGTTCGCCGGCAGCGCGTCATTGCGCTGCAAAGTGACGAGATTCAACGGCATCAGCTGGCCGGCGATCCCCTCTTGCACCTCAACCGAAGTTGCGCCGATGCGCTCGCCGCTATCAAGGAAGGCTTGGAGATTGGAAGGGATATCGCGGTTGCCGTTGTCGAAGCCGAATTTATCCCAGTCAGAACCGAAATAGGTCAGTCCGTTCTCGAACGTGGTTTCCGAATCTCCACCAGCGCTGAAGCTGATCTTGAGGAAGTCTTCGACCGGGACGGCTTTGGTGGTGAGGTTGATCACACCGCCGCCGAACTCGCCAGGGTAGTTCGCCGAATAGGTCTTTTGGACCAGTGACGACGCGATAACGTTGGTCGGAAAAATGTCGAGCGGGACAACGCGACTCAAAGGTTCGGGGCTGGGAAGCGGCAGACCGTTCAAGAGAGCGAGCGAGTATCGATCGCCGAGCCCGCGGACAAACACGCGACCGTCACCGACAACCGACAATCCGCTGACGCGGCCAAGCGCGCCGGCGATGTCACCTTCACCCGTCCGTGCGATGTCAGCTTCGGACAAGACGTTCAGGACTTGAGTTGAAGAGCGCTCCGGATTGCGGTTGCGCCGTCCGGTCACAATGATGTTGCCACCACCGGGAACCGAAATGTCTGGTTGTTCAATTTCTTCCTGCTCTTCGACGCCATCGACGTCTTCAAGCAGTTCATCACTGTCTTCTTCGGTCTGCTGCGGCGCGTCGGTGTCTTGCGCGAAAGCGACAGCCGGAAAAGTGAGCGATGTGGTGAGCAACAGCAGCCCTGCAAGGCGCTTGCCGGTCGACATAATACTAGACCCCCTCATGCTTAAGGTCCTGAATCTGGCGGGTGCTACTGACCCGCAGAGATGGATGAGGGAGGCGCCACCAATCGCGGCGCCTCCCTCTTAGTCGAAAGGCGCGATCAGTAGACCGGCAGTGAGGTGCACGCACCCGTTGCGCTGCCAAAGTCGAACGTCGCCGAGTTGCAAGTCCAGCCGCTGCTGAACGCGTCGGTTACGCCGATCTCGGTGCGGGCGGTGAAGAAGCTCGAGAGCGCCGTCGCGTCAAACACAGTGACCCCGCTTTCATTTGCACCGTTGGTGAACCCAGTCAGTGTGATCGTGCCGGTGAGGTTGTTGTTGGTGCCTGCGTCGACAACGGCTTGGACTTCAGCGTCAGTAACGCCCGAAGAACCGCGTACTGGGCGGGTAACACCATCACAAAGCAACGAGTCGAAGCCGATGATTGCTGCGAGCGTGATCGCTTCGTCGATCCGGATGCAGACGTCAGCGTCGGAGTCCACGTCGATAACACCGTTGGACAAGGCAAGGGCCGGGCCACCGCGTGCGCGGACAGCCTGCGACGATGATGACGAGCGCTGCAAGAAAGTGAAGCCGTTAACCTGCAGACGGCTCTGCGGGATCGCGTTGCCAGGGGTTCCGTCGGCAAGATCATCTGGTGAGTCAAACTCGATAATGCTGTCGCCGGTGTTCGAGCGCTGGACGATGAACACGTTCTCAACATTGGCTTGCGCGCCACTATCGACGTCAAGCGAGTCGTCCGAAGCGCCGATGATCGCCAGGTTGCGAGCGTTGACCGAGCCACCGAAGAATTCGAGACCGTCATCCGAGCTGTTGAAAGACTGGAGCCAGTTGATTTCCGTGCCCGAGCCGGTGCCGCCGGTTGTCAGCGACTGGAGCTCGTTGGACTGCTGAAGCTCAAAGCCAGAGTAGCGGATTTGGTTGTAGCGCATCGAACCGGAGCTGTCTGCGCTGTTGGTGCCGCCGAAAGGCGTTGCAACCACGGTGCCTTCGAGCTGTTGCTCGCACTGTGGGTTGGCATTCGGAGTGGCGGTGGTGTTGAAAACGTTGGTTGAACAGTCCGACACTGGCGCGCGGCCAAGAAGAACAACCCCGCCCCACTGAGCCTGGCTGTTATCATTGCTGATGCCAAGCACGTTGTCACGGCTGGTCCAAACGATCGGCATCATCGCTGAACCATTGGCTTCGAGGGTGTTGCCGCGATTGACCACGAAAAACGATTCGGCCTGTGCAAACAGGATAACGCCTGGTTCGATGCTGAGCGTGACATCCGTGCCAGTGCTGGCGAAGCCTTGGTCCGTACCAACGTTAACGCGGTTGCTGATTTGGTAAAGCAGACCGTTCACGAATGGGAGGTTGTCATCGACGTCGAATGTCGTTGGCAGAGTGCAGACACGGTATTCCCCGGTGGGGCCGCTGACTGTGCCAGCGTCGGTAAGGCCACCGGTCGAGTTAATGGTCGGGCAGCCCGCCGCCGGAGTGACCGGAGACTGAGTCGGAGTCGGTGTTGGCGTAGGTGTGGGTGTAGGCGCCGGGTTGTTGATGATGACGTCACCAGACGTACCGGGCGAGACAATTTCGTCTGCACCGCAGCCAGCCAGAGCGACTACACTGCAACCCAAGACGAGCGAACGATGAATGTTTTTCACAGCGAGCGGTCCCCTCAAAAAACCGAGAATCGAGCAGCGCGAAGGAGTGCGCGAGAGAGGCGCTACGGATGCTCTGTGACAGAATTTTTTCAGAGTTACGGGTCCGCGTCAAAAACCCAACAAAAAGGCAAACTAAGACAATAGTGTCATATTTGCCGGGAAAAAATCCCGAAATGGGCCAAATGTGACAACCCACAAGACATTGTAAAACAATGTTAAAAATATCGAAAATGGCTTTTCTGTTACAAAAGTGACAAATATGTTGCAGTTTTATGAATCTGTTGTCATGATGCGTTGACTGAAAGGAGAGCAGTCATGCTATCACTCGCTGCTATGGCCATAGCGCTCAGCGCGGCTGGTCCAGTCGAGACACAATTGACATCGCCTGAAGCGGATCAGGCTGGCGGAGCGCTTAGCGCGACCGCCCTGAGCCAAGGGCGCAATTCAGAGGCGATCGCCGAGCTTGAAGCGGACGGCGCGCTTGCGTCGCAGGACCCCGGGCAATTGATCAATCTCGGCATTGCTTATGCCCGCGAAGGTGAGGTCGATACGGCGCGCGCATTGTTTGTCGCGGCGCTTGAGAGTCCGGAGCCGATCGAGCTGGAAACAGCCGATGGTTCGGTTACCGACTCACGAAGATTAGCCAGAAAGGCACTTCGTATGCTAGAAGCTGGCGTGTTCGCACCGCAAAAGACCGCTGAGCGAGTCTCTTTGCGGAACTGAACACCGCATTTGCAGCACTCACTGCCAGCAGCAATGCAGTGAGTGGAGCCAAACTTGGGGGCGGGCCGTATGGCTTTGCCCCCATTTTTTGTTTGCGAAGAATTAAGTGTCTGCGTCTGAGTATGGGGTGCGGAGTTTGCGCCCTGTTTCCGTCTCTTGTAAGTATGGGCCAACGCGTTGCCGCTAATGGGATGTCACTCTAGTGTCATCTGAGGTGCGCAAGGGGGCCCGATTGGAGGGTTTTGAAATGATTCTCGCGCGCGCGGGTCATATATGCCTAGTCACCGGCTTGATGGTTTTCGCTGTCGAAGCGCAAGCGGGCGTGTTGCAAATAGACTCGGAAGGCGCGCGCTGGGTAACCGGACCAATGGCAAACGAAACGCCGAGCAATCCCACACTCGAAAACGGTGCAGTCGATCTTGAATCAATTGTGGTCCCAGATCAGGCGGTCGCTGATACACGCCGGCATGCCACTTCAATCCCCTCGACCTACACCGATAAAGTCAATGAGCTCGCCGCTCGTTTTGACCTCAGCCCATCGTTGATCGAGGCAGTCGTTTGGCAGGAAAGTCGGTGGCGTGAGAATGCAGTTTCACATGCCGGTGCGCGAGGGCTGGCGCAGCTCATGCCCGCCACAGCGAAATACCTCGGTGTTGACCCGGATGATCCCATGGCCAATCTTGAAGGCGGTGCGCGGTATCTTCGGGAGCAGCTCGACCGTTTCGATGGCAACCTCGAAAAAGCACTGGCGGCGTACAATGCCGGTCCTGGTCGCGTAGAGCGCGCCGGAGGAATCCCAAATATTCGTGAGACAAAACAATATGTTGCTGCGATAATGGGGCGGCTCGCAGGTCATTCAAGGCCAATGGAATAGAACTGGGTGGCTGGGCGTCACTCTTGATAGAAAAATAGAGTAGGTAATTTGATGTCATTGATTGTCCGTCCGATGCTGCTGCTTAGACTTCGGCTTTTTGCACTTGCAACGGTTCTTGTTCTGCCTGTGACGGCTCAAGCTCAAACAACCGATCCTCAAGGTTCAGGCCCAATCGTCGCTGCCCTTGGGTGGCTGCAAGGGACGCTGTTGGGCAACGTTGCTACTGCCGTGGCGGTCATGGCCGTCGCGGCCATCGGTTTCATGATGCTCACAGGCCGCATGAATTGGCGTTTCGGTGCGACGGTGATCATCGGAGTTTTTATCTTGTTTGGCGCTTCGACCATCGTGGCCGGTATTCAAGCGGCGGCGGGGTAGGGCGCTATGAGCGATCTTATTCGCCATCCCGTGCACAGAGCGCTTACCCGCCCGCAAATGTTCGCAGGCGTGACGATGAATTTCTTCATCATCAACCTTATGGTGACGACCATTGCGTTTCTAATCTTGAAGAGCTTCTGGATCATCCCGGTGCCGATAATCATGCACGTTATTGGGTATTTCGTCTCTTTGCGTGAGCCGCGGATTTTTGACCTTTGGATCACCAAAGTCTCAAAGTGTCCGCGAATCCCGAATTACAAGCGGTGGGGCTGCAACAGCTACACAGGATGAGGCCCTAGAAGGAGGCCAGCATATGGTGAAATGGATCGGACCTGCTGCTTGGAGCGCTAAGGAAGCGCACGCCGGTGACAGGCTGCCGTATGAGCGGCTGGTAGACGAGAGCACCGTATTGCTGCGGGATGGATCGGTTATGACTTCGATCCAGGTTCCTGGATTGCTGTTCGAAACCGAGGACTCTGACGCTCTCAACGCCCATGCCGCGACGCGTGAGGTGATGTTGCGCTCAACGCTCGATGCGCGGTTCGTGCTGTATCATCACGTGATCCGTCGCCGAGTTGAGGTCGAGCTCGATGCAGAGTTTGACGATCCTCTTTCGCGTCACATTGATGCGCGTTGGAAAGAGCGGCTGGCCGGCGGATCGCTGTTCATCAACGACCAATTTGTCACTCTCATCCGCCGCCCGGCACGGGGCAAAGCAGGTTTGGCTGAGCGCGCCGCCAAGTTTTTCCAGCGACGCGGTCAAGACGAGCTCGAAGCCGATCCCAAGGACGTGCGGAGCCTTAAAGCGGCTGCGGCAGGACTGGTCGCTTCGCTTTCGGCCTACGGTGCGACAGTGCTTTCTGACTATAACGGGCATGAGGGCGGCACCAATTCAGAGATGCTGGAGCTTCTCAGTGCACTCTACAATGGCGAGATGCGCCCGGTCCGGCGCCCCAATGATGAGACTGATATCGGGCACATGTTGCCATACCGCCGGGCGAGTTTTGGTCTCGATGCGATGGAACAGCGCGGATCGGGGAAACCGGACTTTTCGGCAATCATCGGATTGAAAGACTACCCCGAGGCGACATCGCCGGGTTTGCTCGACGGATTGTTGCGTCTGCCGTACGAGATGATTGTGACGGAGAGTTACGCGCCGAACGAGCGGACCACTGCTCGTGAACGGATCGACCTCGCGCTTCGTCGCTCGCGCTCTGTCGACGAAGAGGCGGCTGCAGAGCGCGCCGATATGATGGCGGCACGCGACGCGCTCGGAAACGGCGGCGTCGGGTTTGGGGATCATCATCTGACAGTGCTTGTACGTGAACGCACGCTCGACCGCCTCGACGATGCCACAGCGGCCTGCGGAGCGGCTTTGGCTGACACCGGCGCAATTGCCGTTCGCGAAGACACGAATCTGGAGCCCGCTTTTTGGGCGCAGTTCCCTGGCAATGAGGAGTATATCGTTCGTCGGGCGATGATATCCTCGGCAAATATGGCGAGCTTTGGCAGCTTCCATGGTTTCGCGCTCGGCTCAGCCAGTGGCAATCATTGGGGTGATGCTGTCACGCTGCTTGAGACGACCAGCGCGACGCCGTTCTTCTTTAATTTTCACCACGGCGACCTCGGCAATTTTTCGGTTATCGGGCCGTCAGGCTCGGGCAAAACCGTTGTGATGAACTTCCTTGCGGCACAGGCCCAAAAGTTCTCACCTCGCACGATCTTGTTTGACAAGGACCGCGGCGCCGAGCTTTTCATTCGAGGCATTGGCGGCCGGTATGATCGCATTAGCGCCGGTGAGCCGACAGGGTTTAATCCATTGGCTCTTCCGGATTCGCCCGCAAACAAGGCTTTCCTGCGCGACTGGCTTGCGGTGCTGCTTGAAGCTGACGGCCCTGAGGAGTTTGCGACAATCAGCGCGGCAGTTGATGCGGCCTATGCCAATGACGCCACACTGCGCCGTCTTCGCCATTTCAAAGAGCTGCTGGCGGGCGCAAAGCGGCCCGAGCCAGGCGACTTGGCTGACCGACTGAGTGCGTGGATTGGCAATGCTTCCAGCGAAGGTGGTGAGCACGCCTGGCTTTTCGATAACGAGCAAGACAAGCTTGATCTCGACCAGCGTGTTCTCGGTTTTGACATGACCGCGCTGCTGGAGAACCCGCGGCTGCGGACTCCTACAATGATGTATCTATTCCATCGGATTGACGAGCGGCTTGATGGCAAGCCGACGATGATCCTCATCGACGAGGGATGGAAGGCGCTCGATGATGAGGTGTTTGCATCGCGCATTCGCGATTGGCTCAAGACTCTGCGCAAACGCAATGCATTGGTTGGCTTCGCCACGCAGAGCGCACGCGATGCGCTCGACAGCCGTATTTCGACTGCTCTGGTCGAGCAAACAGCGACAATGGTGTTCATGCCCAACAGCCGCGCGCGTCCCGAAGACTACTGCGACGGCTTTGGATTGACCGATCACGAACTGGCCTTGATCCGGACCTTGCCGGCTCATTCGCGTTGTTTCCTGGTTCGCCAGCCAGACGCGAGTGTGGTCGTTCGGCTTGATCTTTCCGGCGCGCCCGAAGTGCTTACCATCCTTTCGGGACGTGAAAGCGCAGTCCGACGGCTTGATTTGCTTCGCGAGGCCGTAGGAGAGAAACCAGCCGATTGGTATCCAGCGCTTACGGGCCGTGCCTGGCCCGATGGGGCCAGCGGAGACGGCAACGATATCTGGCAGGCGGCTGAATAGTGGCAACGACGTGTGACTTTGCGGCCCAGGATATGGGCACCGGCGTGGCGGCGGCGCTGACTGCGGTTGATTGCATCGCATCTGAAGTGAGCGAGCAAGCTTTCGGACGTATTTTTGGAACAGATGGTGAGCTCGCAATTGCACTCACTATGCTGTTGATCCTCTATGTCGCCTTCTTCGGCATCAGCCTCATGCTCGGCCGGTCGAATCTCTCGATCAGAGCATTGGTCCCCAAAATGATGACATTGGGGCTCGTTCTGACATTCGCGACCAGTTTCGCGGCCTTTTCGGCGATCTTCTACAATCTGTTTGTCGACACGCCCGATTATCTTGCGGGCATTCTCACTGACAGCAATGGCGATTCCGCGACGCTTACCTTCGCGACCAAGCTCGATATTGTTTTCCTAGCTGTGCAGGAAGCCAGCAC
>JGI12316J15309_10008225_pt1 | contig 13163 bp, 13 predicted proteins | sample MarCyaLeptolynsp_FD_15309 | JGI IMG/M metagenome (IMG submission 15309) | reverse complement strand
TGGCCGGAATTCCGGCGGCCACGGCCTTGACGTCGAACGCCGTCGTTCCAGGCGCATCGGTCGAGGCCACGTTGACGACGATATCGGAAACGTCCGTCGTCCCGGCCAGCACCTGGCGCACGGTCGCGCTGCCGTTTGCTCTCGGGGTGCCGAGGGCGTCGTCGACGGTTGCCGACAGTCTGGCCTCGTCGATCGCGATGTCGGCATATCTGGTTTCCGGAGCGCTGGCCGAGGCAATGATGCGCAGCGCGCCGTTATTGTCGATGAGGTCCGCCTTGGCCTTGAGCGTGCCGGACATGTCGACCAGAAGCAGCGGTGCGATCCGGGAAAGATCCGGAGCGTTGAGGGCGATGGTGCCGGCGGGAACGCCGTTCGGCTGCAGGGCCAGGGTTCCCTGGAGCTTTGTTCCGGCAAATTCGAACAAGAGATCCCTGATCCGGCGGATACCGGTCTCTTCGGTGGATAGCTTCGCCGATGCGGTCAGCGGCTCGCCGGCAAAGCCGGCTTTGAGCGACAGTGTTCCGCTCGGCGCTGCCGCCGAGGCGACGAGGCTTGCCTCAAGCGTCGGTGCGTCCACGGCCTGGCCCTTGAGCGCGATGTCCGAGCCGGTCGCAACGATCTCGATCTCCGCGCCGGTCGCCGGGCCGCTGGCCTCGAGGTCAAGCGCGATCGCGCCAGCCATGTCGGGGTTGAACAGGGACAGATCCGCAAACCGGCCCTTGGCCTCGGCGCTGACTGTCTCGCCGTCAAATCCGGCATCGGCGTCAAGGCTGAGGGCCTTGGAGCGGATCGCGACCTCCTTTGCCTGCACGGCCCCGTCCCCGTCGCCGGTCAACAAGGCCGTCAGGGCGAGCCGGTCGGCAGCCAGCGCGGGAAGGGCCTCGGCATCGACCGGCCATGCTGTATCGGCCTGCAGTTTCGCTTCAAAGGTGGACGCGGCCCGGTCGAACCAGGCCGAAATCTGTGCGGAGAGGTCGCGGGCGGTCAGCGTTGCCTGTTCGATGCGCAGCATATCGCCGTCCACGGCGCCGCCGGTCTGCAGCGTCACGGTCCCGTCGACAAGGCGCGCCGCTTGGCGGTTCGCGAGCGTCAGCCGGTCGATCTTCAGATCGACGTCGAACGGGATCGCCATGGCCTGCAGGTCGGCGCTCCGGCCCGATGCAACGAGGTTGACCGGCCCCGTCATGGCCGGTTCGGTCTTGACGCCGTCCAGGCCGGCGCTGACGGTCCAGGCCGCCTCGCTCATGCTGCCCCGGGCCTCGAAGGTCGCCGTTGGCGCCCGCACTCTCAGCGTCGGGTCGGCGGGGTTGGGTGCCAGCCAGCCGGCGTCCGGCGACAGGGCCAGCTTTCCCGTCAGGTCGACGGTCCCGCCGGTCGGATCGAGCGCGCCCCCTGCACTGACCGTCAGCACTTTTGTCGTGAGGTTCGCCTGTCTGATATGGACGCCGCCATCCGCGGTGCGCGCGCCGTCAAGCACCAGCTCCGTGGTTCCGGCGAAAACCGTTCGGTAGGGTTCCGGCAGCAAGTCGGCCAACGCGCCGGTAATATCGGCCTTGGCGGCGGTTTCGGATTCGGTGATCGCCAGTCCGGCCCGTCCTTCGACCGTGCGTGCGCCATCGAGATCGAGGGCGATTTCGGCGGACCAGTCGGCAAGGCTGCCGGCGCCCGTCAACGCCAGCTCGACGGCTGGGTTTCCGGGAAGACGCAGCAATCCGGCCACGGCGCCGCCCGGCGGTTCGCGCACGGAGATGTCGAGGTCGAGCACATTGTCGTCCGGTGCAAACGCGATCATCGCCCGCGCCGATCCGGCAATATCGTCATCCCGCTCGACCTTGGCTTCGAGCGAGAGCTTCAGCGGATCGGCCTCTACACTGGCATGGCCCGTCGTGCGCAGATCGAAGTCCGAACCGGCGACGGCCTCGGAAATCTGCAGCCGGCGGATGGCGAAGTCGCGCAGAAAGACGGACACCGGCAATCCGCCCGCCGTGCCGGACGGTTGGGGGTCTTCCGCCTGTGCCGAAGACGGCAGCGGCCGTCTGATCACGTGCACCCGTTCCAAAAGCAGCCGGTCTATGGAAACCTCGCGGGAAAACAGGGCGCTCGGGCTCCAGTCCATGGAGATGCGTTCGACGACGAGCCAGGGTCCCTCGCGGTCCGAAAGGGTGACGCCGCCGACCCGCAGCGCGCCGGACAGGAGTCCGTCGAGATCACGGGTTTCGATGGCAAGATCTTCGTTCGAGGCCACGGAATTGATCAGGCCGGCAAGCATGGTGCGCCCGGGCCCGGTCAGGGTCAGCACACCGAGTGCGGCGACACTGAGGCCGAGCACCACGATGAGGGCGATGAGCGCGCCGAATGCGAAGCGTTTGATCATGCCTTCTTTATCGGTCTCCGCCCGACCCTATACAAGGGTTGAACGCAAGAATGGCTTCTCGAATAGGAAGAAGTGATCCGGCCGGGCGAATTCGTCGGGGTCTTTTTGTGCCGAGGGACTAGGGTCAGTGGGGATTCAGGATTCCCAACCTGCGTATGATCTGATTCAAGCTCCCAAAAGGGAGAATTTGAATGATTCACGTGGTTTTGCGGGATGTTCAATGGAGCAAGGTGGAGCGCACTGTCTGGGCAAGAAGAGTGACCCCGGGCGGAGCGGCCGGGATAACCGGCTTTTCATGGAAGCAGTTTTGTGGAAGGCCCGCACCGGCAGCCCGTGGCGTGATCTTCCGGCCGAATTCGGCAACTGGAGCAGTGCATTCCGACGGTTTAGCGACTGGTCGGCGGTTGGTGTTTTCGAGCGCATATTCGAGACAGTATCGGAAGACCCCGACATGGAATATCGATGATCGACGCCACCATCGTTCCGGTCCATCGTCATGGACGCGGTGCAAAAGGGGGACTCAGAATCAGGCGATCGGCAAGTCCAAAGGCGGCTGGACGACGAAAACTTCTTTGCCGAGCTCAAGGAGTTCAAGGCCGTCGCCCTCAGAAGCGACAAAACAGACACAAGCTTCGAATCGATGATCTATGCTTGTGCTGCCGTCATCAATTCGCGATGAATCCTCACAGACCCTAATGCGAATGCAAAATATTTATCTTATGTGGTCTGCACTTTTATTTCCAGCATTTATCACACCCAACCAATCTTATACACTGACTGACATTCAGAAAAACGATTTTGTTCGAGTATTAAATGAAAGACATATTTATATACTTTCAGACATCGGCAACCAAGGTTGTGGTTCAAAGATAAGTCTAACATATTGTCCGCATTTTCATCAATACATGAGACTATAAAGAGTAATATTCGTAACGGTGAACATGATGTGTTGACGGTTAATTTTTCAATTGTATTGACGCTTTCTATGACGTTGACAAATGCGAATATGGAAGCGCTTGCGGCGCCAATGCGTTCAGCGCAGCGTTCAGGTGCAGCGATGCCAGGAGTCTGTGAGAGTATGGCCACTAAGACACAAAAAGCTTTGGAAGGTGGCGTTGACGCACTGTACATGAACGGATACCTAAACTGCATGTATGGTCGGGGAGTTGAGAGAACTCGAAGGAATGGACTGTTTAGGGTGGGATTAGCAAGTCAATGGGAACAAAGCGATCAATGTTCGGAAGATGACGTGTGCTTATTTGTTTGCGAGACGGTTCGCGATACAGTGATTTAGTTGTTATCAGAAACTCTCTAAGCTTTTGCTTTTAACACTGGCGTACATTATCTCATCCGCATCTATGAACAGTAGCGGCCGATTAACTCAAAGGCGGAGGATCAATGCTTCGCGCGTTTTCGATTCAGCTTCAGTAGTCGTGCAAGTTCGTCATCTTCTGTGATGCCTTTTGGCCAGTCGTAAGCCGAAGCGACTGCTTCGTCGAGACGTCGATGCAGGCTAACCAACCATGCAGATCGCGTGTTCTAAAGGTTGGTGAGAGTGCGTTTCTTAAGCTCTTTCGCTGCCGCCTCGTCTACCGGCAACAAACGATCGGGATAGTCTGCGACGTCGTCAGGTTCGCGGCAAACGAGATCGGGCGAGTTCAGCCAAGCGTCGCGCTTCTCGTTCAGGTCTCGCGCAGCTTCAGCGATGGTTTGGGCGCGAGCGTCATCGGCATAGTCGGCTTCTGGAACGTCGGGAGTGAGATCTTCCGGGAAAGGGAAGGTCTCGAAGGTCGTAGAGGGAGTGTAGCGTGGGCGGTCCTCTAGTAAAGTGCCCAAGCGAACTCATGCGCCGCGCGGAGGATGGCGTCCTGGCAGACAAGAGCTCCCGGGGGGAGTTCTGGCCCAAAATACACAGCACGAACCACTGGAGCGACTGAACAAGGAAATCAAAAGGCGCACCAATGTCATCGGCACCTTTCCAAACGAAGCAGCTGTCACTCGCTTGCTGGGAGTCCTCATGCTGGAGCAGAATGACGAATGGGCGATCACACGCCGATACATGACGCTGGAAACCGTCGCCGCTATTTGCGAAACTGATGCAATGGAGCCGGCGACAATCGCCGCCGTTTGAACGCGGCCAGACCAAGGTCGAAGAACAAAAGTTACGCCATTCAGCGGGACACTATCGCGAACAGCGTAGAAAGAATGACTGATCAGAGGGTCTTGGATCTTGGTTGAAACAACCTGTTTGGCCTTTGCTGGCCGGGTTCGGATCTATCTGACACGCTTTCTGAAGTTCCGGGCGGTTGTTACCAGTTGGATCTCTTCTATTGCTCCATTTGGTTCTTGAAGACGCATCATGCTCACGCCGATATATGACTTCAAATCAGCGAGCAACATTTCGATCTTTCGCCTTTGAATGAATGAGGTCATGTGGGCATCGCTTCCGCCGATGTCGCGAGCAATGCCCCGTGTCACCCCGTGGACAGATCGCGTGACCTTCCATGCCCGCCGGGTTGGGCAGCATCTGCCATTCAAATCACATCCATCGCAATCATTCTTGACCGCGCGATAACGGATCATGCCGTCCTTGCCAGCGTTTGGCTTTCGGGGTTTGCTGAATTTGTAGCGAGATCGCCGGAGGCCCTTTCCGGCAGGGCACTCTACGCATTTTTGTGGCTGCCGTACTTGATATGCCGATCGGCTAGCTCTTTTTGCCGGCATGTGGGAAGTCTCCCGTTGCGATATAGGCCTCTTCCTCAGCGGACGAAACGCGGCCAAAATGCGGGTTGCGATGCGGGTGCCTTCCAAACCGTTCGATAACTGCGCGACCTCGGGCGTTTTGGTCCCGAATGGATCCGGCAATGTGGGTGAGATGATCAGGCATCTCCCTGATAATGATCTCCGTCAGGCGCTCTGCAACTGCAAACCGTTGGAGGTGATCAGGGCCTTCGCAATGAAAAAGAGCAGTCAGGTAAAAGAGCTTCTTCCATGGCGCCACCGCTGCGAAATGATCGTTCTTCACGCCTTGCAGTGCCAAAATATTTGCCTTGATATCCTGCGCGTAAGCCGCAGGCGTATCGCGCCATAGGGATCGAGAAAACTGGTCCAAGGCGATGATAAGCGCGATGCGCCCTTCTGCGGTTTCGGCCCAACTGTCCAATTCGCTTCGCGCCGCTGCAATGGTTAGTTCCGAGAAGTTCTGGCAAATATCCTTATCAACCCCTCCATGCATACGGTGTTGAAACCAATCCGAAAAACTCTCAGCAGTTTGCCAAAATCCGTCATTGGGAAACCAGAAATTCAAAACAGTTTCAGGTTTATATGTCACTGTTGTTGCCTCAAAATTGAAAAGCAATCTTTCAGGATCCGCACGCCAATTTCTCCAACGCACGCGTCAGAGCCAAGCAGTCATTATACATATATCTGACATCGCGAAGTTTTACATAAATGGAGGAATGAGCCGCGCGTCATGGCCCAGCTTGGTCAGTTCGCGCGCTCTGTGATGACTGGAAACACAGGCCTGAACGCCGATCAAGCAGAGCCGACCGGTTGGAAAAAGTCCAAACCCGAAGAGCGATGCAAGGGCAGATTGAAAGCGACTTCGCCCTCGCCGGTGACGTCTTGGACATGGAAAATCGTCTTGGCCAAGTTCAGAGCAACTCTGGCGTCTTGCATCGGATGATCCATCTCAACCACAGAAGGCTACACCTGCATTATAGCGTATCGCGACGCCGGAAAGCGGGAGCCATCCACCCCATTCGCTTTCGCGATCCAAAATAGAATGTCCGCACATAAAGGGCTTTTCTTCAACCACTCTCAAAGAATTTGGCTTCCTGTTTCCGGTGCTTGGCACTTTCAAGCAGCAACTCCATGAAACGACGGACCGAAGCAAGTTGCCTGCGCCCGGGTGGAAGAACGGCAAACACCTCAAGGGGCGGACCATACCAATCGCGCAGAACGCGTTTGATTTGCCCGCCTTGCTCTAAGGGGGCAGCAAAAAACAGGGGCAGGATGGTGATACCATTGCCCGCAGTGATCAGATCCAGGGCAATGGAGGGATCACCTACTGATGCGATCGGCTGGGTATCAAGTACAAGCTCGTCGGTTTCGTTGCGCAGTATCCATTTCTCGCGCCATGCTCGTGGCGTGTCGCGGGTCGAGATCACGATGCGACCATAATCTCCGACCGTGCTTCGGTCTATTGAACCACTCTGTGGTGAGACGTAGAGGCCACTGGGTCCAGACAGAATCCGGCGTGCAACAAGCGACGTATTATTGGGCCAACCTACCTGAATCGACAGATCAATCCCTTCGGACTGAGGGTCCGGCGCATCGCTTGTGACCTCCAGATGGACGTCCACCTCTGGAAACAGCGAGATGAATTTTGCGAGCGCCGACGACAGAAGAAATCTACTGGATGTGGCGCTGGCCGCGATCACCAGTTTACCCGATGGCGTGTCGCTGGCGCCTCGCAAGACTTCATCGGCCCCACTGACGGCGTTTTCGGCGCTCGTTCCGAAACCGATCAGTTCTCTTGCAAGTGCGGTGGGTTGCAGACCCTTTGGTGATCGATCGAATAGCGCAACGCCTGCCGCCTTTTCCAATCGGGCAAGCGAACGGGACAAAGTTGATTTTGGAATATCGAATTGGCGTTCCGTCGCGCTAAGGCTGCCCATTCTGTAGACCAAGGCAAACAGCCGCAGATCTTCAGCGTCATATCCCGTATTCACCGTTCCAGTCCGTTATCCGTTTTGAAGTCACCGCTCTACCTGGACATTTAGCACAAATGCGGGGGAGCATGTTCCTAATATGGAACGGTGCATTCCGTTTCCAGCGGTTTCTCCCGCCCATCTCACCCAATATCTTCCCGATACCATGCCGTATCGGAGACGCATCATGCGGAAAACAACCGGAGTAGGAGTCACACGCAATAGTCTAGGTCTGACCACAGGACGCTGGTCTGTCGCGGCCCAAGAGTATCAAATGATCGCGTTGGAGGAATCCAGCTTCGCGTTCGAATTTGTGTGTGAACCCAATCAGGGATTTCCGATGCACACCCACTCCGATCAGGACAAGTTCCTGCTTGTACAATTCGGGCAGCTTCTGGTGACCCTCAATGGCACACCGATTGAGACGCAAGCTGGCGACCTGATCCGTATTCCGCGCACTGTGAATCATACATATGAAAACCGCAGTTCAGGCACCGTGAAAGCCTTGTGCTGGGTATCCCCCACGCTGCGTTTGCCCGAGTTTTTTGCCGATATCGATGGGATTGTCGAAGTTGCAGAGATGGCGCGGATATCGAACCGGTACGGCATCACTCTGAACCCCACCTGCATTGCAGCCAGTGAGTTGATCGAAACAAAAGAGTAAGCCGTGACACATAACGTCATGTATTTGGCCTTTAGCATCGCAATCGTGCGGCGCGCCGCTATCACCGCGTCAGTCGTGGGTCCGGTTATTGCTGTCATCAATCACAGAGAACGCACCTTCTCCGGCCTAATGACACAGGGTGACTGGGTCCGGGTCGGTATGCTGATCAAGAACGCCATTGTTCTGGTCGAAAAGATCGATGTGCAAATCGATGAGGGCTTGGCTCAGACCAAAGCGATCGAGGTCGCTTCCGTCAGCCGCCTTCGCCCGGTTACTCTGGCAGCGACGACGGCGATCCTTGGTATGGTGCCTTTGCTTTGGGACAGCCTCTTCGCTGCGATGGCGCTAACAATCGTGGCTGGCCTCGGTTTCGCGTCAATCCTGACACTGATGGTGGTGCCGGCGCTGTATGAGATCTACGTCAAGATTGAGAGCAGCAGTCGATGTGGATAGTTCGCATATTTGCTATTGTTAGCCTGATAGTTGCTTTCTTTGTTGGGCACTTCTCGGTCGACGATAGGTATTTACCGCTCCTGAGCGATGCCTATCCTGATGCGGTAATCACCGAAGTAACTGACACTGGCGGAGAACCTCCAACCTATCAAATACTTGCGAAAGGTGCTAAGGAATCCGAGACAGTAGTAATCGGTCGAGCTAGTGGTTTCAGTGGGCCGTTGATTGCAGCCGTTATCTTGAACACAGAAAATGGACGCGCCGATGTTAAGAAGGTGCGCCTTCTGTCGACGAAAGATACTCCTGGTTACGTAAAGCTGTTGAGCTCAAGCCTGTTCCTGGATCGCTTTTCTTCTCGAAGCCTTACCGCTGACTTTATTTATGGTGAAGATATTGATGCTTTGTCCGGTGCAACCATTACATCTAGAGCAGTAACTCAATCAGTTAGAAACGCTGCGCATGCTACCGCGACCCGGCAACTTGGCCTTCCAGCTACATGGAAATCTGAGGGGTGGAGCTTTAGGATTGTTGACGGATTATTGGCAGGCCTAATTCTGCTTGTATTTTATTCGACATTTGTTCGTAACAATCTGGCACGAAAAATAGGTGATTTAGTTCCCTATCTAAGTCTCGGGTTTGTTGGCTTCTATTTGAACGCTTCGTTGTCCATTGGGGCCATGGGCGGCGTTGTAATGGGCTATTTTCCGGATCCGAAAGCGAATCCAGCATGGTGGCTAATTACGGGATCAGTTCTCATGACTGTGTTTCTTCTTGGCCACAACATTTACTGCCATAAGCTGTGCCCATTCTATACCGTTGAAGTTCTGTTGAATAAGATCGGGGGCTTTAAGTTTGCTGTCGACCAGCGCTACGCCAGGCACGTAAAACAAGTCATATTCTTCTTGGTCTGGCTTGCCCTAATGCTCATTTTCCTTTCTCGGCACCCGGCATATGGTTCTTACGAGCCGTTTTCTATGGCCTTTTCGCTCAATGGCGTTGGCATGCAATGGTACATTCTGCCGCTTACGCTGTTTGGATCGCTCTTTGTTCCAAGTTTTTGGTGCCGTTATTTTTGTCCTGTGGGGCATAGCCTGAACTCCATGGTCCGCTGGCGAGCGTTAGCCATCAATGGGATTAAATCGATCGGGAAATCTGAAATAAATCCCAGAGCACAATTAAAATCTAGAGGCACAGCCTCCTCTCTTAAGCGTGTTGCGGCGCCCATGAAGAAAAGATCTAGAAGAGGGTCAGGTTTCTTCACCGGTTTAACTCTATTCACGCTTGCTGCAGTATTAGGATTTTTTGCTCAATCGGTTCTGAGCACTGTTGAAGACGGCGTTTTCGACCGTGCCTACAGTTCATTCGTAAATGCCCTCGATTGAGCTGGCGCTCGGCTCCAACATGTCAATTGACACCTATTGGGCAAAAATTCCTGAAGCGTTTCAAAAATGGAACTCTACTTACCATCTCGGCCGCTACAGCTGCACTGCCTCTACCGTTAAATGAGGCGTATATCGTCATTCAGGAGAAGCACCATGCAAATGGCCTCTGACAGTAAGGTCGCGACCTCTCACTCTCATGAAAGTGCCACACACTTGAGAACGCTGATTTTCGAATTCATTCCTGGTTTCGTGGGGTTTCTCGTTTTGTGTGTTCGATTGCTGCAGCGACCCATGCGCAAAGCCCAAGGTCAGCAATAACCGCAGTTAGCTAAATATGATCGGCTGTTGAGGAGATGACATGCTGAAGAACCAGAACGAGAAATCCAAATTGACGGCACCTGAGCAAAAGGTGAGCTATGGACTGGGTTGGCAATTTGGCCGTCACCTTCAAACCCATAATTTTGAAGGTTTGGATATGAACGCCGTTACTAGCGGCATGATTGATTGCTTTTCAGATAAGGCCTCTCCTTTCACTGATCAGGAAGTGGAAATTGCATACAAGCTCATCTCTCAAAGAGTAATGGAAGAACGAGCTGAACAAGCGGCGATGTACGGCAGGCTCTGCCAAGAATATCTGGAGAAAAACAAATCAAGAAACGAAGTGCAAGTCACTGACAGCGGCTTGCAGTTCGAAGTTATTGTTGAAGGAAATGGTCGAGCGTGCGGGACTATCGACAAGGTGCTTGTTCACTACCACGGCACGTTGATAGACGGATCGGTTTTCGACAGTTCCATTGCACGTGGTGAGCCCCTTGAGATTGCGGTTCAGAGTGCAATCGCCGGCTGGACCGAGGCGCTACAGCTTATGAAAGAGCGCGGAAAGATGAAAGTTTATGTCCCGGGCGATCTCGCTTATGGCGACTTAGGTAAACCCCCAAGAATACCGGGAAAAGCCGCCCTGATCTTCGACTTGGAACTAATCAAGATTTTGTAGTGTTTACCTCTTGGAGCGAGATAGCAAATGGCTGGAATAACTAATGAAGACAAAGGGCTTGAGACTGCAAATGTAGCTCAAGCGGCGCATGTGACCGATGATCTGCCAGGCATGAACAGGCGTTCGTTTTTTAAGCGTACGATATTGGGTGGTGGAGCGGCAATCGCAGCAGGTGGTGTTGCCCTCGGTGCATCTAAAGCCTCTTTGAAGGGTTCTCTCAACCCCGTCGGCATAGAGATCGACGAAAAGATCTTTAAACCCAAAGACCAGCGCGATGTGATACTTACATTTATCGAGAGTGAAAAGCTCGCCCTGGAAGTCTATCCGGAGCGAAACGAGCAGTACCAGCGGCTCCACAAAAAGGATTTCCGATTCGAGAAAGTGCGGGAGAATCTTACTTCCGTGACGTTTACGGATGACGATCGCCCGGGACACACCCACGTTGACAAAGCGCTAAATTTCGCATCCATGGATATTTTGGCGCGGACTGGCGGTTATCTGTCCATGGAGTTGCAGCCGAACACCTTTTTTTACCAATGGGATCAGAGCGGGGTTTATCCTGAGAAGTATGACTTTGGCAGTGCACAAGCGGCGAAAGACAAGGTCTTGAGTGTGTGCAGGGTGTTTGGTGCCGTCAGGGCTGGTATCGCCCCTTTTGATCGACGTTTCGTTTACGACCCTCTCTATGATTTCGTCAATGACAGAACGCTGTCTTGGGAAGAAGACTTTCCGTTCAAGCCAAAGTCAGTCATCGTGATTGCAGTAGCGCAGGACTACGACGCGATTGCCACCAGCCCATCACATGTTGCTGCAGGGTCGGTAAACAACGGGTATACGGAGATGGCATTGGTCGCTTCCCGCGTTGCCGCATTCTTGAGGAATTGCGGTTACAAAGCTGTGGCTGCAGGCAACGATCTTGCCAATTCAGTCGCCTACGGAATCCTCGCGGGATTGGGCGAAGGAGGGAGAAACAATCAGCTACTCATGCCAGGCATTGGCCCTCGTGCACGTCTGTGTAAGGTGTTTACCGATTTTGATTTCGAAGACGTCTACGACAAGCCGCGCTCCTGGGGAATTCGGGAGTTCTGTAAAAGCTGTGCCAAATGCGCTGAAGCCTGCCCGTCAGGTGCCATTAGTTTTGAACCAGAACCTTCCTATGTTCCTCAATACGAGTTTGCCGACGAACCAGGCTACACCTGGAACAACCATGTGGGCGTAAAGAAGTGGCATGCCGACGCGAAAAAGTGCATCAACTTTTGGAGCGACAATGGAACGTCGTGCTCGAACTGTACGGCGTCTTGCACGTTTAACGAACCAGATTTCTGGCACCACTGGCTGATTATGGCGATAAATCCTGCGATGCCGAAGTTTGTTCACTCCTTGATGGCTGAAGCACATCCGGCCTTCGGCTATGGCGGACAGGGACCAGTTCCAATGCCTTCGAAAGTAGAGAAGTTCTGGGAAACCGGACGGGACATGCGCACAAATCTAAGTACGAAAGACAATGCCTATACATCAGGCGTGTAAGGAGCGGGAAATGGCAAGCTTCCAATGGTTTATTCTTGGCGTTATCTCCATGCTCGCCATTAATGCATTTGTCTACATTCACATGGTGGTGCAGCCCAAATGGTATACTATTCCCCTGCTTTTGGTTGCTGTTGTTGATTTACTGTTTGGTTTGGCGTGGGGAATTTCCTCTTATCTAGAGGGATACACGCAGTCTTCAGCTATGGGGTTAGTAATTTTCTCGGGTTCCGGTCTGATCCTGGGAATTGTAACCGTGCGTTTCTTGGTATTGCCTGATTTCATGAAAGCAAAATCCTCTACATGAGGTTCTGCTAAAAATTCGACAATAGTACAATGCTGCGGTTTTGTTGCAAAGTTTCCGACCGAACGAAAAGATCAAGCCACACTCGCAGGGTGCTAACGCGTTTGGTCGGAAATGGCCACAGTGGACATAAAGATTTCGGGCGAATTCGTCGATAGTGAGGCGCAACATCCGACGATAATCACGGAGTAAGCCGTTCGGCCTCCTTCTCCCGCCGCACATTTCTGGTGATGTGGAAAGGGGCCTCAAGGGCCGGTAGAAACCGGTCCTTTTCTACCGATCCGGTCGGCCGTTTTCACCCGAACAAAATCAATGATTTAGGGTCAGTGGGGATCCAGGATTCCCAACCTGCGTATGATTTGATTCAAGCTCCCAAAAGGGAGAATTTGAATGATTCACGTGGTTTTGCGGGATGTTCAATGGAGCAAGGTGGAGCCGCACTGTCTGGGCAAGAAGAGTGATCCCGGGCGGAGCGGCCGGGATAACCGGCTTTTCATGGAAGCAGTTTAATGGAAGGCCCGCGCCGGCAGCGCGTGGCGTGATCTCCCGGCCGAATTCGGCAACTGGAGCAGCGCATTCCGACGGTTTAGCGACTGGTCGGCGGTTGGTGTTTTCGAGCGCATATTCGAGGCAGTATCGGAAGACCCCGACATGGAATATGCGATGATCGACGCCACCATCGTTCCGGTCCATCGTCATGGACGCGGTGCAAAAGGGGGACTCAGAATCAGGCGATCGGCAAGTCCAAAGGCGGCT
>JGI12316J15309_10008922_pt1 | contig 13197 bp, 10 predicted proteins | sample MarCyaLeptolynsp_FD_15309 | JGI IMG/M metagenome (IMG submission 15309) | reverse complement strand
TTAGAAGCGGCCTGACACGCACCCGTAGCTCAGCTGGATAGAGCGCTGCCCTCCGAAGGCAGAGGCCAGAGGTTCGAATCCTCTCGGGTGCGCCAAAAAACACAATAAATTTCAGATATTTAAATCTTTAGTTGTTCGCTTGACCTGCTGTTCGTGTGTTTTCTGGCACATTTTTCACGCAGCTGAGACGGAAGCGAAAATGGCGACGATCCGCGAAAAAGGCCCGGCACAATGGCATGTCCAAATTCGGCGGAAGGGCTATCCCAATCGAACAAGGACGTTTCCGACGAAGAAGGAAGCTGAGGCCTAGGCTCTTCAGATTGAATCTCAGATGGGTCGTGGTGTTTTTGTTGACCAGTCAGTGGCACACCGAATAACACTGGGCGAATTGATCAAAACCTATATTGAAGAGGTCACGGATAAACGCCGGAGTGAAAACTCCCGGACCCCAGAGGGCCTTCTTCTTAAGCGCTTCCTCCGTGAAGAGCGTGACTTATGTAGCTATGTTGCAATTCACTTTACACCGGATGATTTTCTTGAATATCGCGACAGACGATTGACGGAAACCGACAGTGGGTGTTCGAATCGCAACAAACAGCCGCTCGGACCCGAGCGGCAGGCACCAAATCTTCGAAAAGCCGGATCGCCGCGCAAGAATGCAGCCCCTCCTAAAAATGAACCCAAACAACTTAAGCTTATCCCACAGTCTACGGTGAAACGTGAACTAAATATTCTCAAGAAGGTGATCGATCACTAAAAGCGGAAGCGCGGCCTCCCAATCAACCCGGTAAACAACGAGAACGTTCCTCGCCTCGCTCCTAATGATGAAAGTGATGTCTGCCTAAGTTCCGAAGAACTGAACCGTCTGCTTGAGACTTGTCGGGAGCAAAAAAACATTTGGATCATAGCTTTGATTGAACTCGGGTTTGAGACCGGGGCGCATCGTGGGAACCTTTTAAAACTCCGCTGGGAAGAGGCGTATTTGAAGCAGCGGCCTACGATTTTGCGGGATATCAAAAACAGTTGAAAACCTGATGAAATTATCGATCATAAAATCGGCCTTTCACCTCGTGCGATTGCGATCCTCAGCGGTTTATCACGCAGTTTGGAAGGTCGCGTGTTTCCGATAACGCCGAGTTGTGCCTATCAAGCGTTTCGCCGAGCACGCACAAAAGCTGAAATCTCAGGTTTCCGAATTCACGATGCACGGCACGAACGGGAGTCTAGCCTCATCGAAGCCGGATCATCGGATACCGAGGTTATGTCCCAAACGGGACATCGAGATGTTAAGTCGATGCAAAGGTATTCCAATTTGCGTGAGGGGCATTTGGCAGACAAGCTTGCGGAATTGGGTCGCGGACAATAGCATTCCTGCAACCTATGATTCGTAATCACTAAAATCTTGCAATGCTTGATGAGTCAAAGAAAAATATCATTCTCTTTGAAATATTCGAGGAGAACCCGTCAATTTCAGGCAGTGAAAAGGCACTATCGGAATTACTATCGACCTGCAAAACTCAGGAAGAATTGGATCTCATCCTCCACACTCTTAGGATTACGAAATACCTTTCTGACGATGAACTCCATGAAATAATCGAGAAGTCTACTCAGTACATTTCTTCACTAGTAAAAACTGGAGAACCTATTGCTGTTGTTGCGATGGCGTACGATGGCTCTGCTGACAGCTCGCAAGCAATTATCCACCTCCTTAAGACATATCTTCCTGATAGTGATGAAATCGTACTACACAATAGCATTCCAACATTTATTCGATCTCTAAAGCATAAATCTGACTACAAAGAATGTGTTATTATTGATGAATTCACCGGAACTGGATCAACTGTAATTACCAGACATAATTACTTAACAAAAAATACTGAAAAACTCTCAGATGATTGTAGGTTTTCTTTTCTGCTACTAGTGGGAATGGAGAACGCGATTTCGAATATCAAATCTGAAGGTATTGATGTTGAGGTTTTTATGACCAACAAAGCTGGTATTACAGGTTACTTCGACGACAAAGACGCGGGCGACCAAATTGCTCTCATGAAAAGACTAGAAGCGGAACTCGCTTCAAGGATTGGAGAGGAAAAACTTCCTTCTCTAGGCGTGGGTAGCGCTGAAGCAGCCTATTCTATCAAAAACTGGAATGCTCCTAACTCAAATTTTCCGATTTTGTGGTGGCCAAAGCGAAGGGATAATTCGGAGCGGCGGACCCTTTTTCGGCGAAGGGGTTTTTGAATATGAAGCTACCGAAAAGAGAGCTTTCCTTACTCAAAATGGTATTTAGGAGCGCCGACGGCTTAGATATTGGTGCCCTTACTTGGAAACACGGGATTTCAATTAGCGAGGCATTCCAAGTGTTTTCCAGCCTGAAAAACAGACGCTTGGTTACAAAACGCGGCCAACGGCTGGTCTTAACTGCAGAGGGGAGAACTTGGGTGATTGAAAATCAAGACCTGTTTGCATTTGAGGGCGAAAAGGAGTGGAGGCAAGTCCCCGCGCATTATGAAGCCAACCGCATTGAAAAATACGAACCCTACGCACCTAGAAGATCACTGATCGATAGAAAGGGCTTATTGCATAGACTAAAAAAGGTGAATTGATATACTAGGGGTTGAGTGATCGGTGTTAGCGTTTGGAAGTGAAATCGCTTCTGTGACTCAGGCTTGAGAAAGCCATCTGTAAGGCAAAGCTTTTGCGTCGCGCAAATTTCTTCGCCTTACAGAGGCGCCAATCTGGGAGATTGGCTTCTCACCATGAATGACAAAAGATTCTTTCGTCATTCATGGTAATGCGATTGTATCGATAAGTAGAGGTAGCATCGATCACTCAATGACCGTTGATTTAGAAATTTATGAATGGAAAAATTACTTTGATGACATAGGTCTTCCAAAGGAAATTTCTGATGAATATTTGATTTTCATCAGAAATTTCCTTATAAGCGATCTACCTCCAATCTTTGAAGTTAATCACCTTTCCCTTCTGACGGGAAGAGATCCGGAAGTATTGTATTCATATTCTTACTCTGCTGAGAGTTTCTACAGAACCTTTAAAATAAAAAAAAGATCCGGAGGGCATAGGCAAATTTCAACCCCGCTACCCTCTTTGCTTGAGGTTCAGAAATGGATTCTGAAGGAAATACTTGAAAAAATTTCTGTTTCCAAATGTGCCATGGGATTTGTGAAAAAAAAATCAATATTAGACAATGCAAGACTTCACTGCGGACGCAAAGAACTCATAAAAATTGATATCGTCGATTTTTTCCCTTCAATAAGTATCTCGCGAATAATCAAGATTTTCCAAAACTTGGGATATCCAAATAACGTCAGTTTAATCTTGGCTAAATTATGCTGTCTTGACGACTGTTTACCGCAAGGCGCAGCGACAAGTCCGTACTTGAGTAATCTGGTTTGTCGTCGGCTCGATAGCCGCTTTTATCGGTTTTGCAAAGAAAACAATCTTCGATATACGCGGTACGCTGATGATATTTCTGTGTCTGGCGAACATATCGATAAAAATACAACTGCCTTGCTACTGAATATGATTGAAGATGAAGGCTTTGAGATAAATCGAAATAAGTTCATCCATTTACGAGAAGGTGACCGAAAAGTCATTACAGGGATTGATATAACCAACGGAATTCCCCGCATACCACGAAGTTATAGACGGTCGTTGATGCAAGATGTCTACTTTGTGTGGTCCGCTGGACTTGCCACTCATCTCGCGAGAGAAAAAATTTTCAATCCGAATTACCTAGATCGGCTTTTCGGTCAAATACAATTTTGGCGGCTTGTGGAACCAGAAAATCTGCAAATGAAAAAAACGCTCGAACGCTTAAAACAAGTTCGACAACTCGTTGACGCAACAAGTTAATGAGACTGTTATGAGCGCTGACGAAATCGGAGCATAATAGCATTAGTCGAACACTAAATCTTTCCCAAGTCGCTTCTCTTTTTTGAGCTTCAATACATCGCGCCGGCGACTCCCATCACATACAATTTCAGTATGGGTTTCAGTTCATACATTTGGAGGCATACTCCCGTAAGAAAGATGCCAGTGGCAGGACCGTGGATCGGATCCTTGCGGAAGCCCGCCGTGATGCCGAAGCCTCGGCTCATGTCGACGCGCCGAAGCCGTCGGAACTCGTTCACGGCCTCAAGCTCGATGCGCTCGCAGCGCTTCGCGACGAACTTTCCAATTCGGTGCGGACGACCCTAAAGTCGGGAAAGTCCCGAAAGATCAGGAGGGATCAAAAGACGCTTGTTACCGTCGTCGCCTCCTATCCAACTCCCAGCGTCGAGCTGGCTGGCCACCCGAGCGAACAAGAGTCTCACCGCGACTGGGAACACAGAACGGTCGCATGGCTTAAATCACTTTACTCGGATGATCTCGTAGCCGTAGTTAGACACGTCGATGAACGCTATCCCCATCTGCACGCATACATTGTTTCTCACTCCGACCCGGAAATGCACGCCATTTACTTTCATGCAACGCAGGGAGCCAAGCGGCAGGTGATGGATGCGGGCGTTTCAGCCGAAGGCAAAAAAGAACTCAATAGGCGAGGCGAACGGGCATACAGATCAGCCATGTCAGCGTGTCAAGACTCCAATAACCAGACGGTCGGTATTCCCTGCGGGCTAGCCCGATTGGGCCCGAACCGCCGTCGCCTTTCCCGGGACGCAAGGCATGAAGAACAGACCGCTACAGGCGGCGCCCAAGCCGCGAACCAGGAACTAGAGAAGCTCAAGGCAACAATACGGATCGTGGGAACCGCTTCAGAGAAGAATATCTCGGCCAGCCAACCCAAAGCCTCATTTGCCTCAAGTAGCACATTTCCGCATGAAGAATTCCTTAGAAGGTGCGCGGAAGTCGCCGTAGACAGCTGTCCAGCAGCCTCTGAGGGTGATCTCTCTCGCAATCAGCAGTCGGAGCTGTCATTGCCGAAAAAGCTGACTGAACAGGCGAAGACCTGGATTGAAGGACGTCGACGGATGTTGGACGAGCGAGCCCAGAATCTCGAGGGCGAAGAGCTTATTTCGGAGCCACAAGTCATCCAACGGCTAGAAGAGGTAAAATCGAAGGCGGTACAGCGCCTGACGGATTGCTTTCGGATGACAGCACCTAAAATTTCGCGACTCGAAAGGTTGAAACGACAGGGCCGTCCTTCAGGCCTTTGGTCGTGGTTGTTTGGTTGGTCCTGAATTAGCCGCTCCAATTGCGCCTCTGGCACAAATCTAGCACACCATGAAGTGACACAGGGCGATAATAACCATCTGTAATTAATTAATTTTAAGACATATCAGCAATGATCCTCTGACCTCCGAAGGCAGAGGCCAGAGGTTCGAATCCTCTCGGGTGCGCCAGATCTTCCTAAATCCGGTTCCACACGCAACAAACGCCTGCGCTGACAACCTGACATCAAAAAAAAGCCACAAAATTCACACACCCGGGCAAAGACGCTTTCCTGCGTGTAAACCACGGTAGACGCTCCGTTAGTTTTGCTTTGTTCTTCAAGCGTACCGGCAACGCGCTTCGTTGAAACTTCCCCGACGCGATTGAATTTTGGCGTCGGCGTGATTAAGTCGAACATCACAACTTTATGACGATGCCGTTGTTTGCGTCACAAGTCATAACCGGCTCGAAAGGTTAATGAATTTCGTACCGATTGACTTGTGTCTCACGAGCAAAACCAAGAACAAGACTTCTGGAGAACAATAATGGCCCGGAACCCTCGTCGAAACTCGGTGTGCGCAAGGCGGACCCTTTTTTACCTTGTACCGTCGAACAGCAATTCCGAAACAACCGACAACATCGGCACGCTTCTGCGCCTTGGCGAATATTCCGATGTCGAGCAACGGGCCTTCGAAAACCGGCATCACGACGAGATCTTCCCCGAACAGCACATTAACGACGAAGAGGACGACACCTCCGTCTACACCAACGCTGCCGGCGGCTCCCAGGGGATCATGATGTCCTGCGACGGCCGCATCCTGATCAAGTCCGCCGAGCGGATGTATCTGGAAACGGGGGACTACCACCAGAAGACCGACGGTAATTACACGCTCGACATTGACGGCAACCTGTCCGCCGTCGTTGAGGACAAGATCGATATCAGCACGGAGAAAGGTGACATAAACATCACCAGTGCAAGCAAGTTGAAGGTCTCGGCCCAGAAGGAAGAACGAACGCTTCACGACAAGTCAGAGCACACTTATAAGAAGTCCCACACGATCAAATACAAGGATTCCTATTTCAGCGAGAAATACGGCTGGGACTTCCAGAGCATCTTCGGGTTCAACATGACCACCTACTACGGTGGCATCATGGAATCGGTCTATGGCGTGCGCATGCAGTTCGACAAGTTCAACTTCCTGAGCGACTGGGTGTCGCTGAACTGGAAAGGCACCCAGATCGATCTGAAGGGCATTGTCATGAAAAAACTGACCGCCAAATTCGGGTCGACGGACTGTTCAGCCGAACTTGAAGAGTTGAGCATTCACTTCAAGGGATTGCAGGCCGGTGCAAAACGCCTGGAAGCCCAGCGCAAGGAACTTGCCGTCAAGAGCGGTCAGGTCGATCTGCAAAACAACCAGATGGGCGCAAGGCTCGTCGGTATCGAGTGCGTCGTCTGACCCTTGCGAAGGTTCCAGGCCAAGCTCGCAGTGATCTGCAAAAACACGTCCGGGCCGCTTTCGACAGATCGGTCCCAATAAGGAAAACACGCCCTTGCCCGCGATCATCAAACCGTCCCGGGTTTCCGTAGCGCACCAAAGTGAACCGACGCGGGACGGCGCACTGACCACGGTCTCCGCCTACGTCCTCGTTGACCTGTCCGACACAGGCCGCCTGCTGACCGAGCAGGCGCTGTGGCCGATGGTGGCGGACCAGATGCCCAACGGGGCGATATTCGACAAGGGGCAACTCAAGCCGAAGGCTGAGCTGATCGTCGCCGGCAGCGCCCTGTCTCCCACCGAAGATCCCGTCGAAAGCGTCCACGTTTCCGTCCGCTTCGGCGCCTTTCAAAAGCAGGTGCGCGTCTTCGGCGACCGCTACTGGGTGCTGACTGACAAGGGCGTGCAGATGAGCCGGCCTGTCCCGTTTCAGGCCATGTCGGTCGGTGATGTGCAGGCGTTTGGCGGCAAGGGTTCCACCGCCAATCCGCGCGGCAAGGGCCTCGGTGCCGGGGCCATTCTGGACGCGGGAATTGATGCTCCGCTGCCGAATGTCGAGACACCGAGCCGCTTGATCAAGTCAATCAACGACCAGCCTCTTCCGGTCCATTTCGGCCCGCTGCCGCCGGACGATCCGTCAAGGCTTGGGTATCTGGGAACCTATGACCAGCATTGGATTGATCATGTCTCGCCGCTGAAACCGGACGATTTCAATCCGCTCTATCATTGCGACGCGCCGCCGGATCAGCGTTTTGACGGTTTCTTCGAAGGTGGTGAAAGCTTCTCCGTAAAGGGGATGTCGAGAGGTCCTGACAGTATCAGTGGCACGCTTCCCCGCCTCACCACTCGATGCTTCTACCAGCTTGGAAATAGCGACGGTCTTGTCGAGACAGCCATGCGCTGCGACACCGTCACCTTGTTCCCCAACGTTCGCAAGGCAACTCTTGCCTTTCGCGGGCTCATCAAGGGCCGGGACCGCTTTGCCGAAGACATCACCGCCATCATGGTCGCGCTGGAAGACAAGGATGCCGCGCCGCGCAAGCATGCTCACTACAGCGATGTTTTTCAGAAACGCACATCGAAGGACGAGGCGCACAAACACGCGCTCTCCGATTTCCAGCTGATGCCGCAAGTCGATCCTGAAGTGATCGAGGCAAGACGGGAGGCCAAGCTGGAAAAGGCAGCAGCCGATCGCCAGAAGTTTCGCGACAACCAGGCCTGGGCGACGCGCAAGATGCTGGAGGACGAAGGTCTGCCCGGCGACCTGTTGCCACCGGTCCAAGCCGATATTCTGGATGACCTTCCCCTGATTGCCCAACCGACAGCGGAAGAAATCGAAAACGGCGATCTGGACATGGCCGAGTTGCTCGACGACATCCAGGCCGTGGAAGACGCGCTTCTGGAAAAGCGGGACAGGGAAATGGTCCGCGCGGAGCTGCAGCGCCGGGCTGTGCTGGCCGTAACGCCGCCCGGCCTAGTCACTCCCAACATGAAGACGCCGGTCGTTGATGAAGACCTGCTGGCAAAATACCCGGATGTCGAGCTTGAACCAGAGCTCCTGGAGGGGCTGCAAGGTGTGAGTGGCCAGCTCTCGTCGCTGCCTCAGCAGGAGCGACTGGAAAACCCCGGCAAACCAGCCGACGTCGATACTTTCGACGCTGAAGACGCTCTTTCGGACGAAGACATTGAAAGCGCCTACCAAAAAGCCGCAGCGCGCGCGCTGAAACTGCCGGAAGGAAGTCTGCTGGCGGATTTCAGGACCGCGCTACAGGACATCGACCTCACCGTGCTCGACGATGTCGACGAAGACCCGGCGCAACCGGCAGATCCCTCCAGCGATCCATTCGATCTGATGCTCGCGGAGCTGACGTCACAGGCCGACGGCAAGGCCGCCGGTGGGTCCGCCTTTCCCCTGGAGAAAAAGGGCAACTTGCTGGAGGCGCTGACGGATCGGGCTGACGCGCTGGAACCGGCAGGTTTCGAGCCTCCGACAGGTGAAGGTCCCGCGGGCGCAGCGCACTCGTTCATGAAAACGATCAGCGAGCAGCTCGAAAGTGCGGAGCAAACGGTCGACGAAAGCATGGCATTCGCCCGCCGGAACGCGCCTACCCCCCTCTTTCCGATAGAGGAATTGCCGAAAGGTATTCCGGTTCGGCTCGGTGCACTGATCGCCGGCAAACTGGATGAGGGACACGACTTCAAGGGCGCGGACCTGGCGGGAGCGGACCTGCGCGGTGTTGACTTCAGTGGCCTGGATCTTGGTGGAACCTACTTTGAAAAGGCCGACCTGACCGGCGCCCGCTTTGCCGGTGCGAATTTGAGCGGCGCCGTCTTTGCCGGCGCTCTGCTGGACGGTGCCGATTTTTCAGATACGGATCTGACGGAAGCCAATCTCAGCAAGGTCAGCGCGAAAAACCTGCGCCTTGACGGCGCCAGGCTGCAAGACCTGCTGATCTATCAATCCGATTTTTCCGGCGCGTCCGGCACCAGGGTGAATATGGAGAAAGTCCGTTTCATCGAGGCGACCCTGGACGGGCTGCAGCTACGGCAAAGTCAGGTCACGGACTGTCAGTTCCTGTCAGGCAGCGCATCGGGTTTTACTGCCAAGAACTCAAGACTGCTCAGAACGATGTTCGTGATGTTGCCGATGACGGCCGCCGATCTGTCCGGCAGCGATCTGGAGCGCGTTGCGTTCATGGAGGTCAAAGCGCCAGGTGCGAATTGCAAAAACGGCAAGTGGCAGTCTGTCGGCTTCATGGGTGCATGTAACCTCGCCGCCTCGCGTTTCGACGGTCTGAGTGCCGCGGACAGTTCTTTCAACACGTCTGAAATGGCCGAGTGCTGTTTCCTGAGGGCGAAAGGCAATGGGTGTTTCTTCAACGCCTGTAATCTTCAGGCGAATGATTTTCGTCTGTCTTCGTTCCGCAACTCCCTGTTCGGACGTTCGAACTTCGAAGGAAGCGACTTTTTCGGCGCCAACTTCTTCATGGCAGCGTTGACCGGCGCCAACCTGCAGCATTGTTCAATGCGTTCGGCCAATCTCTATGCGGCCGATTTCCTGGAGGCCAAGCTGACGAGCTGCGATTTCACAGGGGCCAATCTCGGAATGACACTGATGGGGCAACCGGCCCATGCCTGACTTTCCGGACAAGAAACCAATCACGCTTGAAGACGTCATCGCGTTCCATGCCCATGAGCAACCGATCATGTTCAAGACCGCGTCGGGCGTCTCGTTTGCCGGCCTTAATCTCAAAGGTGCCCGTTTCATCCAGTGCGACCTGTCCGGTTGCGATTTTTCCGGTGCGGATCTGTCGGAGGCGCAGGTCATTTCCTGTACGCTCAAAGACGCGGTGTTCAATGGCTGCAACCTGAAAAACACGCAGCTGGTTGAATGCGATCTGTCCGGCGCTCAATTGAAGCAGACCCATACAGAGCGGCTCCAGGTCATTTCGGGTGATGCCAGCGGAAGCTCATTCGCCGAGAGCACGTTCGACGAGGTGTCTTTCGCACAATCGATTCTGACCGACGCCGACTTCTCCGACTGCGGATTTTACAGGGTCGCGATCCTGGCTGCGGACCTCAAGGGCGCCCGGTTCAGCAATGCGGTGCTGTCAAACTTCATGCTGACAGATGCAGACCTCAGGCCCGTGGACATTTCAGGTGCCTATGTCGACGTTGCAGTCTTTGCGGACGCTGACCTCTCCGGTCTCGATCTGTCCGGGCAGTCCTGGCAGCACTGCACCTTCCACAAGGGCGCCTTCAAGGGCACCAAAATGGATGGCGCGGAACTGGACTCCTCCGTGTTCGCCGAATGTGACTTCGAAGGAGCAAGCTTGCGGAACGTTTCGGCGAATATGACGGGTTTCACGAAGAGCCGCCTGGACGGCGTCGATCTGTCCGGCGGTCAGTATTCCATGGCAAATTTCGCCGGCGCCAGTCTGTCCGGTGCCCGATTCAACAAGTCGCAAATGTTTTCGGCGGTGTTCATGGAAGCTGATTGCCGCGCCGCCCTGTTCGAGGACTGCGACCTGAGACAGGCGGAATTTTCCCACGCCGATCTCTCGGGTTCTTCATTTTCGACCAGCTCGTTTGATCATGCTAAGTTTCACGGTGCAAAAAACGACAAGGTTGTGATGCTCGGCACATCGGGAAGCCGAATAGAGACCGATACAGAACGTCTGCTTGCAGAACGCTACAGCCCCGACAATGTCGTTCTCGACAGCGATACTCCGGCACGAAGGGAGAAAATCTGATGCCGTTCGTCAATTCGCAGGGACCGCTCCCGGGAATGGACTTCGCAGTGCCGGACGTCTATCTGCAGACAACACCGGCAGGACCTATCCCGGTTCCGCTGATGTCGATGGGCTACCGCGCGACAGAGATCCCGACCTGTTTCCGGTCTCTGGTCATGTGCATGCCCGCTCACAACATGACCAACCTTGCACCGGTCACAATCAGTGGTCCTGGTCCCGGCGTCGCTTCCGGGATGGTCTGTTCCAACAGCCGTAACATCAAGGGTTCCACCAAGCTGTTCCTGCAATGCATGCCGGCAACCCGTTCCCTGATGGACCCGACCGCACAAAATGGGCTGTCGCCGAATTCCATCGGCACGACACTGGCGCCCTCACAATTTCGACTTACTAACCCGAGTGGCTGAACCGCGGACGGTTTCAAAGACACCGCCATGCGAGAGACCGAAACGGTCGCCACACCCGTCAGAAAGTGAACCGCTCATGACCAAAAAAACAGTGCAGCAAGCGGACGCAAAACTTCAGACTGTTCACAACGCCGACGTTATCGGCGCCGGACTGGAAACCGGTACGATCAAGGCACTGGTGACGGAGCGCGAAGCGATGATCACGCTCTCCAGCGGGGAGCAGATACACGCCGTCCAATCCGCCAGCTGCCTCCTCGCTCCGGTGATCGAGGACACGGTGCTCGTCTATCGCGGGCCGGAGCAATCCTTCATTCTTTCGGTCCTGACCAGAACCGCGTCGGTCACCGCGGAAATCGGTGTCCCGGATGCAAAAGACGTCGCGATGAAGGCGAAGGGCCGCCTGGCCTTGTCGGCCCCGGACGTCAACGTCAGCGCGCGCCGGATGACTGTGGTCGCGGAGAACCTGATGCAGTCAGGCAAACAGCTCGTCAGCAACTTTGGCCGCGCGCTCGGAACCTACACGGACAAGATCGTGAATGCGCGCACGATCACGACAACCGCACAAAGCCGAAGCAGCTCGGTGAAGGAAACCGAGACCCTGAAGGCAGGCATTCTGGTGCAGAGCATTGACAGCGTCGCAACTCAGAACAGTGAGATTTCGATGATTACCGCCGAGGAAGATGTCCGCCTGGATGCAAAACGCGTCAGCGTCGGCTGAGCGGACGAGCCATGCTGTTCGTGGAAGACAGGCTGCAGGCAGCCAGAGACCATGCGGCGGCCGGACGGCATGACAACGCCGCGCTGTTGCTCGAGAGCATTCTTGATATATCCCCAGGTCACCCGGAAGCGCTAACCGGTCTCATCGAGGCACGGCTCGCGATCGGAGACCTCGCTGCCGCCCGCACGGCTTTGGACAAGGCAACGCCGGCGAGCGAACAAAACCCGGGTTTCCTGACGCTGGCGGCGAAGGTTTCCCTCCTGAGTGAGAATGAAACCGGTGCCGAGCGCCTCGTTGACCGCGCGCTGGCGGTTGATCCCTTTCACGTGCAGGCCGCCCTGCTGAAGGCCGAGTTTCTGGCGCGCTCCGGCGCTCTTGCCGATGTCGAAGATCTTCTGAACGAGGTCCGCGCGCGTAGCGAAAACCACGACGTTTTGCACCGGATCGCGAGCCTTTATTTCAGCCACGGCTTGTTCGGTCCCGCTCTGGCGATTTCCCAGCAGGCGCTTGGTTTGGCACCGGAGGATGCGCATATCAACGCGCTTGTCGGTCAGGTGCTGTCCGCCCTGGGCGATCATGGCAAGGCAGAACCGTTTCTCGAAACAGCGCACTTGAAGGATCCCGCAAATCCGAAATTCCTGATTGCAATCGCAACCAACTCGGCTGCGACCGGCCAGATGTCCGAAGCGGTGCGATACGCGGAGCGAGCCAAAACGCTTTACCCCGACCTGATGCCGGCCTGGCTGTGTTACATCAAGATAAAGTCGGACTGCGGCCAAGCTGTCGAAGCGCTGAAAGAATTCGCACCGGTGGCCAAAGGCGCCAAGGACCGGATGGAGGCCACGCTCACACTGGGAACCGCATACCGGCTCGCTGGTGAACCGGAAAAAACGCTGCAATTGCTGGAGCCGTTGCTCGCCAACGCGGACCACCTGGAAAGTCCCTTGAGGGCGCAACTCACGAGCATTCTCAAGGAAGCCTACCTGTTGACCGGTCAGCTCGACAGATTGCCGGCGATCCTTGAAAAACCGCTCGCGGCCAGTCTGCAGATCTCAGATGGCGAAGCCTATGATCACAAGGATCTGGCAAACGGTTTTACCTCTGCAGCATTGATCATCGACCCGGCCCTGAGCAACCTTGAATTCATG
>JGI12316J15309_10004183_pt1 | contig 13407 bp, 10 predicted proteins | sample MarCyaLeptolynsp_FD_15309 | JGI IMG/M metagenome (IMG submission 15309) | reverse complement strand
AAGTTGAGATAGCGGGTGCTGGCTGTTTTTCCAAGTGAAACCACGCGTCCCCTGGCAATGACATAGTGTCCGTCATGACCGGCAAACGTGTCCGGCTCCCAAGCGGCAAACAGTGTATTACCAGCAGCAGCCCTCCAGTAGCCGGACCGGGCGCGTCGTGCAGCACGTTCGGCTGCATGCAATCGGTCGGCGCACGCTCCAGCCGCGGCATCCGGCGCAAACAGGGCTTCTCCGCTCTCCAGGACCTCCGCCTGAAGAAGCCGGGTTTCATCTCGGTCTTGACGTACGATCCAGGCGGGAACAAGTCCCCAGCGATTAGGCCCTGCAACAGGCAGCGCCGAGAGGTTTGCCGCACCTGTCATCAAGTCGGCGCTGGCAGGGCCGTTTCTTTCTTCAGAGGCAAACGGACGCAGGTCGGTGGCAAAAAAGCGCGCTCCGTCAATGCCTTCGAACGTCCACTCGCCCAAGCTGGCCACAAGCGGAACACCCCCTGCGACAGGTCCGGCGCACGCTATGAGAACCGGATTGCCAGGAACTTCGGGGCCGGAGGAAGGTAAAACGGTCTGCGCGAGAAGAGGGCTCGCTCCGCCAACACCTGCGACGCAAGCCGCAATGAACCGAAATCCGGCCTGGCACAGGATCTCCTTCAATGTGTTGCGCAGCCGGTTCCGCAGACTGCTTTCTCTGTCTGCCTTCACCGCGCCAGACGTCTTGTTCCCTGCCGGCCGTACCGGTTGGAAAACGCACTTGCGCCGGACTTGCTGATGAAACGCGATTGGCGGCAACCCCCTTTAAAAGTCAGCGCTTTGCCTCTTCCCGAGCGCCCGACCTCCGCTGATAAGCACTGAATAAGGCAAGCCCGAGACAAAGCCGTGAAACGACGCCCGGCCGGGCAGTCAGGGGTCCAGACGCGAAAGGGAGCTGACATTTATCCCGGACAATCTCGGGGCTCGCAAAGTCCACCAAATCATGCTAATCGACCCTCTATCGGCCCCGTAGCTCAGCAGGATAGAGCATCAGATTCCTAATCTGAGGGTCACAGGTTCGAATCCTGTCGGGGTCACCATATTTTCCGGATTTTATTAGGTGCAGCCAGCCTTCCGAATGCCATTCCGATTGCTCTCTACTCGGGAGAGCTCCCCGAATGGCACCGTGGAATGGATCCCGGATCAGGTCCGGGATGACGTCGGTGGCGATGGCGCGTTCCGTAGAAGCGCTTCGCCGAGGTCTGCCCTCACCCACGTCCTCATCCTGAGGAGAACCGTAGGGTCCGTCTCGAAGGATATGCGGCAGGCGCAGGCGTACGGGCCCATCCTTCGAGACAGGCCTCCGGCCTTCCTCAGGATGAGGTGTTGCTTTGCCTGTTCACGCCCTCACGCGGCGCAAGCGGAACGGCATGGATGCCATGGTCACGCCATGGCATGACCGACACAGGACATCTTGTTCGCAAGGTCTGTCGGCCACGTCCCGTCTGAGCAACAGTGAAAGCGATTTCCCCCAACGCACCATCCACCACATCCGTCATTGCAGGGCTTGACCCTGCAATCCAGTGCGATTGCTCTCTGCACGGAAAAGCTACCCGAATAGCACCGTGGAATGGATCCCGGATCAGGTCCGGGATGACGTCGGTGGCGATGGCGCGTTCCGTTGAAGCGCTTCGCCGAGGTCTGGCCTCACCCACACCTTCATCCTGAGGAGAACCGCAGGGTCCGTCTCGAAGGATATGCGGCAGGCGCACGCGTGCGGGCCCCATTCTTCGAGACAGGCCTCCGGCCTTCCTCAGGATGAGGTGTTGCCTACAAGGTTTCTCAGCCACTTCCAGTCTGAGCAACAGGGAAAGCGCTTTCCCCCAACGTACCATCCACCACATCCGGCATTGCAGGGCTTGACCCACTGCTGTCCGGTTTAAGACGAAATGGGTCCCTTTGGGCGCGCTTGCGTATGCTGACTTGTCATCCCTGCTGAAGCGCAGCGGAAGGCAGGGAACCAGTAACCCCTTGTTTCGCCTTCTTCTTCTAACCTGAGGCCACACGGCGTACTAGATCCCGGTCTTGCCGCTTACGCGCCAAACCGGGAGGACAAATCCGGGAAACAGTCCTTGTCCCAACTTGACGCTGAACGGAAAACTGCTTCTTTCTCAATAACATAAGTTCGACAGCAAATTCCAAACCGGACAGAAGTGGGTTTGAACCTGCAATCCAGTCCGATTGCTCTCTGCACGGAAAAGCTACCCGAATGGCACTGTGGATTGGATCCCGGATCAGGTCCGGGATGACGCCGTTCCGGGCAGCGCCTCCAGCACCAAATAAAATCTTCCATCAAACATAAGAAACTGACCGCCTGGAGGTCCGCCGGCGGCCAGCTTCGGGCGGCCACGCGCGGGTGGGGCCGGTTATTGGCATAAAGGTCTTGTCAGAATCTCAGTGTCAGACCCGCGTTCAGGCTGACCTGTTCTTCGGAGTTGAAACCCGCCTTGAAGTAGGTCGGACCGAGTTCGAGCGCGGCATAGCCGCCTGCTTCGAAGCCGTCGTCGTAGGACATATCGAAATCCGTACCCATCAGGTTGTAGCCGATGGCATCGCCCGTCGCGTAGCTGGCTTCAACGCCGTAGCGGAACCGGGTCCGCAGCGTTGTCTCGGTGAAGGGCAGCGTGGTGACCGGCAGGTTATGCATCATCTGCAACTGTGCCCCGAAAACGCTGCTGTAGCGGCTGTCGACGTCAAGCTGAGTACCGCCGGAGAAGTCGAAATCATGCGCCTGGTGCCAGCCGCCGAGATAGTTCAGCCGGAGCGAGCTGCCGATCGGGCCCCGGACCAGGAGAGACGGCGACAGGAACACCGACGTGTAGTCTGCGCTGGCCGTGTCGATCCCGCCGGAGACCGTGTTGTCGGCCATGTCCCTTTCGGTGCGGTTATAGGACGCCCCCGCCGTCACCGAGACCTTGAACCTTTCCGCGAGCGTGGCGGCGACACCACCGAACACCGTGCCCGAATAGGTTTCGTAATTGACGTCTTCGTCGCTGTCGACGTCGCTATAGGCAGCGCCGAGATAGAGGCTGAGAAGATCCGTGTTCACGCCGACAATGGTACCGGCGGAATAGCCGGTGTAACCGGCCGTATGATCCCCGGTCGGGTCGGCGTAGTCCACGTCATCGCCCGGATCATAGACAAAGTCCGCGAACATGGTCGCCCACATCTCGAAGCCGTCGTCCTTGTCATGGTCGTGGAAGGCGAAACTGCCGGACGGACGGTTCAATGTCGTCCCGTCATCAACCGCATCCTGGATCGCGGAGAACATTGACCAGGACACCTGATCCTGCTGCACGTAACTGTCAAGATCGACCACATAGAGCGTGTTATCGACGATGACGTAGCCGTTTTTTGCGAGAATGTCGTCCGGAATTCCTCCCGGTGTCCATGTGTTTGTATTCAAGGTGCCTGTTTCGTCACTGAACACGTCAAACACATGGTTTTCCGACGCGAACCTGACGGCAGCATTGAGACCATCGCCCAGACGCAAACTCGTGTTGGGATGCGCAGCACTTCCAACGAAAACGTCGCCATAAAGGACCGAGCCGTCCAGCAGCGACAACATGTTTGGACTTGTGGTGCCATCGACATCATTCACTGGGGGTCTGAACACGATCGAAAACCCCTGTTCTGAGATGATGCTTCCGTAATTCACCACATGGTGATTGGCATGCCCGCTCACCATCACGCCGTGGGTGGTTGGACCCGTTGCGTGGATCTTGCCTGCATTCACCGTGAGGTTTGTTTCGGCATCGGAGATACCGCCGCCATTCCTGTAGTTCTCAATGCCATAGGAAGGAGCACCTGCGATGTTCTCACCATCGATGTAGATCTCACCAAAGTTTAGAACCGTGCCGCCTGCGCCGTTATTTTGTATCCCAAAACCGCGCGGTAGAACCCTTATGACGCCATTGTTGATCTGCGTGCCATTGTGGCCCTCGATCCTCATACCATCCACGTCGAAAATCCCGCTACTCGGGTCTTCGCTGAGCATCTCGATGAGACCGTTGTTGATCATCGTTGAATCGATACTTAGGTAAGTGCCCCCATCGGAGCCGTCTAAGAACATGCCACGGCTCTGGAGAACGTAGGAGCGGATCACTCCGTTGTTGACAACGAGGTGCCCTGTTGATGGATTGCTCAACGCGTCATAGGCATCCACGCGAATACCGGCACTGGCGTTGGAGGTGATGTACGCATCTCCATTAGGATCCAGCAGTACCGTCGTGCCGCCACTGCCTTCCAGGTTTTCCTGACCCGCCTCACGCTCAATGACAATGGTGCCGTTGTTTATCCCGGTAAAGCCATCGCCTATGTTGTAGGCGTAGATTCCGTTCGAGAAGTTATCGGATATGCTGATCCAGCCGTTGTTAATGGCTGTTGCATATGCCGATTCAGCGATGAAGATGCCATCGCCATACCCGTTCACTCCTGTCGCGGCATTGTAAATGTAGTCGCCGAACGTTCTGATCGTGCCGTTGTTGATCACGGTTACACCGTCCAGTCCCCAGGCAAAAACACCCTCGAGATCCGTTGTTTCAACCGTGACACCCTCATTGATGATGAACGTGTCACCGGGACCAAATGTCAAACCGCCGTTGGACAGGAAAGTATCGAAATCGAGAATCACATCGTCAGCCTGCGCGGCTCCTGGCGCAACCAAGAGCGCACCAGCGAGAAAGAGCGGGCAAATCCGCTGGCCGAACAGCGTGCCAAGCGAACTTGTGCGCCTGAAGGTTGAGACCGTCTTCCGGGCAGCCTGGTTTGCGAGGGGACTTTTCATCGTTTTTATTCCTTGTGCTGCGCGGTCTGCGCGCCGGCTACTTGAAGGCTAGGTTGGATTGCGGCGCGCGCACCTGACCGGGTCAACAGGGCTGGCCGTGCTGATCTTTTCGGTCTGGTGGACATGCTCGAATTGGCGGGAACAAAGCGTCTGGCAGCGATTGGAAGGGTTACGGGCGCGGTTCGAGAACCGGACGCATCGGCACAGATGAGACAAGGCCGGGCTCCCCATCGACCCGCCTCGCGTCTGCCCGGTTGCGCAAATGCGACAACAAATGTTGTGCGTGAAATTCCTATTACCCTTGTCAACCCGGACCCATCCCTAAACTGGGCTGTGTTCGGGCATGGGATCGGGCCGCTAAACCCGATACCGCAGCCGAATCCCAGCCGTTCCAGCTCCGGAAGAAGTCATCTCATTACCTTGGGAAACCGGCCATTTTCCAAAATCCGATTTCCTTATTCAAAGCTCCAAATCGACCAAAGCTAGTGTGTCCGGAGACACGCTCCGCACGCAGACGGGATGAAGACCGCCGGGCGCCGGAACGCCAGACTGTTCGGGCGATTTTCAGGGGCGAAGAGAGGAACGGCCCCTCGGCGCAAGGTGTGAAAAAGAGCAGAACAAAGCCTCTGATGCGGAGGACTCATATGGCGCGCCTCTCCGGCGCGAACCAGAACCGCCCGTGAATTCTGGAGCATGGCGCAAGAATTCAGGAGGCGTGAAAAAACGTGCGCAAACCCGGAATGGTACCTTGAAGGCCGGAATCAAAGCTTCGCAGACAGAGCAAGCCGGTCCCGGAACAGAGCGCCGTGACTGCGCGCAGGCTTGGCGAAAGCCACGGGGTAGCGTTGTGTCTGAATGGTTTTACTGCATCGATAGGAAAGCACGCCTTCTCATGAGATTTTCCGACGCTTCAGTTTGCCGACCCGGCCCCGTCAGGGAGGTTCCCGCGAACCGTGTGAGACCGTTGTGCAAGTCTTCTGACGTCCGTTCCCGCCGGGCCTTCCCGGGGGCGGTGCGATGAACATTCATTGCCCGATAGACCGACGCGACGAGCTGGAAAGTTTCATCTCGAAGTCGTCAGCTGCGACGCATTACAAATGCAGCGATCTTGCGCAGTTTTCGAACCTGTTCGACGGCCTGCAACTGGAAGGTATTCAGCTCAGTCCGGGCAAGTTCGACGGCAGCGTGGTTCTTGCACCGATGGAAGACGCCTCGATCCACATTTCACAGAGTGTGCACGCAATCGAAATGCGCATGAGGGTCAATCCGGACAGGTTTCTGGTTTGTGTCTGCCTTTGCGAAGACAGCGACGACATGGTTTTCGGAGCACGCGACCCGGGCTCGTGGCTTTTCCTGTTGCCGCCCGGAGGATGCGCGGCGATGCCCGCGCCGGAAAACTGCACGCTTGTCACCCTGAGCATTGCCAGCAAAGCCATACTCGAAAGTGAATTTCTGGGTCCGGACATACGGGCCTGGTTCAGCAAGATACGGCCGGAGGGCATTTTTCTCCGCTCGAAGCATCTCGCGTCCCGGGTGAGAGAGGATATCACGCTGGCGTTTTGGGGCGCGGAAAATGGTGCGGCACCCGGAAATCAGAAATCAGACCAGTCTGTCTGTCAGGCAATGCTGTCCAGCATCATGTCTGCCTTTTCGCTGGAGTGGCTTGTGCATGACGGAATTGAAGTCGACCGCCGCGCGACAGCCACGGATCGGTATTTCCGGGCCCGGCACCTGATCTGCGCGCATGATTTCACAAATGGCGATGGTTTGAATGACGCTCTTTCCAGGTTGGGCTCGGCACGGTCCGTCGAGCAGGCGTTCTCCAGTCATGTGAAAATGGGGCCGCATTCCTATGCGCGCGCCATTCGCCTGCACAACACGCGGCAAAGACTGCGGGACAAGCGCTATGCCGGGGAATCCGTCGGCAACATTGCCGCGCAGGAAGGATTCTGGGACTGCAGCCGGTTTGCGCTCTACTATCGAAAGCATTTTGGAGAACAGCCCTCACAAACCCGCAAGAAGGCGATGATCCATCACCAGTCACCGGATTTTGCGTCCGCCTTCAGGCGCCGTCGCCACTGATCGACCTGCGCGCTCTCTGGTATCAGGCCCTGTCAGCGCGGAGCCCGGTCTGGCAGCGCGGGCCAGTCCCAACATCAATGTGATGCTGTCCCGGCTCCAAGATTGCCGGTTTTACCTCATCCTGCAGACCAGCCGGCATGGTTGTTGGCGCGCAAGGGATTTGGTGCGCAGGCACCCCTTGGGGGCGTTGATTTATTTCCTGAAAATCCGATTGGGAAATTACCGACACGCGCTGGAGCGCGGCTTCGCATTCCGTCCACACAATCCCGATCTCTCAAGGAGCTGTTGGTCGGCCCCGCCGGATCAGGCCCAAGGCTGTCCAATTTGTTATCGTACAGATGTTTCTTTCGGAAAAGGGGACGCAAAAACTTCAGACCGCCGCAAAGCCGGGATGCGAGTTAGAGTCCCGGATTTGGCGTCCATTCTGTTGCGCAAACGGCAAGACCAGGCCCCCGGGGGCCTTTGGAATGTCACGGCGGCCCTTTGAGGCCATGTCATTCAAAAGCGCGCAACGATTTCAGAGAACCGAAAACGAATTCAGTGCAGGAAAACAGTGGGTTACCTGGCACCGGCAGCCCGCTTCGCTTCAGCTGGAATGGCAAGATGCTTGGCTCAAAATCGCCTCACTGGAGCGCTTTCGGTGTAAGCCGGACAGCCTTGGATTCGGACAATCCGGCTGCATCTGGTGGAAAAAAACAAATTTCGCGATGAATAGTTGCATTTATTACTTAATTTAATCCAGCTTATTTTTTTAAAACGCCCAATCTCTTTTTCGAGCGTCCAAAACACGGTAAGCCGTGAGCTGGGTCACTATCAGTTCGTGAAATCATTCGTAAATTTGCGAGAGTATTAAGTTACACTGTTACAAATTTCATCGTGGAGGATGAACGTTGGACCTGATCAGCAACATCCTGGAGCACATCACCGTCAAAAACCGGGTCACTGGCCTGTTAAGCTTGCGCGGCGACTGGGCGTTTGAGTCTCCCGAAGCGGATGAAGCCGTGTTCCATTGCGTTTTCAAGGGGTCGGCTTGCGTCACCTTCCGGGACGAGACCATTCTCCTGAAACCGGGTGACATGGTGATGTTTACGAAAGGCCACGGCCACGTTCTCAGCAGCGCGCCAAACGCGCCGATGGTCACGTTTGCGGAGAACGACACCCGCGTTCGCATGCATGACGTGCATGCCGGTGAGGTATGTGAAATCGTCAAGAATGCGGAAGGCGAGGAAACCTCCATCATTTGCGCGCGGTTCAATTTCAGCAGTGAGACCGCCAAGGGCCTTGTGGATCACTTCTCGGAGCAGGTCGTGCTGCAGGATCCGAAGCACTCCAGCTTCACGGCCCTGGAACCGGTCTTGCGTGCCGTCGCTGCCGAAGCGCATTCGGATGATCCGGGAGCCCTGGCCCAGCTGGATGGGCTCGTCAATCTGCTGTACATGTCCTTCATGCGTGGCTGGCTGAAGGATTACGCTCCGGAAAAGTCTGGCTGGATTGCCGGTCTGAAAGACCCAAAAATCGCGAGGGCGCTACACCTGATCCATGCAGATCCCAGCAAAGACTGGCAAGTGACGGACCTTGCGGCAGAGGTTGGAATGTCGCGCTCCAACTTCGCGGCACGCTTTTCCGAAGTCACAGGCGTCACCCCGGTGCGTTACCTCACCCGTTGGCGCTTGATCATGGCCGCCAATCAGTTGGAGATGGAACCCAACCTTGCAATCGGCTCGATCGCCCTCGCAGTCGGCTATGATTCCGAACCATCGTTTTCAACCGCCTTCAAACGCGAGTTCGGCAGCCCCCCGGGAACCTGGCGGAAACACCGTGTCAACGGCGCCGCTTCGGGGTAGCAGGCAACGAGCGCCTCTTATCGCCTGATTCTGACCTTTGACTCATTTTACAGCGGACTTCGAACGAACTGCAGATTCAAGAAGGCCACTGGCAAGTCCATGTTTCGAGTGCGGCTTGCGTGGTCTCGCGCATGGCCTGGCCAGTCGCGGCCGATTGGATCATTCCAGATAGGCTTCTTCCGGTTCAGGCGCAGGTATGATCTCGTCCAGGATCGCACCGGCCTCATACCCAAGAAGATCCACTTCCATCCGTTTCGGATCGCCAAATGCCCAAGCACCGACAATCCTCTGCATGCGCACATATCCGGCATAGCCGATCATGTTGTCCTTGCCGTGCGTATCGACCGCAAACAGCACCTGGCCGGCGTCCATCTTTCCAGGCATCACCCGTTGGAGGTAAAGCCGGACGACATTGACCGCGCGCACATCAGGACCGCCGTGACTGACCACGTAGATCCGGCGCCATTCGTCTTCGGAAAGATCATCGCGGGCCGAAGAGACAGCACGATGAAGCGCCTCCAGTTCCGTGCGGGCCGCATCGCGCATGTTCGCCGCCCAGACCGGGCGCATGTCATTGATCGCCTTTGAGACGTCCGCCCGGGTCAGATTTTCAGCGGAGAGCGCCCGGTCGACGAACATGTCTGCCATGCGCAACATCCCGCGTTGCCTCGCGATCGTCTCGGCGGGAAGATCCAGATCATCGATCGCGGAGAGAAACGTCCCGATTTCGGTTTTGATAACTGTAAATTCCGTCTTCACGCGCGCTTTTCCAGCAGCGTCCGTCGGCCATGGTGTAACCGCCCCGATGATCCCGAGCAGGACATGGGAAACGGTCTTGAGCTCGTCATAGCCCCGCCCGTCTCTGGGATAGCTTTTTTCACCGTCCTTCGTGACAACAGTCACATCGCGCGCAATGAGCATGACCGGGCGCGTCCGCGCGGTCAGCTCGGCCTGACCGCGGCGCAGGATCGAGAGCATGGCCCGGTCGAAATTGCGAAGCGCGTCCTGGGCGCCGTCGGGATTCTTGTCTCCAGCTCCGGCAAATACGCCGGTGCCGGCACTGGCCAGAACCGTGGCTGCAAGGAACCAACCCGCAATCGCGGCCCGCAGAGTGTCTGAAACACGCATTTCCCCTCTCCCTGAGTTGCCCCCTCAAGCCCTGGAACCCGTCTCTGTCAGCCGCCTTTCACACCGGCAACATTGACGTAAAGCGCGTAGACCGAATGGCTTGCGGCCATGAAGAGGCGGCTGTTGGCGCGGCCTCCGAAACACAGATTTGCGCAGCGCTCCGGCAGTACAATCCGGCCAATCGGCGTGCCATCCGGCGCAAAGATCATGACCCCGTCCAGATCGGCCGATCCCATGCCCCAGCCGCACCAAAGGTTGCCTTCCACATCGACGCGGAACCCGTCGGGTGTGCCGGGTCCGGCGTCGATCAGGATACGCTTGCCTGAGATCGATTTCCCATCCGCCGCGACATCATATTCGAGGATTTTCCGGCTCGGGACACCGCGGGATTCCACGATGTAGAGCTTGCTCTCATCTGGCGAAAAGGCCAGCCCGTTAGGACCGAGAATATCGTCGGCAACAATCGACGCCTCCCCCGTCTCCGGATCGAGCCGGTAAACGTTCTGGCCAAGCTCGGGCTTCGACCGTTGGCCTTCATAGTTGCCCAGAATGCCGAAGGGCGGATCGGAGAACCAGACCGTTCCGTCCGACTTCACAACGACATCGTTGGGAGAGTTCAGGCGCTTGCCGTCGAACCTGTCGATCAGCACCGTGATGCTGCCGTCATACTCGGTTCGCGTGACCCGCCGGCCGCCATGTTCGCACGTAACCAGGCGCCCCTGGCGGTCCCGCGTCTGGCCGTTGGCAAATGTCGACGGTTCGCGGTAGGCGGACACGGCGCCGGTAACCTCGTCCCAGCGCATGATCCTGTTGTTGGGAATGTCGCTCCACAACAAATAGCGGCCATCGCCGAACCAGACAGGGCCCTCGTTCCAGCGGCAACCCGTGGCCAGCCTCTCGACACCGGCGAGCGGCAGTTTCAGCGCATCGAACCTCGGATCAAGCGAAATGACGGAGGGATCGGGATAGCGCGTTGACGGCGTCCAGCCATCACCCTGATTGTTGTCGTTTGACATTCTTTCACATAACTCACTCGAGACAGATGGATAAGCGGGAGCCAGGTGACCGGACCCGGATTGAACGAACCGGTCTGTGCCTGACTCTCCGGTATTTTGCACAGGTCTTGGCACCGCCCGCAACCGCAAGCGCTCACGCGGCAATCCGGGACAACGACACCCGCAGCCCGATAGCCACGCGGTTTCATCAGGCCCTGCGCTTGAAGAGGTGTTCTGGCTGCTATATTAGTATATAAAATGAAGTTTTATATACGGATAGTTGGGAGCGAAACATCATGAAACCGCTCGAAGGGTTGCGCGTCCTCGATTTTGCACAGTTCCTGGCAGGTCCGATGGCTGCGCTCCGGCTCGCGGATCTTGGAGCGGAGGTGATCAAGGTTGAGCGGCCCGGGGTCGGTGACCTGTGCAGATCGCTGGTAATTTCCGATCAGAAGGTCGGATCCGACAGTCTTCTGTTTCATACGATCAACAGGAACAAGGCGAGCGTTGCCGCCGACCTGAAAGACGCCGAAGATCTGGACAGGATCAAAAATCTCCTGAGATCCGCAGACGTCATGATCCACAACTTCCGGCCGGGTGTGATGGAACGGATCGGACTTGGCTGGGACGACGTCCGCAAAATCAATCCCGGACTTGTCTATGGTGCCGTCACCGGCTACGGCACGACCGGTCCCTGGGTCAAAAAACCGGGACAGGATCTTCTCGTGCAGTCCCTGAGCGGCATGACCTTCCTTTCCGGGGATCGGGACGACCCGCCGATTCCAGCCGGGTTCGCGGTTCTCGACATCACCTGCGGCAATCATCTGGTCCAGGGCATTCTGGCGACCCTGCTCCGGCGCGAAAAAACCGGTCAAGGCGGCCATGTCGAAGTCGACCTGATGTCCTCGGCGATCGACATGCAGTTCGAGCTTTTCACGGCGTTCCTGAATGGTGACGGTGCCATGTCGGAGCGCAGCGCTGTCAGCAATGCAAACGCGTCCGTCGGCGCGCCTTACGGGATCTACGCCTGCAGGGACGGCTATATCGCCATTGCCATGGCCCCCATCGCAAAACTGGCGGAACTCCTGGACTGCCCGGACCTGTTGCCCTTCTCCGATCCCGGTCTCACCTTCTCAAAAAGGGATGAAATCAAGGACGTGCTACGCGGCTTTCTGCTTAGGGGCAAGGTCGGCCATTGGCTGGACAAACTGGAACCCGCCGATATCTGGTGTTCCCGCGTTCTGGACTGGCCGGAGCTGATCGAAACGGAAGGATTTGCGGCCCTTGATGCCGTTCAGACCGTCAAGGCACCCGACGGCACCGCAATCAGAACAACCCGCTGCCCGATCCGCATGGACGGGCAGGTGATGACATCAGATGCGGGCGGCCCCGCCCTCGGTGCGGATACCGGGTCTTATCTGGACTAGGCGACGCCCATTCGGGAAGGGTCGGCCCTCTTTTCCGGGGTGAAATTCTCGGGGTGGCGATACTTCACCGTCTGCAGGTGCTCGGCATAGAGCGCCAGTTCACCCTTGTTCTTGTAGACCTGATAGGACACCTTCACGAGGCCCATCTCTTCGTATTTCGGGCGTTTTTCAAGATTGGTCCGCACAGTATAGATCGTGTCTCCGATGAAAACCGGCTTGATGAAACGCAGCTTGTCATAGCCGTAGGAGAAGGTGTTGATGTTGTTGTGCGCCATCAGACCGAGGCCATAGCTGAACACCATGGCTCCGGCGACCAGACGACGGTTGAAGACCCCGTCCTCGGACGCGAAGATCTCGTCCGCCACGTAAGGGTGATTGTCCATGACAAGGCTGTTGAACAGCATCGCCTCGCCTTCGGAAATTGTCCGGCGAATGGAGCGCCATTTGTCGCCAACCTCGAAATCCTCGTAAAGCCAGGTTTCCACGTTGAACAGCTTTGCGTCGTCGTGCTCGTCGTCGTAGCGCAGGTCACTCATGGCTCTTATTCCTCCAGAGTTGGCGGGTTATCTCTCACGTTTGCCTTTAGGGCGATGGCGCGAGCGCGCGCATCACCCGTCACCGCGCATCTGCACAAGGTAGATGTGTTCGGCGAACAGGACGGTTTCGTCCCGCTGGTTCAGGACCTCGCATTTTTCGAAAACCTGCCCCATGCCCTCCCGTTTCGGGTCCGGGAACTTGCGGTCAATCGTCAGACGTGTGCGTATGGTGTCGTTGATGTGAACCGGCCTGATGAAGCGCAGCCGGTCATAACCATAGGAAAAAGCGACCGGATTGATGGCGCTCGCCGTCAATCCGATGCCGATGGAAAACACCATCGTGCCGTGGGCGATGCGCTGCCCGAAATCCTGCTTGGCACACCACTCGGCATCCATGTGGTGGGGAAAGAAATCGCCCGTATGCCCGGCGTGCACGACAAAGTCCGTTTCTGTGATTGTCCTGCCGAACGTCTCGCGCACATGCCCGATTTCATAGTCTTCGTAGTAGATTTCCTGAATGTTCATCGCGGCTTCCTCGCAATCGGCGTGGCGGGTGCAGCGCTGCTTTCGTAAGCAGCTTCGA
>JGI12316J15309_10020076_pt1 | contig 13467 bp, 11 predicted proteins | sample MarCyaLeptolynsp_FD_15309 | JGI IMG/M metagenome (IMG submission 15309) | reverse complement strand
ATGCCGGTCGCAGCCATCCGATTCTGTCCGCTGACGGTCATTGAATTCGCCAAAACCGACTTGCACTTGAATGTTATGGCGCGTAAGTCGCTTGAGTGGCATGTTGGTTGGCATATGCCGGATTGGGCACGCAGTCAGAAAGAGGTCGCCGGCGGCCGCGCGCGCGGCTTGCGAGACACGCGGAAGAGGGAAGTGGCAGGGTGAAATACAGCAGTACGCGCGGTGAAGCGCCGGTCTTGGGATTTTCCGATGTCCTGCTGCAGGGGCTTGCTCGTGACGGCGGTCTCTATCTTCCCGAAACCTGGCCGCAGTTTGACACCGGCACGATCGCTTCGTTTGCAGGCAAACCTTATAGCGACGTCGCACTGCAGATCATCGAGCCCTTTGTCGGCGATGCGATCCCGCAAGACGATCTGAAGAAAATGATCGATGAGGCCTATGCCGGGTTCAGGCACCCGGCGGTAACGCCACTCTTGCAGACAGCTCCGAACACCTTCATCCTGGAACTCTTTCACGGACCGACACTGGCCTTCAAGGACGTGGCGATGCAGCTCCTTGGCCGCATGATGGACTACGTTTTGGCGCAAAAGGGACTGCGCGCGACCATTGTCGGGGCGACGTCCGGGGACACGGGCGGCGCGGCGATCGAGGCATTCCGCGGGCGCGACCGGACGGACATCTTCATCCTGTTTCCCGATGGCCGCGTTTCCAATGTACAGCGCCGGCAGATGACGACCCCTTCTGAGCACAATGTGCATGCGCTTGCGCTCACTGGAAACTTCGACGATTGCCAGGCGATCGTGAAGGGGATGTTCAATCATTTCTCGTTCCGGGACCGGGTCGCGCTTTCCGGTGTGAACTCGATCAACTGGGCGCGGATCCTGGCGCAGATCGTCTACTACTTCGTGGCCGGCGTTGCCCTTGGAGCACCCTCGCGTAAAGTGTCTTTCACGGTGCCGACTGGCAATTTCGGCGATATCTTTGCCGGTTACGCCGCCCGCAGAATGGGCCTGCCGGTGGAAAAGCTGATCGTCGCCACCAACATGAACGACATTCTGGCGCGCACGCTTGAAAGCGGCCGCTACGAAAAGCGGGGCGTCACCCCGACGATCTCTCCGTCGATGGACATTCAGGTCTCGTCCAATTTCGAGCGCCTGTTGGCCGAGGTGAGCGGTCGGGACGGGGCCGCCGTGCGCCAGATGATGAATCAATTGTCCCAGTCAGGCAGCTTTTCCATCGAGGAAGAACCGCTTTCGAGGATCCGGACACATTTCGGGGCCGGGCGAAGCAGCGAGACACAAACATCTGAAACGATAGCAGAGGTCTGGAAAGAGGCCGGGTATCTGCTGGATCCGCATACCGCGATCGGCGTTCACGTGGCGAAAGATCACGACGACGGTTCGGTGCCGATGGTGGTTCTTGGAACCGCACATCCGGCAAAGTTTCCGGATGCGGTTGAAAAAGCCTCGGGTAATCGTCCAGAATTGCCCGATGATCTGAAGAACATGATGACTGCGGAGGAGCGCCAGCAGGTATTGGCGGCAGAACAGGACGTGGTGGAGCGATACATCGAAAATCACGCCAGGGCCGTCACCGCCAGGGTGTAGCTATATGAAAGTACAAACAACGGTCCTGGACAACGGGATGACGGTCGTGACCGACCAGATGCCGTATCTGAAGACGGCAGCCCTCGGGGTGTGGGTGCGGACCGGGTCCCGCGCCGAAACCGTACAGCAGAACGGCATCACCCATTTACTCGAGCACATGGCGTTCAAGGGAACGAAGACCAGAACCGCGCGCTGTATCGCAGAAGAGATCGAAGCGGTCGGTGGCGAGTTGAATGCGTCGACAAGCATAGAACACACGAACTACTACGCCCGTATCCTGTCGGAAGACACGCCCCTGGCGGTCGATATCCTGTCGGACATCCTGCAGAACTCCACCTTTGATGCCCAGGAACTTGCGCGCGAGCAGCATGTCATCTTGCAGGAGATCGGCGCGGCCAACGATTCCCCGGAAGATCAGGCTTTCGATCTGTTTCAGGGAACCGCCTGGCCGGATCAGGCAATCGGGCGTCCCATTCTGGGGACACCGGAAACCGTGCAGGGGTTCAACAGGGACGCGCTCAATGCCTATCTGGCGGATCGTTACCGGGCGCCAGACATGGTCCTGGCTGCTGCGGGTGCGGTCGAACATGATGAACTTGTTGCGATGGCGCGTGAGAAATTCAGCGGTTTCGAAAACAAGGCCGCGGCTGGCGACACGACCGCGCAATATCGTGGCGGCGAAACCCTGCGCAACAAGGACCTGATGGAAGCCCAGGTGCTTATCGGCTTTGAAGGACTGCCCTACAAGTCCGATGATTATTACACCATCCAGATCCTCGCGTCCGTCCTGGGTGGCGGGATGTCGTCACGGCTGTTCCAGGAAATCCGGGAAAAGCACGGATTGTGTTATGCGATTTACAGCTTTCACTGGGCCTTTTCCGACACCGGCTTGTTCGGCTTGCATGCTGCAACCAGCCATGACGACCTTGCCGCACTCATGCCGATGATTGCAGACGAACTGGTTTCGGCGTCGCAGACGATTACGGACGAGGAAGTCGCAAGGTCGCGTGCCCAGATACGGGCCGGTCTGATGATGGCCCTTGAAAGCCCCGCGGCACGGGCCGGACAGATCGCGCGGCAGATCCTGGTTCACGGACGTGTCCTTGGTCCGGACGAAATTTCGAGTAAGATCGAGGCCGTCACTGCGGAGGATATGCGCCGGGTGGCGCATGAGACCTTTGTCGGCACGGCGCCAACGTTGACTGCGATTGGCCCCGTGGATGGCATTATGACGGTTGATGACCTGACGGGAAGATTGGAGCAGGGGCCGGTATTGCGGGCTGCCTCCTTGTAGACACGGAGTTCTGTGCATGGCGTTGCTACGGCCGGGATCTGCACCTGACGCCGAGCTGCTTATTGAAGCGGGGGGCTATTTCATGCGCCCGCCGCTCATGTGCGACTTCAAGGCCTGGGCGGAACTGCGCGAGGACAGCCGTGCATTCCTGAAGCCGTGGGAACCTCTTTGGCCATCTGACGATCTGACGAAATCCGGTTTCCGGCGTCGTCTGCGGCGCTATTCGAAAGACCGCAAGGAAGGCCGCAGCCTGACTTTCCTGCTGTTCCGGTCCAGAACGCAGGACATTCTTGGAGGACTGACCCTCAGCAACATCCGGCGCGGCGTCAGCCAGTCGGCGACACTCGGCTACTGGATGGGGGAGCGGCACGCCGGAAAGGGGCACATGTCCGCGGCCGTTGCCATGATTTTGCCGTTTTGCTTCAACGTCCTGAACCTTCATCGCATCGAAGCGGCCTGCATCCCGGTCAACACACCGTCGATACGTCTGCTTGAGAACGCCGGGTTTCGCCGGGAGGGATACGCGCGCAACTACCTGTTAATAAACGGAACTTGGCAGGATCATCTGCTTTTTGCCTGTCTTGCGGAAGACCACGCAGCGTTTTCAGGGAAAATCACGCCCAGTGTAGAGGGTATGCTGAAAGAATTCTTGTGACATGAGCCACAACCCGGTAGTTCTTCGCTCCATGTCGATTTTTTCAGCCGATCAGATCCTCAATTTGATCAGACGTACGTTTTTTGTTTTTTGTACCGTTGTTGCGGCGCTTGCCGGCGCTCCCGCAATTGCTCTCGAGCCGATCCCGGTTCCGATCGATGTTGAAGCGCTGGACGTTACGGATTCAATCGAAATGCACCGCGACGCCGGGACACGTCTCCAGGTGTCGACCGCGCCGGGCGCCGACGGCATCGTGCGCCGGATTGAAGTGCCCTCGCGGGACGGAAGCAACACCAACTGGGCCGTCTTCGCACTCGCCAATACCAGCGACGAACAGATCGACCGTCTGATTGTGGTGCCGAACTACAAGCTGGACGGATCGGATCTCTTCTGGCCGGATCTGGGATCGTCCCGCATCACGGCAATCACACCGAGCCAGGGCATTGCGCCGGTCCGGCTCAAGAGCCTTGAGGCCGACGTCTTCCTGGTGACGCTGGATCCCGGATCAATCGTCACTTTTGTGGCGGAGCTGACAACGCCGAACCTGCCTGAGGTCCGCATCTGGGAGCCGGACGTCTACAAGGAAACGATCAACGCCTACACGCTGTATCGCGGCATCATTCTCGGTATTTCCGGCCTTCTTGCGCTGTTTCTTACGATCCTGTTCGTGGTCAAGGGGACGGTTATGTTCCCGGCCACGGCCGCGCTTGCCTGGTCTGTTCTCGCCTATTTGTGTATCGACTTCGGCTTCTGGGGCCTTGTCTTCAATCTCGACGGCGGCAGCAGCCAGCTGGCTCGCGCCTGCGCCGAGGTGATGCTTGCGGCCAGCTTGCTGATCTTTCTCTACGCCTATCTCAATCTCAATCGCTGGAACATCCATTATTCCCATCTGGCGCTGACAACGCTGATCCTGATCCTTGGGCTGCTCGGTGTCGCGGTCTGGGATCCGTCGATCGCCGCCGGCATCGCGCGGCTTTCCCTCGCCGTCATCGGCGCGCTCGGGTTCCTGACAATCGCAGTGCTGGCGTTTCAGCACTATGACCGCGCGATCCTCCTGATCCCGACCTGGTGCCTTCTGATCGCCTGGCTCGTCGGATCGGCGATGACCGTGACCGGCTACCTGTCCAACGACATCGTTCAGCCGGCCCTTGGTGGTGGTCTCGTATTGATCGTTCTTCTGATCGGCTTCACTGTAATGCAGCACGCCTTTGCGGGCGGCGCCATTGCACAGGGGCTCATCTCCGATGTCGAACGCAAGGCACTCGCCCTGACCGGTTCAGGCGACATCATCTGGGACTGGGATATCGACCGTGACAGGATCTACACCGGCAACGAGGTGGAAGAACTCCTCAATCTGAAGCGCGGGGCTCTGGAAGGCCCGGCCAGAGACTGGCTGGAAGTGTTGCATCCGCAGGATCGCGACCGATTTCGCGCGACCCTCGATGCGGTCATCGACCAGCGCCGCGGCAAGGTCATGCAGACATTCCGACTGAGATCCGAGGACGGCCATTTTCGCTGGTTCCGTCTGCGCGCACGTCCGATCATCGGCGCGGATGGCGAGGTCATCAGATGCGTCGGCACGTTGCTCGACGTGACCGAAGAGCGCACGGCCGAGGAACGTCTGTTGCACGATGCGGTGCATGACAACCTGACGGGCCTGCCCAACCGGGAACTCTTCGTCGACCGCCTGCGCACAAGCGTCGTCCGCTCAAAGGCGGAAGAAACATCAAAGCCGACGCTTCTGGTTCTCAATCTGGACCGCTTCAAGCAGGTCAATGACAGCATCGGCCTGTCTGCCGGCGACAGTATTTTGCTGACCGTTGCACGTCGGCTTGGACGCCTTATCGGTCAACAGGACACACTCGGACGCCTTTCCGGTGATCAGTATGGGTTGGTTCTGCTATCTGAACAGGAGCCGGACAGGATCGTGGCCCTGGCCGACGCGCTGCGAAAGGCGGTGCGTGCGCCGATCACATTCGGTGACCGAGAAATCTTCCTGACCTGTTCGGTCGGCATCGCCTTTTTCGAAGGCGGCAAGCAGGCCGTCGAGGACATGCTGACCAACGCGGAGATTGCGCTCAATCATGCCAAGCGGCTTGGCGGAGACCGGCAGGAGGTGTTCCGACCGATCCTGCGGCCTCTCGACAAGAACATCGTGGACCTGGAAGCGGATCTGCGGGACGCGATCAAGAAGGAAACGCTCGGGGTCTTCTTCCAGCCGATCGTCCGGCTGGAGGATCAGTCCATCGCGGGATATGAGGTCCTCGCACGCTGGAACCATCCCAAGCGCGGCAAGATCGCACCGTCCGAATTCATTCCGATTGCCGAACAGTCAGGGCTCATCAACGAGCTCGGGATGTATGTCCTCGACAAGGGCGCACAACAGCTGGCGTTCTGGCAGCGGGAGTACCCGATGCAACGGCCGCTCTTTGTTTCCGTCAATCTGTCGTCGAGGCAGCTCCTGAAGCAGGACCTTATCAACGATGTGAAAGCTGTTCTGTCCAGAACATCGCTTGAGCCGGGGACGCTGAAGCTGGAATTGACGGAATCTCTCGTCATGTCCAACCCGGAATATTCCGCAAAGGTGCTTGAGAGGCTTCGCGGCCTGGGTGCCGGCCTGTCGCTCGACGACTTTGGCACCGGGCACTCGTCGCTGTCCTACCTGCAGCGTTTCCCGTTCGACACGATCAAGATCGACCAGTCCTTTGTGAAGCCCAACAATTCGTCTGCACGGTCAGTCCTTCTGCGCACAATTGTTGCCATGGGACACGATCTGGGCATGTCGGTTGTCGCGGAAGGAGCGGAGAGCGAAGGCGATGCGCTGGAGCTCTATCAGCTCGGCTGTGAATATGCCCAAGGCTTCTTCTTCGGCGAAGCGATGTCTTCGTCCGAAGCCACCAAGATGCTTCGTAAGATGCCGGCAGAGGCCGAGAGCGCCTGACAATCCCGCCCGCGCAGGTGCAAGGTCAGGGAACAAGGACCGGGACTGTTTTCTCGGTCTTGCGAATGTCGACGGGCGTCACACCGAACGGATCACCATCGACTTGAGCTGCAACCGGTCTGGTGGCGGTGATTTGTGCAGTTGAGAACGGGCGCACGGCTGCCCCCTTTGCCTTGTGAATCCGGCCCATCATCAGAGCAAGCCCGTATTGCAGCGATGACCAGGGGTCGTCCCGTTCAAGCACAAGCATGTGCAGGTCCGGGTCGGTAGCACCCCCCGGACAGATCACGAAAGGGCCGCCATAGTGCCGCGCGTTGCTGGCAACCGCGAACTTGCCCGAAAGCATTTCGCCATCAAGCAGAATGTTCAGCTTCGTTGCCTTGCGCTTGAACGCGATCTTGAGCGCCGTGATCACATAGGCCAGCTTGCCAAGTCGCCTTTTAAGAGAGAGCGGAACCGCGTGAACGACCTCTGCGTCGAAACCGCTCGACGCCATCAGGACGAATGGCCTGCCATTGGCAAGACCGAAATGCAGCGGTTTTGTTTTCTGCCGCCATATCATTTCGGCAATCGCGCGCGAACTTCGCGGCAGGCCGAGTTCCAGGGCAAGAACATTGGCTGTCCCGAACGGGATCACGGCAAGCTGCGGCGGGTTGGGGTGATGCTGCAGACCGGTCAGCGCTTCATTGATCGACCCGTCACCGCCTGCAATTACCAGTGTGCGGACGTTGAAGTCGGGGTCGGCACAGGTTTCGCCGATCTCCCCTGCGTGTTTCGTAAGCCTGATGAAGGTTCGAAAACCCAGGTCCTCGAGACGGTTGCGTACACTGTCGAGAAAGTCCGCATTGTAGCCGCCCGACGTCGGGTTCGCCATGATGAGCACAGAACCGGGCATGTCCGGCGCCGATGGACGCTTTGATATCGGGGCTGACCACCAGAATACTCTCACGTGCTATCCCTTTCCGGCCGGAACGTGAAATCAGTCGCCGTTCTTGTAAGGAGCCATGCCGCCGCGTGCCAGTTCATCCGCGCGTTCGTTGTCGGGATGGCCGGCATGACCCTTGACCCAGTGCCAGGTCACGTCGTGGCGCTGTTGCGCCTCGTCGAGAGCTTGCCACAGATCTGCGTTCTTCACAGGCTTGTTGGCGCTGGTGCGCCAGTTCTTGCGTTTCCAGCCCTCCAGCCATTCACGGATACCGCTGCGCACATAAGTGCTGTCCGTGTAAAGGTCGATGGCGCAGGGCCGCTTGAGAGCATTGAGGGCTTCAATCGCCGCCGTCAGTTCCATGCGGTTGTTGGTGGTCTCCGGTTCACCGCCCTTCAGCTCCTTCTCGTGTTCCCCGAAACGCAGCAGTACGCCCCATCCGCCGGGTCCCGGATTCCCCGAGCACGCGCCGTCCGTAAAAATTGTCACGCGGTTCTGAGCGGTCATCGTTCCAGTCCGTAAGCCTGCGTGCCCTCGATCGTTTGGTGGAACCGAAGTTTCTTGAGAAATTCCAGCGGATCCTTCGGCGTGACGAGCGCGCCTTCCGGTACGCTCAGCCAGTCGTACAGCCGTGTGAGCAGGAACCTCAGCGCGGCACCCCGGCATAGCGTTGGCAGGGACGTGTATTCGTCGGCCTCCAGCGGCCGTACGCTCGTATAGCCCTTCAATAGGGCGCGGGCCTTGGTCACATTGAACGAAAGGTCCTTTTCAAAGCACCAGGCGTTCAGGCAGATGGCAATGTCGTAGGCAAGCGCGTCATTGCAGGCGAAATAGAAGTCGATTAAGCCGGACAGCTCATCGCCGAGAAAGAATACGTTGTCCGGAAAGAGATCGGCATGAATGACGCCGTTCGGCAGGTTGTCCGGCCACGTTCTTTCCAGATGGTCCAGTTCGCTCGCAATCTCGGCCGCGAGCCCGGGCAAAACGTCGTCGCTCCGGTCGCTGCACTGGTCAAAAAGGGGCCGCCAGCCTTCGACATTGAGAGCATTGGTTCGAAAACCGGCATAATCCCGCCCGTCCAGATGCAGCTCCGCCATGGCCTTGCCGAGCTCGGCGCAGTGTTCAACCCGCGGCCGCTTGACCCACATTCCTTCCAGAAAGGTGACAAGCGCAGCAGGGCGTCCCGCCAGCTCTCCGAGCAGTTCGCCGTCTTTGGAAGGAACCGGTGTCGGGCATGACAAGCCTTTTCCGGCAAGATGCTGCAGCAGGTTCAAGAAAAAGGGCAGATCATCCGGGTTTACGCGCTTTTCATAGAGCGTGAGAATGAAAGACGCCTTGTCCGTGTGAACCAGGAAGTTGCTGTTCTCCACACCTTCAGCAATGCCCTTGAAGGAGAGCAGGCGCCCAACATCGTAGGACCCGATGAAAGCCTGCAGCTCCTCATCGGTCACTTCGGTATAAACGGCCATCTTGTTATCCGGTCGCCGCGCGGGGAGGGGAGACCGAGTCTCTGAGTTCCCGTGGCAGATTGAAGGAAATGGTTTCTTCGGCCGTGCGCACGGTCTCGACGGTGACATCGAACCGCTGTGCAAACGCGGCGATGATCTCTTCGACGAGGGTTTCCGGGGCCGATGCACCGGCGGTCAGGCCCAGGGATTCGATGTTGTCAAAGTCGGGCCAGTTGATATCGCTGGCGCGCTGGATCAGAACGGCAACCCGGCAGCCGGCTCTTTCTGCCACTTCCCGCAGCCGTTGCGAATTCGACGAATTCGGCGCGCCGACGACAACCATCGCATCCACACTTGGCGCGACATGCTTCACGGCTTCCTGCCGGTTCGTGGTCGCATAGCAGATGTCTTCCTTGTGCGGGGCGACGATCTCCGGAAAACGCTCCTTCAGGACCGCGACAATTCCGGCGGTATCGTCAACCGAAAGGGTTGTCTGGGTAATATAGGCAAGGTTCTTGTCGGACTTCGGTTCGAACTTGCGCGCGTCTTCTTCGGTTTCAATGAGCGCGACCGTACCCTCGGGCAATTGGCCCATGGTTCCGATGACTTCAGGATGACCGGCATGCCCGATCAAAAGGACCTCGCGATCACGGCGGTCATGGATCTGCGCTTCCTTGTGCACCTTGGAAACCAGCGGGCAGGTTGCGTCCAGGAAAAACATGTTGCGGGCCTGGGCATCCTCGGGAACGGATTTCGGCACGCCGTGTGCCGAAAAAATCACCGGCCTGTCGACGTCATTGGCAGGGATCTCGTCCAGCTCCTCGACGAACACGGCGCCTTTCGCCTTCAGGCCGTCGACAACGAATTTGTTATGCACGATTTCGTGACGCACATAGACCGGACGACCGTACTTCTCCAGTGCCAGTTCTACGATCTGGATCGCCCTGTCGACGCCGGCGCAGAACCCGCGCGGTGCGCAAAGACGGATGGAAAGCGGCGGTTTGTTCTGCTCGGAGATAGTCATTTTGCCCTTTCAGCAAATCTGTCTAGCCGCAATAAGGGGTTCAAGGTCATTTCTGTCAAGTCGATGCACACTATTTCGGCCACATTGAGCTGGTTCAAGCATTCTCAAGATCAAGCCTCGCCAAGCAAATGTTCACCTGCTATGACACTCCGCCATGTTGCTGTTCGATCCAATGGAAAGATGATGATCACTGCGTTTCAGGCTCTTGCGAATGTGAAACTGAAAACCTGTCTGTCGGCCGGTATCTGCGCGGCGGTACTTGCCGGGTGCGGCGGTGGAGCCGACAGCGTTGCGGGCAAGATCATCAGCGGCGGTCAGGAACCGATCGAGGTGTCGCCGGCGACTTTCGCGCCGCCGGTTCCGTGTCCGCCGATGGAGTTGAAGTCGAACACTTTCCTGATCCGGAACTACGTACGCGGCAAGCAAGACGAATCGGAAGGCCTGCTTTACCAGGCGACCGTTGAGGACTGGGCGAACAGCTGCACACAGGAAGCAGGCGGCGGACGCCGCATGAAGATCGGCCTTTCAGGTGATGTCACGCCCGGACCGGCCTGGAAAGGCGGAGAGGTGAAACTGCCGCTTCGGGTTGCGGTCGTGCCTGGTGGAACCGGTGCTGAACCCCTCAGCTCCGAAGTCCTGACAGTTCCGGTCACACTCACTGAAGGGGCTCCGGCGGAAAAGTGGACCTTGATTGAAGACAAGTTCACGATACCCCAGGGCGCGAGCGTCAAGGTCGTGTTTGGCTTCGACGAAGGACGCCGCCGCTAGGCCGTCACCAAACCATGAGGCGGACGACCGGCGCGGCAGCAATCGACCCGCGCCTTGCAAATTTCTTGCAGTTTCTCCCGTATTGACAAGGGCATGTTGCCCTCTCACAATCCGTCTCCACTCAGGGTCGTGCCCTGGTGGGCGTGCTAGCGCGCGCTTGTCCCATGCGGGAGAAATCGGGCGAAAAAGCCCGGTGCCGAAGGAGCAACCGCCCCGGAAACTCTCAGGCAAAAGGACCGCAGGGGAAAAAACGCTCTGGAAAGCAGTGCTCCGCCATGCCTTTCGCGGACTGCTCACCGACGGAGTAGCTGCGGGACGCCGTTTTCGCGTCCTGCGGGAAATCTCTCAGGTTCTCGGACAGAGGGGGTGCTGGCTGGCAGGGTTGTTTGAACTCGGCCTGACGGCTGCGCTCTGAACACGGGGACGGTTGATGACCGGTGATGCTGACGTGTCTTTCTTGAAACGGTTCGGAATTGATCAATTCCGGCTCTCGAAAGCCTGGTTTTTGTACCAACCGGTTCTGTTTGACCTCGATGAGTTCCCTCACTTTTCCGCACAAACGCTGACTTAGGACAACGACATGACGACCTATTACTCAAAAGATCATGAATGGATTTCTGTCGAGGCAGGCGTGGCGACCGTCGGCATCACGGCTTATGCGCAAGAGCAGCTTGGCGATGTGGTTTACGTCGAGCTCCCCGAAGTCGGCGCCGAGATTGCGCAAGGCGATGAGGCCGGGGTTGTTGAATCGGTCAAGGCCGCGAGCGAAGTCTACGCGCCCATCGACGGCGAGGTTGTCGAGATCAATGAGGCGCTCGCTGAGGAGCCGGGGAAGGTGAATGAGGATCCGGAAGGTGCTGCCTGGTTCCTGAAGATGAAGGTCGGCAACGAAAGTCAGCTTTCCGAACTGCTCGATGCGGCGGCCTACAAGGCATTTCTGGAGACACTGTGAGCCATGGCGGGGCATTTCTACAAGGCTCTGGTGGAGTGGGCCTGCGACGGCGACTATGCGGCAAACGCGTATTCGCGCGGTCATATCTGGCGGTTTGACGGAGGGCTTGAAGTTCCCGCGAGTGCTTCACCAACTGTGGTTCCCTTGCCGCATTCGGTGGAAGCGGCTGTCGATCCGGAAGAGGCGTTTGTTGCGGCCATCTCGTCCTGTCACATGCTCTGGTTTCTCGATCTCGCCCGGCGCGCGAATTTCAACGTCGCCAGCTACAGCGACCACGCGGAAGGTGAAATGAGCCGCGTTGCCCGTGGAAAGATGGCGATTTCCAAAGTCGTCTTGCGGCCTGAGATCACATTGATCGGCACGGAAAAACCGGATCAGGAGTGGCTGACAGCGATTCATGAAAAAGCGCATGACGTTTGTTTCATTGCCAACTCGGTCAAGTGCGAGATCGCCGTGGAACCGGAACCGGTCAAGCTGGTTGCCCCCTGATGCGGTTGTGATGCGCTAGTCACCTGAATCTGAAGTTCGGCTCTTTTTGCAGCGGGCTTCGAGCGAATTTCAAATTCACGACACTGGCCTTTTGTGCCCTGACAGTCGCCCCGGCCACGTGCCGGGGTTTTTCGTTCCGGGACGCCCTGCGCTTTTTAGGAAGAGGTCAGCAAATCGAAATCAAATATTGACAAAAATATTGTCAATATGGCAATTGAATTGTCAAAGAGGTAAGCAATGGAAAAGTCTGTTGAACTCTATGAAATCATCCGTTTGATCCGGCCGGTACATCGCCGTCTGGCCCGCGCCGTGGAGGCCAAGTTGAATGGCACCGGCGTCACGGTCGGGATGCGGGCGGTGATGGAGGTTCTTAGCGAGGCTGGACCGCTTTCCGTTCCAGACACCGCACGAACGCTGTTTCTCGCCCGTCAGCAGATTCAGCTTTTGATGAACGCGCTGGAGGAAGGAGAGTTTGTCGAACGCGGCCCGAATCCGGCGCATAAACGCTCGCCTCTTTTTTGTCTGAGCGAACGCGGTCGGTCCGTCTTCGCTGACATCCGGGCCTCGGAGAACGACGAAATCGAGATGATCTGTGAATTGTTCACCGTGCAGGATCTCAAGTCCTCTCAACAAGTGCTCTGCGCGATGCTCGATCACTTTGCGGAATATGAGGACGATCCCGATCGTCCGAGGCCTTTTTGAATACGGTACACGAGGAGTGAAGCGATGGGTGAACTATGGAGCGCGATCGGACTGTTTGCCGTCGTTCTGGCAGGCCTGGTTCTCTACACGATCAAGATCATGCGCAAGATCGGTACCCCGACGCGGGGGAACAGAATTGATCCCGGCAAACGCCTGAACACGGCTTTAGTGGTGATCGATGTGCAGGAGGATTTCACGCGCAGCACGGGTGCAAACGCATTCGAACCTGGATACAGGGATGCGGCGATCGCCGAGATCAACCGGTCTCTTGAAATAGCGCGCGGTGACGGTACACACGTGGCTTTTGTGAAGCATGTGTTCCGGGACAGGCTGGCGATCCTTATCATGAAACTGGTCGCGAAAGGGGCGGGAACGCCGGGCCGGAAAGGGTTGCGCATTGATCCGGCCCTCGACACGGCGGACGCTCCCGTTTTTGAAAAATCGATCGGCGACACGTTCTCCAGCCCGGCATTCGAGGATTGGCTTGCCGCGAAGAATGTCGGACGGCTTACACTTGTCGGGCTGGATTCATGCCACTGCGTGCAGCTGACGGCGAAGGGTGCGCTCGCGCGCGGCTATCAGGTCGAGATCAGGGAAACGGGAACCCTGACGGCAACACCCAGGAAATGGGGACCTCTGAAACAGGAACTCAGCGATGCCGG
>JGI12316J15309_10000276_pt1 | contig 13641 bp, 10 predicted proteins | sample MarCyaLeptolynsp_FD_15309 | JGI IMG/M metagenome (IMG submission 15309) | reverse complement strand
ATATCGCTGTCGCTCCGGTTGGGTGTCGTCCTTCCCACGTTTGACGATATGCTCCGATCCACAATGGGTACAGCAAATTCCATGCGGCCAGCGATGCTGACGGATTAATTCATAGCATTTCTCATTGTCAATCAGATTGGTTAATGTAATCATGTCTGCACCCGACTCAATGTCCTAAACTCTATAATGACGGATTAACGAGGCCATTGATCTAGACCTCCCTGAAACAGTTATTGAGCCTCAATTAATTACTCCTGAAGCTAATCGCATTCACGGCTATTATGTCCACGGGCACGTATTAGCCGAAGCATTTCAGCAGGCTATTTCAGCACAATATCCTGATGCCGACGTTTCGCTGCAAACCGTAATCAGCGAGGGTGGTTGGGAGAACTGGCGCGTTGCCTACCATGACACTGACAACGACGTGCCTTATTACGTTGATTGTCCGCGTGATTCATTTGGTGCGTTCCCGGTAACAGTTGTTTATTGGGGAAAGGCCCTGACTCGTAAGGATCAGAACCCCCATAATTCAAATGCGCGATCGATCGCGGTTTTGAAATAGCCGATCGCGTGTACTAATATATAGATGCGGTACGTTCTGCAAACACGCTTCGCGTTGGCGCAGCCTGTGCATAGCACACATCGCGCCCTCGCAGTGTTTGACAATCACCCCTTCCCGGCGCGATCGCAGCCTGTGCGTAGCACGTATCGCATCCACCCCAACAAATAAAGCAAAAAGTATGAATACGTTAGAAGAGACAGCAACGGAGACAGCAACGGAGACAGCAACGGAGACAGCCGCAGAAACAACGATCGCGGACTATACCAGAATTCTGAACCAGAATCGTCATGGAGGGTTCGATGATTGGACGCTTGCTCAATCGCAAACTCCCCGCTCTGATGGCTCTTGCGTGTGCAGCATGGTCATCCATCCAGAGGCTGCACCCCAGATCCAGCGCTGGCCTGATGATGTTGTCGCGATCGCCCAGGCTTACGAATCGGGGAAGCTGCCACTAGGAACAAAGGTTGAAGGTACCAAAATACGGTCAGAACCATTAGCAGTTCCGCTGCCGCCCATTAACGCTGCCCATGCAACTGACACTGCTGTCGTTTTGAGACAACGAACTATCGTGATCGCGGTCTAAACGATTGGACTTTTCCGCAGGGAAACGATAGCAATGAATAATTCTGAATTAATCAAATCTTCAGCGATCGCCATCATCTTTGCTCTGGTCGCGATCGCGCTATTCACAGCCGTCATCATTTCGTTCGTCAATCTCGGTAATACCCTCGGATCCGGCATCGGAATCTAAATGGGCCGCATTGCTAACCCAGAACTACCGGATACCCCCGTCCTGCGTCGCACCACTGGCGCGAGCGGGGGTATTGTTGGTCAGAGCGTTGGTGTCAGCGGTGGACGGGTAAACCTGCAGGCGAGGCGGGAAGCCATGCCAGTTCGGGCAGCGGATCCGGTGGTGGCCGCGATCGCGTCTCCCGCCACTCCCGACAATGCTCAATCGCTGACCTGGGCGATCGATGTCAGTGGAGTGGAGTTGACTTCGGTGGATGCGATCGCGCAGAACGGCCATGTCTGGCAGCCAGCCGAATCGATCGCTGACCTGCAACCTGGGGAGTTTTTCTACGATCCAATTGCCAAGACCATCCGGTTAAGGTCGGGGTCAGGCCATGCGTTTATCGGTGGGTTGGGGATACAGGTATTGGGAGCGGTGGGCGCGATCGCGCTAACCCACATCCCAGATCCTCCAATAATTCTCTCGCAACTCCCCCTGATCTCAGCAGCAGAAGGCGATGCCTTCACCTGGTCTCTGTCTGCAGAAGGTCATCCCAGCGGCACCCTGCGACTCATGGCTGACTATGAAACCATTCAGCCCTTGAGATCGGCACTGCGGCCCGGAACCGCCATCAGTTTTTTTGGCATTGGGTTTCGCGTTGCTTCGACTGTCCCCTCTGTCCCCGAAGTGGAAGGTATTGGACAATATCGACTGGAAGTTGAGCTTCAGGGAAAATGGGAATTCCTCGCGCAAAAGCCATTCCCGATCAAACCGACGTTTCCTGGGGGCCTGGGGGCAGGCGGTACAGGTGAAGCCCAGATCGGTAACGGTCTCTGTCCCATCCCAACCGGGCAATCCGCAGGGGGAACCTACAATGGTCCGACCGCCATCAATGCGGCTACTGCTGCAGGCATCCCCTGGCAGGGGCCGTCAGTGCTGATAGCAATTGAGCAGGATACCCCTCCAGGTGAGACATCGACGTTCGCGGCTGAGGTGGAAGAGGTTGTCAGAATCGCAGGCGGGTTTGTGGACTGGACAGGAGCCGATGGGCCGCGATTTGTTGCCATTGATGCAGTCGCTTGCTGGGACTATGGGGTCGGCGAGTTGCCCCCAGGCCAGGAGAGCGCTCTACCCGATGAAGGCTACGGGGTCAGCGAGTTGCGAGATTATGCCTTCGATCCTGCTACTCTCCCAGCTATGCTGGATGTTTCAGGCTCCTTTCCAGCAACGATTCATCAGCCTACAGCGATCGCGATCCATGATGAACCGTTGATTGGGACTGGCCTGGTCGCCCTCTACGAAAACGTTCGGCTGGAAGGGAAATTTTCTCAACCGGCAGATGACCCGGACGAGCAAGAACGCGAAGAAGACCAGGGGGACGGGCCTCTAGAAGCACCACCGCTCTTTCTGCCGAGGACTCCGGTGGTTGAAGTATTGAAGGAAGGGGATCCAAACGTTTCCAGTCCGCCGGTCGGAGCAACGCGGATCAAATCCCTGTCTGTTTTATTTAATAAATCCGGGCCTTCAAAGACTCAAGTCACGACCCGCAAAGAAGACGGGGTTGTCACTCGCGAGGAGCTGGTGACCTATGGATATGCCGCGATCGCACGCGACCTGGTAGACAACAACGGCAACCTCAACGGCACCCCCGGCGTCCACTGGAAACCCGTTCGCAAGTGGCAGCGCAACCATAATTTTGAGAGCCGGTATGGCTATGGCACAGGTGGCCATAAAACCGGCTGGGAATTAGCGCAACTCCTCGAAGAGAGCGATGAATTAGAGACAGTGGATCTCGACCCCACTGACCCAGAAGATAACGATCTGCTGCAGTTGTACAAACCGCGCAAGATCACCATCAACGAACGGGAACGAATCGGACTGCGCTCCTACAATGCCGATTATGAAGATGCTGAAGGTGATTCTTCCGCGCTTATTCTGGTTCGCAGCTGCCTGCCAGATGGGACGCTCGTCCATCAATGGCTCAACGACCCCACCTTCGCGCCGCCGATGTACGCGGCTCAGATTGCCCGCGAGTCCAGCGCGATCGCGTCCGCCCCAAACCCGGACAGCAGCGCGGACAACCCGTTGCCCGATCTGGTGACTGGCTCCGAAAGCTGGTCTCTCGAAACGATTGAAGTCACCCCAGGCAGACGGGACAATCTGAGACAAGACACCCCAGACCGCTACACTGTCTGGACAAAGCAGGCCAGCGCTGATGGTGCTCAGTTCAACAACTACAACGCCAGAGAAAATTTTAAAGACATGTCGGGCCGACCGTCGCCTGCTCAACGCAAGCCGCCTCTGGTGCAGGTTATCGAGCAAAGCGTCCCCCCAGAACCACCCGGAGGCGATCCGGGTGCGGCCAATACTGACAGCGCAACTGAGGTCTTGCGGTTGCTCAATACTCCCGGCAGTACAGCAGACGATCCGCAAGGTGGGAGTCTGAATTATGAAAAAGCGGCAACGTTGGAGCAGGCGCTAACTGCTGCCCGCACTGACCTGTACATTCAGCAGCTCGGATCGAGTGGTAGCGAATCCCTGCGAATCTATTTCAATCCTCAGACCAGGCCCTATGACAAGGTGGTCTATGTCTGGCATGGGGAGCGTCGGCGTCGACGGATAACAGGCGTCAGTTTCTCGGTTCGAGTTTTTCCTCGCACCTCGCTTCGGGGTAACAGAGTCCTGGTTGAAGCGGAATATGAGGGGACGGCGACGGTGAGTTTGGTGAGGGATTTGGATGCGCGATCGCAGATTGCCCTAACCGAAATCGCTCTACCAAAACCACCCGTGCCGCGAGAGCAGCAGCAAGCCATGCCGGCGAACGAGCCGCCGCCTCCGGCACCGCCGCCACTGAATGCTCCCATTGAGTTGGGGGAATTGCTTGGGGATGGGGTGCGATCGCGATCTAGGGGGAATTTTTAGGATCGGGTATGACTACGCTATCTGTAGCGAGATCGTATTCAAGCTAGCTGAATTCCATATCGATATGGAATTCAGAATTCAATTTCAAGGTTACATTGTAACCTTGAAATTGAATCTTGCAGGAAGCGCTTATAGTCGGCGCTGGTTAGGAGAATCGCAGCAATCCTGCAGGATGCCATTAATCCAGCTCGTCAGGGTCAATCCCCAATGCGAGCAATCGGGCTGCTAATGATTCAGCCCGTTGGCGTTCTTGCTCCGCCCGTTGGCGCTCCTGGTCTCGCTCCAATTCAGCCTGCTCTTTCAGCTGCCGTTCCTGTCCAATCTCTGCAGCAAAGTCCATATAGTTGGCAAAACGTTCGCCGCGAGCATTGAACGTATCCACCGTCTTCAGCAGCTGATTCACGCTCAACTTCAACTTCGGAAACAGCGGCGAAACGATCGGCATATCTCCTCGAAACTGGGTCATCTGGTAGGTGCCACCCGCCAAACTGCAGACCGCCAGGGTCGGCTCCTTCACCTCCAGATGTTGCAGATTGGCCAGCGCCCGGTAATCGAAGATCCAGTACTCAGGGATGCCCGTGCGCTCGTAATCTGAAACCTTCTCAATCCAGTCATCTTTCCAGTTGGTGCTGACAATCTCAATGACCAGAGTCGGAGCCTCATAGGCAGCAGCTTCGATAGTATTGCATTCATTCCATTGGCTTTTAGGCATCACCACCAGATCGGGCTTGCGGCCTGTGGGTTTTGCAGCGGTAATCTTGACCGAAATGCAGCGTCTGACAACATAGTTGAGATCGGCATCGACAAAGTGTTTGTCCAGGGTGCTGCACAGACAAGCGGAAAAATCCTCGTGGCGACCAATCGGGTCAGCCATGGGTACCAATACTCCATCAACCAATTCATATAGAGTATCAGTACCATCGTCATATTTGAGGTACTCTTCAAATGTTTTGATTTGGGGGGTGGTTAGGGCCTGAACCATGGGATTGCCTTAGCTCGTGTAGACCAGTCTAACAAAGTGGGGAGGATGGCAGGAGGCAAACGTTAATGTTTTCCCAGCAAGGCTTCCCCCAATCCAAAATCGGCAATCTAAAATCCAAAATGGTATAACCCGCAGGCGGCTGCAGCGGCTCTTAGTGCGGGATAGATGCCATAGGGTTGGTGTGTCTGAAGAGAGGATTTCAGGGGGTTTTTGGTATTGTTAGGATACATTTTGGTAGAGGCGATCCGGGGGAAGGGAGTTGTGTAGTTCAGGGGGACTGGTAAAGGATGGGCTGTACCGGGTACCCAATTTTTGAAACGTTTATAGTTTCGTGGGGATCGGTGGGGTTACAAATCTTTACTTGGGGCTGGAATGCTTAGATGCTGCACTCTGCAGTGCGTTGTGCGAGAGAAGAGACCCCACCGTGCCCAACCCCACGACAAGCGCCTGCCAGCCCACATTGCGCCAACCCCCTTTAGCCCAGTGCATAAAACAAAGAGCGGGGAGATTCCCACGTAGAGAGTCAAGGGTGAATGGCAACGTGTTGTAGTTGTTCCAACCATATTCATACCATCCTACCTGCTGACCAAAATTTTCCCAAGCTTCTCCGTGGCTGGTGGGACTCCCCACACTTCTCCAGATTTGTTTTTGGACGCTGGAACCGAAGTGTCCGTTGCTGTATCCAACCCAGAGCCGATCGAGTTCTTTCAGAGCCTGGCAAGGAAACTCTTTGCAGAGGCCATACCAGCCATCAAAGCCTTCTGTCACCATCACCTGATAGAAAATAAAAGCAGTCTCCTCATCCGCTTTTCGCCATTGCTGTTGCTGGAGATGCTCTTCTAGTTGAGCACAGAGATTCTCAGTGGTTAACTCCTCTTTCACCTGCCTCAATTCGACTTCAAAAGCACGATCGGATTCTTCATGGTATTGAATGGCCAGCATCCGATGGAAGCCTTCTCTAAAGCGTTGGGGATTTTCCCGATTGCCAAAGGCTAAGCGGAACAGCTCTTGCCAGTGTTCCTCGTTTCTATTTTCTTTGGTTCCCCAGAGCGGGGACAGGGTCTCGCAGGCAGCGCGACACAACCCATATCGCTTCGGTGCTTCTGGCAACTGCACCCGGCTGATAATTCGGGGCAGAATACGAGAGACCCGATAGAGCCGTTGCGCTTGCTTCGCCTGGAAGCTGACTTCAATCAATCCCAGCTCAAGCGCTCGCTCTAATTGTTTTGGAGCATCAGACACAGAGCTGCAAACCGCTTTCAGGGCCGACATCGGCACAGGAACTTCAAAGACCAGACAACAGCTGAGGAGACGCTCAAGAGTGGTATCAATCTGTGCGTACAACTCTGGCCAGACGATCTTTTCTTTCCATTCTTGCCACTGTTGGGAATCCTTTTCCATCTGGCTCAATTGTTCGCTGGCATCCGCTTTCCCCAGTACCTCATCATTGAGGAATTCCAATAGGCGGGGATTGCCATCGGCTAGCTGCAATGCCCGTGCTTTGATCCCCTCATCCACTCGCTCCGAGCTGAAATGCTCCAGACGAGCCAGCTTTTTCTTCAGATCGGATTTACGGAAGGGGTCTAATCCCTGAACGAAGAATGATTGCAGTAAGTCAGATTGAAATTTATAGCGACAGGTGATAATCAGACGATGGTTGCAGCCCGTTTCTTCGATTGCCCAGACCAATGCTGACAGGATAGCTGCCACCTCTGGCTTGAGAACGTAGCGACCTTCGCGAGGCTCTAAGTTCCACTCGAAGTCATCCAGCACCAGCAACAAGGGAGGCTCCCCGGCATCGCTTAAGGCCACGAACATGTCGCGCAGTCGATACTTCAGCTCCTCATCAAGATTTCTCAGGGCGGCTCTCTGCTCGGCAGTCCGCAGCTTGTCAACCAGGCCACTGACCCGCTGCGACGGATTGCCATTAATCAGGCTGGATTCATCAATCTGTCGCCACCAGGACAGCTTCTGATAATGGGGCAGGCGATCCCACAAACGCGATGCGATGGTACTTTTCCCTAATCCACCCATGCCGTGAAGCAATATCCCGACTTTCTCGCGATCGCTTTTAAGGGTATACAAGCAATTTTGTAATTGACGCCGCCGTCCGACGAAATCCTCGCGAGTGGCCACCCGTAGCTTGCCTTGCTCGTCTCTGAACCCACTGCTTTTTGAGTAGGTCGGTGCAGGTTTGCGTCCGGGTTTCCTTACTGAGGTTACCAACGATCCGGGTAAGGTATGACCCACATACAGGCGCAATAGATGCCAGTCGCAACGTTGCTCTGGGGTCACCATCTGTTGTCTTTTCAGCAGGGCGCAATAGGCCAATGCCAGCGCTTCAGAGACGCTATTGCCTGTGGCGAGGGCCTCGTAGAGTCTGGCTGCGGCATCAGTGGCATCGGTGTCAAGGACGCGATCGCCCCAACTCAACACCGCTGTTTCCCCCTGTTCTAGCAACTGTTCTGCCATCGAGGGGAGAGTGCCTTCAGTCCAGGAATAGCCTGTACGACAACCGGAGAGGAACATTAACCGGGGGAGTTTGAAGGGCATCGCTTCAGCAATGTCTGCTGCACTGCTGTAGACTGGCTCGCCAACCTCGGTTTCCGTGATGAAGCAGGGGATTTTGTCGCGAGATGTGGCATGACCTGTCAGATGAATGACATCGAAGAAGCCTTGTTCGTGCTCCTTCACCAGATAACCCAACTCCGTCAGACAACCGCTCTCTTCTACCTGCAGCGACAAGGGAATGCGTTGGGTAGCTTCCAGGATTCTGGCTTCCTCTTGCTCAAAGGCAAGTTCTGGTAAGTCAGAGTTTTTGGGAGAACTGGCCATGAACAGGACGTTTAATGCCCGGTTTTTAGGTTCGTCCTGAGTAGTAAGTTTTTTGTTGCTGCCAACCTTGACCCAACGCACGGGCACAATTTTCTGTTGCACCAAAAATCTCGTACCATCATGCAGAATTTCCCACGGCAGATGAGCCAGCCCTTTGGCTGTGGCAATGGCCAATACAATGTCCTTTCCACGTTCCTGGTCAAGAGCACGTTGTAGATGACGTTCGCTGCCATCTAACCAGTGGTAGAGGCTCTGACCTGTTCGGGCATAGTCTACCGGGACTTGGCTGTAGTAATCCCTGTCCGAACGTTTCATCAACCCGGCGATCTCTGACAAAGGAAGCTGACGGGAGGTGGCCTCGTTGGGATTGTCCCAGAAGTAGCGCAATTGGGCATGGTCTGCACCATCGGGCTTGAAGTCAAGGTGGAGAATCTTCACTCGCGACTCTCCTCCAGAATGTGCTGAATCTGCTCAAGCGTGGCGTCTTTGAGCAACAGGCGGTTACCATTGGGGGCGATCAGCAAGACCTTTTCAATCTTTTCACGGCTGAGGTCTTGCTGCGATTTCTGGTATTTTTGATGCCACTGATACAGCTTTTCGGCAATGGTCAGCGTGCCGCCGACAATGGCGACAATCGTGGCGATGGTGACCAGTACCTCGCCTCGTTCGGGGGCATCGGTGGACTGATAGCTGCCTTCAATCCCCTCAAGGGCTAGCAATTCTTCCGTGGCTGCAATGGCGCTGGTTCCCTGGACTTCAATTTTCACGCCCAACCTCTCCAGGGTACAAGTCAGGTTGAGCGCCTGCACTCAGCTGAGAAACCTGGTATTCTAACGCTTTCACCCGTTGATTGAGCGAGACCTCTTCAGTGGCACTCAGGTATTGAGCCAGAGCATTGATAACCACCTCAGTCTTGCTGGAGCGGGTATTGCTCATGTAGGCTTCCAGTAGCTTATGCAGAGCTTCGGGGATGCGGACGGCAACAGAGATGCGAGACATGATCAGATAGATTTGATACCTGTCTGCTAATGTAATACCCTCCAGAGGGTTTTTCACCCGATCCGTTTAAAAAAGTTTTCAATTGCCATCCATCCCCATCTACGGGTTCGCGCCAAATCCCAAAGCAACACCTTACAAACCAATAAGGCTCCGAGAAAATCCCCGGAACCTTATCCAACACACATTGGTGTAGCCTCCCCTTTGGGAATCGCATCCAAGAAACCAGCAAAATTCGGATCTAAAACCGCGAGGCGATCGCGCTTTTGCCTGTGCTTCTTGGCGATCGGTTGGGTTGGGGGGTGGGATCTGGCTGCGATCGGTTTTTAGAGAAGGTTACAGGATGATGTTTGTAAGAAGGTAACTAACAATGCGGTGTGCCATCGGAGTCACACCAAACCAAACCAAACCTTCCACTCCACCCCCACACCTTTCGTCCCAGCCTTCAGCTTTCGTCATATCTTCCATTTGGGTTGCATAGCGACAAGGAAGACTACCTGGGCTGGTCAGACTGAATGGCAACGTATTGTATTTCTTCCAATGCCCTTTATACCATCCTACCTGTTCACCAAAATTTTCCCAGAGACTATCATAATCAGTATAAAGAACTGCTGGCGGCCTGACGCTTTCCCAGATTTGCTTTTGGACGCTGAAGCCGAAGCGTCCTTGGCTGGCTTCAACCCACATCTGGTCGATCTCTTTCAGGAGCTTGGAAGGCAATGCTTTGCAGAAGAATTCGTACAAAGTACGAGAATCTGTTTTGATCCTCATCTGGTAGAAGATGAAGGCAGTCTCCTCATCGGCCTTTCTCCATTGCTCTCGCTTCAGGTACTCCTCCAGTTGAGTGCAAAGAGTCTCACAGGGTAGCTCCCCTGCAACCTGTCTCAATTCGGCTGCATAGGCGCGATCCGACTCTTTGTGCTCTTGAACGGCCAGCATTTGCAAGAAACCCTCCCGAAAGCGCTGAGGATTCTCCTTGTCGCCAAAGGCCAAACGAAACAGTTCTCGCCAGCGTTCCATGCTTTTATTTTCCTTGGTTCCCCAAAGTGGGTATAAAGCTTTAGCAGCAGATCCACGCAAAGTATATTGCTCTGGCTCCTGGGGCAATTGTACCCGGCTGATAATCCGAGGCAGAATGCGAGAAACACGGTAGAGCCGTTGGGACTCCTCCACCTCAGAACTGACTTCAATCAGTGCCAGTTCGATTGCTCGCCGCAATTGCTGCTGGTAGTCAGGCACAGAGACACAAACTGCTTCTAATGCTGCCATCGGCACAGGTAGCTCAAACACCAAACATCGACTAAGAACGCGCTCCAGATTGGCATCAACCTGCTTATATAACTCTGGCCAGACGATCTTTTCCTGCCATTGTTCGGAACTCGCTTTCAGCTTGCTCAACCTTGAAGCGGCATCCTCTTTCCCTAGAATTTTATTATCCAGAAATTCCAACAAACGGGGGTTGCCATCTGCCAGTTGCAAGGCCCGCTCTTTCAGGTCGTTATCGGTTCGCGCTGAGCTGAAATACTCCAGATGCCTCAACTTCTTTTGGAGATCGGACTTGTAAAACCCCTCCAACCCCTGAGCATAGAACGCATTCAGCAGCTCCGATTGAAACTTATAGCGACAGGTGATAATCAGACGATGGTTGCAACCCGTCTCACCAATTGCCCACACCAAATCGGAAAGGATATCTGCAACGCCTGCTTTGAGGACATAGCGCCCCTCGCGAGGCTCCAGATTCCACTCAAAGTCATCCAGTACCAGCAACAGAGGTTGCGCTCCAAAGTCGTTTAGCTGGGCGAGCATCTTTCGCAGTCGATACTTGAGCGCTTCGCTGCTGTCTTTCAGGGCGCGGCGTTGTTCCTGGTTGTCAAGCCTGTCGCCCAGCTTTTCCACCAGATCGCGCTCGTCAATCTGTCGCCACCAGACGATCTTCTCATGTTGAGACAACCGATCGCACAGTCGCGCCGCAATTGTACTTTTCCCCAGTCCACCCATACCGTGAATCAGCACCCCTACCCTGTCGAAGTCGCTTTTGAGCACCCGCAAACAATTTTGCAGTTGACGACGACGACCGACAAAACTTTCGCGGGTGGCAACTCTTAGTTTTTCCCCTTCTGGATCGACAAACTGCTGAGGCACGACAGAACGACGAAGAGGTGGTCTGCGTCCCTGCTTCACCAGTGCTCCAGGTAGGCTCCCCGCCACATACAAGCGCAACAGGTGCCAGTCTCGTGCTTGCTGTTGAACCATTGTGCAATAGGTCAACGTCAGCGCTTCAGGAACGGTTTTGCCCGTGGCAAGCACCTGGTAGAACGTTGCTGCTGCTTCGGTAGCATCGCCATCAAGTACCCGATCGCCCCAGCTCAGTACTGCTGTTTCCCCATGTTGCAGCAACTGATGTGCCATTGTGGGCAGGGTGCCTCCATCCCAAGAATAGCCAGTCCGACAACCAGAGAGGAACAGCAACCGGGGCAGATTGAAAGGCAGCACTTTGGCAATCTCTTCCGCACTACTGTAAACCTTTTCGCCAAATTCGCTCTCTGTGATGAAGCAGGGGGTGCCGTCCTTACGGGTCGCATGACCGCTCAAGTGGATGACATCGAAGAAGCCACGCTCGTAGTCTTCCACCAGGTAGCCCAACTCTGTTAGACTGAAGTTCCCCTTTGACAAAAGCTCATAACCCATGCTGTGAGGGGATTGAGAGAAATTTGGGAATCGGTTTACTGGCTACATTATAGGGTCACCCCCAGTAAATCCAACGCTTTTTGCTGCATCGGAGTCGGTTGAGTCACCTTGTCAAAGGTGACCTTTTTCCCCGGTAAATTGGGCTGTACCCGGTTCGTGACGATGGTGGCTAAATCTGCCAGGAGTGTCTGAAAACTGTGAACGGGGGAACCGTCCGCCGTCCGTTTGGTGCGCGCCTTCGCTGTGGCTGACTCAGACCGTTGTGCTGGAGCAACAACTGAGGCCCGTTGCGCTTGAGCGCCGTCTTTGTCATCGTCATCAAACAAGAGCGGAGCCAGGGCTTGACGCATATGCCATTCCACGTAATAGGCCAACATGCACAGGAACACATGGGCTTTAACGCGTGTTTCGAGATGATGGTAGATCGGCCGGATTTTGAGGTCAACGGTTTTGTAAGAACGAAAAGCTTGCTCAACCTGAGAAAGACTTTTATAAGCTTGCACCGTCTCATTTGAGGTGAGGCTCTCAGCAGTGACAGAGGTGCGCACTACATAGAGTCCATCCAAAGCCGCTTCTGCAGCAATGCTGTCTGGCTTGCGTTGGTAGGAGAAGTGCTCATCGGCGATATCGAGACTAAAATGCTTGGCCATCTTGAAGCGATTACAGACCTTGCCGACCCGCAGGCCAATTTTGTCAGCACCTTTGAGCCGTCGTTTTTCTCGCCGGGTGGCCGTAACCACCTGATCAAGTAGGGCTTCGGTTGCTTGTAATAAGGTTTCGCGCTTGGTGGCTCTAGCTTTGGCTAGCAGTGGATTGCGGCAAGCCATCAAGCGCTCTCCGGGGTAATCAGCAGTGCTAATTTCAACTAAATCTTGCTGGTCAAACACAGACAACTGCAGGGCCTCCTGTTCAACCAGAGTGCGGATTTGGCCCCCCTTGAGCGCACTAATCCAATCGAGTCCTTCGACGCCCTTGAGGTCGTCTTGGATGCGGGCATCGGTGAGCATGCCCCGGTCTCCGACCCAAACGACCCGCTTAAGGCCAAAGCGCCCTCTCACCTTGGTTACTTGAGCAGCTAAAGTCGTTGGGTCAGCTTGGTTGCCCGCAAACACTTCAACCGCGATAGGACAGCCTTGAGCATTGCATAGCAAGCCAAACACAATCTGCAGTTTGCCCCGTTTGCGGTCACGGCTGTAGCCGTATTGGGCTAACGGACAGCTGTGGCCCTCAAAATAGGTTGAGCTGACATCGTAGAGGACTAAAGTGCCTTCAGCCAAATGCTTGTGAGCCAATCGCTTTTCAATGTCGGGTTGAGCCTTGAGCAACCAATCCATCGCTTTGTAGAGGTCATCCTCATCGGCAGCAGCGACTCGCAGCTGTTCGCCCAAGGTAGAGGTAGACGTTTGCGGGTCAAAGCCTCGCACCGTGGCCAGTTTAGAGGCAGGTTCAATAATACGGGCCACAATCATCGCCAGGACTAAATTGCGTTCTCGCGAGGCTTCTGAGGCAATCAGCTGCGGGAGTCCCAGTCGTTGGAGAGTGCCCAGGACAGCAGCCACATGACCGTGGGGACGGCTGCGAACGATAGTAAATGCGTCTTCGAGGCTAGAGACCGCCGTGCCTCCTTTGAGCAAAATGCGTAGTCCTTCGATGGTTTCTGGCGGCAGTTTCGAGAGGTTAGCGAGGGTGCGCTTACGGACTTTACCCTCTTGGCGGTAGGACTCTCGCAGGAGGATAGCAGGGGGCGAATTACGGTTGGGAACTCGTTCGATGTACATGGCTACATAATATCGCCAAAATTACCTCTATATAATAAAGAAAATATTAAAATACATGGTTACAATGCTGGCCTAACAAAAAGCCCGTATCCATTGCAGGGTATGGGCTTAAGCTATTCTATTGATATGCCCTAGGGGGAACTTCAGG
>JGI12316J15309_10019990_pt1 | contig 13648 bp, 10 predicted proteins | sample MarCyaLeptolynsp_FD_15309 | JGI IMG/M metagenome (IMG submission 15309) | reverse complement strand
GTTTTTGCGCGTATTGCCTGGGCGTCATGCCGTTCCAGCTCTTGAACGCTCGCGTGAAACTGCGGAAATCCGAGAACCCCAGCTCCTCGGCAATCTCGCTCGTATTGAGGCCCTGCCTTAAGAGCCGCAGCGCCGCCTTGTTGAGCGTGGCTTTGCTGATGGCGCGATAGCTCAGGTTCCTCTCCTGCAGGCGCCGCCTGAGCGTCGCAACGCTGCAGCCGAGGTAACGGGCCGTCTCGGTCTGGTTGTACATCCGCTTCTCGATAGCTTTCTCGACCTGGCGAACAATGTCGTACTCACGCTGGTCGCGTGAAGACATGGCTTCGACGACACGAATGACGTCGTCGTAAATTTCCTGCGACGATGGCGTCACCCCGGGTGCAACATGCACCGGAAGCTCCGCTGCCGTGGCGTCGTATATCAGAGTGTAGGTGCCGGAGTGGTAGCGGATCGGCACGGTCCAGAACTCCATGTGCCGGCTCGACGACGATTGGCTGTCCCGATGTCTTTTCGTGTAGACCTTTCTCAGCTTGGGGGACAGGTCGCCGGAGGTAATCGACACGAGCATGCAGTGCAGAAAGATCAGTACGCACTCGAGCGTAAAATGGATGTAGCGCTTGTCGGAAAGGCGATACGGGAAGTGCTGATCGTCGACGATGTAGACGATGCAGCCGTCACGCTGCTCGACGTGATTGTACGATCCGCCGTGCAGCATGTTGTAGGACCGCGCGATCGTCTTCATGGCCTCGTACAGCGTGCCGCACGACGACAGGCTGCCGACGATATGCCCGGTTGCACCCGGCATCAGGTGTCGCGACGACAGGTGCACGGTTTCGTCGTGAAGTTCGGTCGTGAGCACCTTCAGGATGCGAAAGTAGTCGGTCAGCGGCAACAGCGTGTGTTCGTCAGCCAAGGTCAACGCCGCCTCCCTCCCCACCTCCCGGAAGACCCGTTTGAGCGTCGCCGCGGAACAGGCTTCCAGGATCGGATCGAGATCCCGGCGCGCCACCGGAAAATCCGATCGAATAAAGTCGTCGGGTTCGGTCATTGCGCCATTTATTCTACGGAACGCCGCAGGCGCCGGGCAAATGACGTAAAAAATCGTCAGTCAGCTTCCGGTTCGATCTCGTAGTTCTGCCTGATACCGTCGGGGCTGTCGCCGTCAACGTTGGACGGCGCGTAGTTCTGCCGTGACATTCGCGTGAGCACCGATTCGTGAATCGTAGCACCCGGCTCGACCTTGCGATCTTGCCGCGGAAAACGAATGGCCTCCTTGCTTCGCTCGGGAATCCACACGCTGCGCGGCAGGTACTGCACCAGCCACCAGCCTCCTTTGAGCGATTTGTGCGCATCGGCTTCCGGGTCAGGCCCGACGTACCCTCCACCCGAGCTGCCCAGCACGTAACGATCGTACTTCGTGCGGTCGATGACCAGGCCCATCTCGGGGCGGGTTGCCTCGTCGAGCATCCATCGGAGTGTAATCTTCGACAGTCCCGAATCCTCTTCCGCATAGCCGCCGCCGACATCGGAGTGCACACCGGCAAACCAGACCTCTTTGATGTTCTGTTCGTCGGCGTGAGTGAGGCCCCAGGGCATCGGCTGGAAGAAAGCCCGCCGTTCGTCGATCGCCAAGGCGTGGCGCACGGTTTTTACGCTCCTGTTGTTGGTCGTGTACGGGAGGAAAATCGGGTTGTAGATCCAACCGAAGGTCGAAACCGAATCCCACAGACCGAGAAAGTGGATATCGACCGAACGGCTGAACGTGGACTTGAACTTCTGCATCACCTGGAACTGCGGCGATGCCGAGCCGACGATCCAGTACCGCCGCTTCTTCGATTTGTACAGCTTGATGGCATAGGGGATCAGGCTCTGATTGCCGGGCTCGAGGAGTCCCACGGCCTGCAGAAAACCCGCAAGCACGCGCGCCGTGTACGCACCGCGGCTAAAGCCGAACAGAAAGATGCGATCACCGGGCTCGTAGCGCTCCATCAGATACGAATAGGCTTCCTCGACGTTCTTCAGCAGGCCGAAACCCAATCCGAGTCCCAGCCACTTACTGAATCGCTTTCCTACCGGTGTTCTGTACTGGGGGTCGGCGAGCGTACCGACACCAGCGTCGTAGAACGCAACCTGACCCGCACCTCTGACGATGGTTCTGAACAGTTTGACGACGTTCGAGTTGTCCTCTTTGAACTGATTACCCGTGCCGTCCAGGCAAATCACGATATTTTTGGCCATGGCCGTCTCCCCCCGCAGGCGTCGTTGCGCCGTTTTGTTCTGTTGTCGAGCGGCAGCGTGCGCGAGGGATTTTCAGTCCCGATCACGCTTTAAGAGTATCGAGGCTGGCGAGAAAAACCGGTAACCGAAATTCGCGTGTTCTTCTGCCCGATGCTCAGGCCCAAAGGCTTTGATTTTGTTGATCTGTTGGGCGTCACTGCTCTTGGGCCAACCCCTTGATCAGCGTACTCGACGTTTGGGTCTATAATAGTAACCGCATATGGGAAAAACACGAATCCGGGGAGAAAAATATGCCCGTCCGGAAAAATAATGTTCCCGTTGCTCACCCTACCCGCCTGGACGGCGGTTACCGTGGCGCGGTGCTCGTGAACGCCGGTTCCGACCTCAGCCGCTCGAACTCGAAGAACGCGAACCGGCGTCGGGTGTCGATGCGCCTCACCGCCCGGCGCGCACCCGTTGACGCCATCGAAGGCACAGCCCTTCGAATCCACTCGCATGACGGGCAGAAACCGTTGCGCCGACGTCAGTCACACATCATTCAATCGCCCGGTCAACGCCGGTAGCACAGAGACCGAATCGTATTCCGGGGAGGATAACAGGATGGCCAAACACCAGATTTTTATCGTGCACGGCATGGGAAATTTCAAGAACGGATGGTCGAGCGATATTCAGACAGTCATAAAAGACAGCTACGCGGGCTATGACAACGCGGCGTTCGCGCCCTTCGACGATCTGTTTGAATTCCAGGAAGTCACCTACAACACGTTTTTCGAGGAACGTCGTGAAGCCTGGAAAAACAAGGCCGAAGAAATCAACCTGATGCTGACCGCAAACGGCTTCACTGACGACGCCGCGAAAAAGCTGATGGACCTGGCCGGTGCTGCTACCGGCGACGATTTTTTTCGCACCCACATTCTCGACGTCATCATGTATCGCTTCATGCCTCAGATTGCGGAGCAGATCAGGCGCGCACTGCAGTCGAAGATTCTGAGCAGACTGAACGAGTTCCCGGAAAACGAAGCCGTAGACTGGTCCATCGTCGCACACTCGCTCGGCACGTCAGTCATACACGACACCTTGCACGCCATGTTCTCTCACCCGGTAGACGGCAGCTTGCTGCCGCGCAGCTTCCGCCCGCGGGCGCTGTGCATGGTGGCGAACGTGAGCCGCGTTCTCTGGAACGATATCGACTTCTACGGTACCGCCGTACGGCCCAGCCCCTTACCCAGCGAAGGCGTGTGCGAAAACTACATTAACGCGCACCACGCCCTGGACCCGTTTCCGAGAGTAAAGCCGTTTCACAAACCGGCAGACAAGTGGCTTACGGAACAGGCAAGCATTGCGGACTCGTACGCCAACGCAAGGATTCCCAAAGAGGAACTCACCGACTGGAACGTTCACGGCTTTGCGCACTACCTGCGTAATCCACGCGTCCACGTGCCGCTGTTTCGCGCGTTGCTGTTCGACAAGTTCATCAGGAACCCCGAGTTCAAAGCCAAACGCGACAAATTCGGCAAGGATCTGCTGAAGAAGACGGTTCGCAACAGGATCATCAGGGAACTCGAGAAGGTCAACCCGGGTGCGCTGGACGACTGGGAACAAATCACGGACGTCATTACGACCTTCAGGCAGATTGTCCTGGCCAACACACAAAGCTCCGATGAAGGAGAAAGCTAATGCATCGCGCACTCAAACTGATCTCCGCGTCTCTGCTGGTCTTTCTCCTGCCTCAACAACCCGTGCTTGCTCAGAACTGCGACGCAGTAGAGGCGGCAAACCTTACGGATTCGTTCGAAGCTGCGCTCATGGCAATGAACGGGTTCGGGTGTTTCGACAAGAGCAGGAACGAGGCTAACGCGATAGTCCGCGGGTTCAACGAGCGCTCGCCCGACGTGGGTCCGTTGATCGCCGAAAGGATGCGGAATTTCGAAGCCGCCAACGAGTTTCTCCGGGAACACGCGCAGACGATGGCCGCGGCGGCGGCCGCCGATCGCGATCTGTGGATACTGGCCGAACTGGCCCTGGCCGAGCAGGCGCGGGTCACTTCTCTCGCTCGGGCCGCCGATTCTCCGGAGGCGGCAACTGAGCTTTGGAGGAGTGCGGTCAATGACGATGCTTGGGCGCTGGAACGAAACAGCGGCACGGTTCCGGCCCTGCAAAACCGTTCCGTGTTCCTTGGACTGGAGAGTCCGTGCGCCGACTTTGCGGCCGACAACCGCGCCGAGTGCCCTGCGTACCAGGACCGCAAGACGCTGATCATCGCCGTCAAACTGGGTCTCGATCTGGCGAGCTACAACAAGCAGGGAGAGTTGCTTGCTCAGCTGCAGGAATCGCTGATTGCCAACAAGCAGTGGGACGCCTATTTCAACGAGGCCCGCTTTCAGTGGTGGTGGGAAGTCGCGATCAACGGCAGACGCATGTTGAAGGGCAAAGGCTGCGACCAGAACGGCGATACCCAGCAGCGGGACGGCTTCTGTACCGTGCCAGACGACCAGATCATTTTCATGCACCCGGACGTGGCCTTAAGCTGGATCGACGGAGCGGATGCGAGCAGCGAACTCGGCGCCGCCTTTGTCGTCGAGGTTTTCGGCAAGAACAAGTGGGAGTGGTCGAGAAACGGGACAATGCAGAAAGCCCGCGGCTGGTCCGTGATTGCGTCGTATTCCGATCAGGCGGACGACTGGGGTTACGGGCTCATGTACCACTACCGGAATCGCTATTCGCTCGCCGTGACCAGTACCTCGGGCGATGTCGGCGTGCTCCTGAGCATGGACCTGAGCGATGCTCTGTTCGAGCGCAAATCGAAGTACAAGAACTATCTGCAGAACCTGGAGAAACCTTCGTTCTGGTCAGAGGTCTTCACGAAAGACTGAGGCACACGTCATGATCAAGGTGGAACGAACCCGCGTTGCCGAACCGCGTAAGCTGAGAAAGGCTGCGAAACCCGCCTTGGAGGAACTTCGTCAGTTCTTTGCGCGTGCCGAACGCAGCAAGGCACAGCGGACGGTTCGCTTCCCGATACCGCACATCCCGATTGTCTTGAAGCCCGTCACGGAGCTGTTTCACTCCAAGTGTGCATATTGCGAGCAGAAGGTGACCGACGATACCGTGCACGTCGATCCGTTCCGGCCGAAGCAGAATGCCATGGGCGGTTCGGGCAAGAGTGGTTCGGGCAAAAAGCGAGCTTCGCGCGAGCACTACTGGTGGCTGCTGTACGAATGGGACAACACGTATGCGTCCTGCTTCACTTGCAACCGGTACAAGGCCAGCCGCTTCCCGGTCAGGGGCCACCGAGCAAACCCGGAGGCCACGGGTGACGAACTGGACAGGCAGGAGCAACGGTTGTTGCTGGATCCTTGCCGCGACCAGCCTGAGAATCATCTGCGTTTCCACTACAACGGCAAAGTGGAGGGCTTGAGCGAGATCGGCACTACCAGCATCGAGGTCTTCGGACTCAATCGCGGTTCGCTCGTCAAAGCCCGTCGCGACCAGCTCCGGCCGATTCTGAAACAACTCGAGGAACTCGACGAGATAGCGCGCGTACCCCGTTCGGCTAGAACCAAGCGGGAAAGCAATCTCGAATCGAAGATCGTCGAACAGTTGCGTAAAGAAACGTCGGACGACGCGGAATACGCCGGCGCGAAACGACAACTGATAGAACCCGCGCTGAACATGGGCGCCGGCGACCGGCCTGTCGGCAAATGGGTCAAGGCCCTGCAGGTATCCGGTGCCGGCGAGGTATCGGAAGCCGTTTCCGTCGTACCCGAGTTCGAGTACGGCTCCACCTGGATCGACCGCGTCGAGATCGAGAACTTCAAGGCGATCAAGAGTCTCTCCCTCAAATTCCCGGAGCCCGCGACGGGTTATGACGACCCGACCGCCGAGCTGCTTACCGATCTGGGGCTCGAACAGGACGCCGACGAGCTGCGGACCCGGGAGCCGTGGCTGGTGCTGCTCGGCGAAAACGGTACCGGCAAGAGTTCGGTACTGAAGGCCCTGTCGTTACCCTTCATGACGCGGGAGGTGCAGCGCAAGTTCGTTGGCGAACCGCGCGACCTCGTCAACCGGGAGTCCAAATCCGGCAAGGGCGAAGTGAGGGTCTTTTTCAATCGCGGCGACACGCCGCTCACCGCCAGATTCGACATCAACAATCAATTTAGCGTCAACTTCCCGCCACCGCCGATTCCGTTGATCGGCTACGGTGCAACGCGGCTGCCGCCGCTACCCGACGGACCCGAGCCCGGCCCTGACCCGGTGAACATCGAAAACCTGTTTGACCCGCGTGTGGGGCTAAGCGACCCGGAGCGCTGGTTTGCCGACACGGCGCGCGTCAGCCCGAAGGTCTTTGGTTCGTTTGCCCGCTCGCTTCGCCAGCTTCTCAACCTCGACGACGAGAGTCAGATCAGCCGGCGCAACGGCGAGATACTGATAAAACTCGACCCTCGCCGCGCCGCGATTCCGTTGCGCGATCACAGCGACGGTTATCGCTCGGTGGCCGCGCTCGCGACGGACATTATGCTCAACCTTGCGTCCAACTGGCTGGAAATGGAGAGCGCCGAGGGAACGGTGCTTCTCGACGAAATCGAAGCCCATTTGCATCCGACCTGGAGGATCGAGATCGTGAATCGACTGCGGCGCGTCTTCCCGCGCGTACGCTTCGTGTCGACGACACACGATCCGCTGTGCCTGCACGGGACTCGCAGCGGCGAGGTCAGAAAGCTGATACGTGAACCCGAAACCGGGCAAATTACCTCGACACATCTCGATCTGGAGCGCGGCCTGCGTGCCGACCAGCTTCTGACCGGCCCCTGGTTCGGCCTGGCGTCCACACTCGACCGCAATACGCTCGCCATCATGAGTGCCCACTCCCGGCTACTTGCGAAAACCCGGCTATCGAGAAAAGACAAGCGAATGATTGGCCGCCTGGAACACGAGTTGCGACACCGCTTCGGCGGATACGCCGAAACCGAGGTCGAGCGGATTGCCATTCAGGCCTCTTCGGATTTTGTGCAAAGCCGGGACGGGGGAGATCTGCCGATGCTCAGCCCCGAGGAAATCAAACGTCGGGTCATGTCCAAAGTCCGGACCGGCAGGTCCTAGGCGGGAGGCACCCATGATCCGCTGTCGCCGACCCAAACAACCGGATTCGTTCGATGCCGACCTGAGCGATGACAGAGCGGCTGTGCGGCGCGCATTTCAGCGGCGTCGCCGTGGTGTGGACGACGACGAAAAGCCGGCGATACCGAATCGATGGGGCAAGTACAAAGCCTCGTTCTCCGAAGCTCAGCACAGGAAGTGCGGATACTGCGAGACCAAGGCCGTGGTCGGCGCCGACGGGGACGTCGAACATTACTTCCCAAAGGCTGCCATCTGGCAGCTCGACGACGAAGGACAGGAAGTCGACTTCCTCGGAAACGTCAGTGGCCGAAACTTCACGTCGCTGGCCGTCGGTTACTGGTGGCTCGCCTATCACTGGAAAAACTACCTGCTGTCCTGCGGAAACTGCAACAGGAAGTGGAAGCGTAACTTCTTCCCGGTGACGAGGCGCCCGCGGTCGCTTCCGCCGGTTGAGGGCCAGAACGAAAAACCCCTGCTGCTCAACCCCTACGAACGCAAGGACCCCGTCAATCACCTGGAATTCGGCGAAGACGGCAGTGTTGTCGGGTTAAGCCGTGTGGGGCGCGAGACCATCCGGATTTGCGGACTTGACCGGCCCAGCCTGAGAGACGCCCGACTGCAGGACTGCAGGCGCGCAGGCGACCTGCTACGCGATCTGAACCGTGCGCTGCAGCGCGGCGACGATGCCGCCGAAATACGTGCGCTGCACGGCCTGCACAAAGAGGGCAGTCGCTCGTTCGAATACGCAGGGGTCTACCGTTCGATGACAAAACACTTGGGCGGGTTGTCCTGGAAAACCGTAGAGCAGCGCGTCGCTCAGGATCTGGTCGATCAGCTTGCTGCCGCCACGCCGGACGACCGGGTGCTCGTCATTGACGAACTCATTCGACGGATCGACGACTTCGACAAACCGGATCTCGTGCATCGCCGCCTTCGCGACGATGCGGGCACAACGCTCGATGACTTGAGAACGGAAGCGTCGGCGAACTGAATCCCCCGATCGCTTCGCGGGACGCGTAGCCCGGCTGCAGGGCTCTAACGCCACCGGCCGCTGCTTGGCACCCGTCAAATTACCCATGAGTGGGTGTAGTATCTGCGGAGCGAGGCGACAAGCTCGTCTCCGTTGGCGCAGGCGCGCTACCACTCTGTACATTCCAATCAGGATCGATGCCTACATGAACGACAAAACACCCGAACTGAGTCGACGCGATATCCTGAAAGCCGCGGCGGGCGTTGCGCTGGTTTCCTCCGCTTCGACAAAAACAATGGCAGATTCGATTGCCCCGACGACAGCGCCGGTCTTGCGCTGGGGTTTTGTGGGCACCGGCATGATCGCCAACTCGATGGCGCGTATCGTCGCGTCGACGCCTCTGGCCAAACTGGTTGCGAGCAGCAGCCGCAGGATCTCGAGCGCGCGGTCGTTTGCCGAGCGCTATGGAGCCGATCTTGCATTCGACGATTGGCGAAAACTCTGCGAGTCGAAAGAGGTAGATGCCATCTACGTCGCCACGCCTACGAGCGTACGCGAGGAGATTTCAGTGTACGCCGCCCGATCAGGTAAACACGTACTTGCTGAAAAGCCGTTTGCGAGCGCCGACTCGGTACGGCGAATCGTCGCGGCATGCAAAGAGAACGACGTTGCGTTCATGGACGGCACGCACTTTGTGCACCATCCGCGTACGCATGCGATACGACGGGAGATGGCCAGCAACACGGGTCGCCCCTGGTCGGTCGCCTCTGCGTTCCAGTTCAACCTGTCCGATCGAGGCAACATTCGCTACAACCCCGAACTCGAACCCATGGGAGCGATCGGCGATGCCGGCTGGTACAACATGCGCGCAGCAGTCGAATACCTTGCGCCCGGGCTGACGGCACTGTCGGCTTCCTGCATGCTCCGGCGCGACCCGGAGACCGGTGCCGCTATTGGCGGTAGTGGACTGGTTGTCTTCGATGACGATTCGACCACCACCTGGAACTGCGGTTTCGATTCGGGTGGTGTCGTCATGGACCTGAGAATCACCGGCGCCGCCGGCGTGATCAATATTGATGACTTCTTGAGCCAGTCGCCGGACCATTCCGCCTCGTATCTCTATCGACGAGGCGGATGGGGTCCCGATGCCATAAGAGAAACGCGGACCGTCGAGTCCTCGCAACCGGGTTCGGCGCTCATGTTCGAAAACTTCGCGGCGATCGCAGCAGATGCCGAGCGTCGGGATCACTACGCGGCAGCGACCTTGCGCACCCAGCAATTGCTGGATGCTTGCTGGGAAGAAGCGGCCTCTACCTGACGAGACTGAAGGCGGCCTTCTCGCCGCTGCTGCCAGCCGGCTGCTCATCGCAGCTGCCGAATCGGATGTCGAAGACCGCCACGCTCCGAATGGCCAGCCTCGATTGGCGCCCGAACCATGAGCCCACCCGCCCGTATATGGCAAACCGCCACCAGCTCTACGTACCCGACACTGAATAAACGTATTGCCGGCCTCCGTGCCTGAGGGAGACGGCCGAACAACTGCGCTTTTAAAGGTGTGTTCGGTCAACCGCCGTATCGGCACCGTGACCGGCAAACGGCGGAAACGGTGGGTAACCACTCACCAACGATAGGGAGACGCAATATGCAGGCTGGCAGACATCTCGCGCTCGTCGCGACAGTACTCGTACTCGGGTTCGTCGCGCCAACGGCCTTTGCCGATATGAGCGGTGCGTACAAAGCCCGATCCGGCGACCGCTGGCTGCACGTGCGCCAGACCGGCAGTGAGGTCTTCATACTGGGCGAGCTGCAGCGCAACTACTGGTCCTGCACAAGGACCGCGACGACGCCGGGCACGAGGACGGAGCACGCGCAATCGAGCTGCATCGATCCCGGACCGAGGAATGTTCGACCCTCCACTTTCGTTTTCATGGGCTCGCGGCGCGGCGCAAACGTTAGCGGGAACTACTACTACGTGCCGCAGGGCAGCGAGATGGCGAGCGGGCAGGCGACATTCACGTTCACGTCGAACGAGCGGGGCGCACACCGAATCTCGGCCACGCGAGGCGAATTTGCGTCGGAGTCGTTTTACAAGCGCCTGAATGCGGATCAGAGCGGAGTGTCAGGCAGTGCCGAGCGGGATGTCCGGAGATTACTCTCCGACCGGAAATGGCTGTTCCCTCCCGTACAGGAAAAGGACTACGATTTCTCTCTCGACAGCGAAGACCTGACCGACATCTGGTTCTCGGGGGACGGCTCGACTTTCTACATTGCGCAATACGGGAACACCGTTGCATGGCTCGGCGAGAACCCGGCATTCGACAACGTGCACGTTGGCGTCGGCGAACGCCAGGGCAACCAGATCGAGGTTCGCTGGTCCAATGTGCCACGTGGCAGCGGCACATTGGATGGCACGACACGCTACGTTATCGAAAGCGCTTCGCACCTTCGCTATCTGAGCGGAAGGTCACTTGCAGGCGGAGACCTTCGGCGGCGTGGCGAGCGTCGTGTCGTACGCCTGACCGACCTGTACAACTATCCGCAAAACCTCGGCCGCGGCCAACGGGCCTGGGCGCCGGGCGGCGACAAGGACATGACACCGACCGAAAACCTCTACGGCGATCGCGAATTCGATGGCAACGGCCCGCACGTTGTCGTGGACATAGAGCTTCGCCCGGTTCATAACCGCATCGTCGCGGACATCGAGTTTGTCGCGACCGAGACCGGAGGCGATGGTTCGATCGGCCGCGGCCGCTGGAGTCACACGGTGTACACGGCACCGGTCGGGCGCACCGTGGAGCGCATTCTGTCGCTGACGCAGCAGCGCATCGAATTTGAAAGCGACGACGGCGGCGGCGGTGCCGACAACTGGGCGCGCAGCGAGGCTTATCACATCGAAACCTTCGATCGGGATGCCGTACTCGATGGCTACACGATCATTGGCGATACACGGGGCGACGACATCAGCGCGGATCGCAACCCGCTGGACGACACGCGCATTCAGCAGCTGACCTTCCAACCGGCGCTGATCGTACTCTCACCGCTGGCACAACCCGGAACGGGCGGAGGCACGGTGGCCGACCTGCCCGTGCCCCCGGTCATCAACACGAATGAGCGGCGTCGCGTCGAGGACCTTAAGCCTTTGAATCCTGCGTCGGAGATCGGCAGCTCGACCGCCTGCCGCGACGCGCTGCAGGGCCGCATCGCCTGGGACTACGACGGCTCGACGGTTTGGGCCGATGCCAACCTCAACCGCATGTGCGCGGATGCACCACGTTCCACGGAACCGGCACGCTGCTTCCAGACCGCCATGCACGGCGGGACAGGTGAAGGAGGCATTGACTGGGGCGGAGGCAATCGCTGGCAATGGCAGAACGCCGTGGACCTTTGTGCAGGCGTCACCAACGCGGATACCGTGATCGGCTGTTTCCGGCAGCAGATCGCCGGCGGCACTGGCTGGCAAGCCGCAATACGAGCCTGCCGATAAAGCACGCCGACAATCGAAATCGCCGAATCCAACCACGGTTCTTGTGAGCCTATCGCCTGCGACTGCGTCCCAGCTATAGACGGGCGCGATACGGGAGCATGGCGACATGGGCAGACAGAATTTGTGGTCTTCGATTTGTGCCGATCTTAGAGAGGCCTTCGTGCCGGACCACCTCTGCACGAGCGGCAATTTCTTTGTCCTGGCCTTGCTCGCCTGGTCGGTGTCGGTCTGGCTCGACAAACCGTCCGTTTGGGAAGGCATGTCGGAGACCGTTGCTCTCGTTTACATGAATCTCGTCGGCATGTGCGGCATTTTGGTCGCGCTTGTTGCGCTTCCGGCTATGCGGCTGTCGCGGATCTTCCGGAGTGTGTCGGCACAATCGAATCGGCTTGCGGAGATCGCGTCCAAACTGTCCTGGATGGCTTATATGCTCGGGGCAGTGGCCATTGGTGTGCTGTGCGCTCAACTCACGGTGGGGTTGGCAGCCTTGGGCGGCTTCGACTGGCGCATCGGGCTGCAGTTGATCTGGATAGTGACAGCACTCGGCGCCGTGATTTGCACCAATGCCGTAATGTGGTTGATGGCGAGAACGCTGCATGCCGGGCATCGCCACTCACCGCTCCTGAGCACCATCCAGAGCCTGCCCGTGACGATCTACGCTGCCGGCTGGATCGGATGCACGGGAATCGTTGTCGGTGTCGTGCTGCTCAACGGCTCTTGAAATCGCCAGGGTCTCTGTCCGCGACTCGCAACCGTTTACTCGACTCAGGCGCCGTTGACAGGGAATCGGCGCGCCTCCCAATGCCGCGCTGAGAGGATCGCGGGCGCGACGCATACTGCGTGAGCATCTTGTGTTTCCGGAGTCACCCTCATGCGAATGACGCGCAAGTTAGCCGTTGTCACCGGCCTGCTTTTTCCCCTGGTCGCGGCCGCGGAGCCGATTGCCGACTGGAATCTGCTTCCATCAGCCTGCGAAGAAGCGCTGGCTTTGTCGGCACTGCCGAAACGCCTTAGAGACGACGCCTCGGCTTACGTACTGACCGAGTCGGGATACGAGCTGACGCGCGAACGAAGCGGCCCGTTCACCTGCATTGTGGCGCGTAATCACGATAACGCGCTGATACCGCAATGTCCGGACAGCGCGGGTGCGGAAACCATTGTGCCCGGCATCATCCTCAAGTCCCAATGGGCACTCGAAGGACTCGCCGCCGCGGAGCGCGACGCGCGGTTCGGCAAGCTCGCAGCCGAAGGCCGGTTAGAGGCCCCGAAGCGGCCAGGCATCTCGTACATGATGTCCAACTTCAACTACGTGTGGAATACTCAGGCAGGAGGGCTGATTCGTGTCCCGCCTCACGTCATGTTCTACGCCCCCGGATTGACTAACGAGGACATCGGCGGCTCGTTCGAAGAAGGCACACAAGAAAATCGCGGCGTCCCGTTTATCATCGAAGAAGGTATACACGGCTACATGATTTCGTTTGTCGAACATGCGTCCGATTCGAAGGCCGTTCTGACGGCGTGCGACGATCATTTGCCCGAAGTGGCGACCACGCTCGGCGGCCGGCGTGCGGACGGGGAGGAGACGGCTCATGAGCATCCATAACACCGGTTTGGCGCTGATTGCCTGCATTGTCCTGGCGGCAGGGTTGGTTGTTCCCGCGGCCGGCAATGCTGAAGTGCTTTCCGTATCCGATACGCACTTTGTGCTGCGGCAGGAGGCCCGCTCGAGCCTCTCGGCCGAACAACTCTGGCAACGCCTGATACGTCCTGCTACGTGGTGGCACCCCGACCATACGTACTCCGGGGACGCCGCCAATCTCTCGCTGGACGTACAGGCG
>JGI12316J15309_10001969_pt1 | contig 13680 bp, 11 predicted proteins | sample MarCyaLeptolynsp_FD_15309 | JGI IMG/M metagenome (IMG submission 15309) | reverse complement strand
TGCCGTCCGGTCGGGTTCAGCTCGGCGTCCTTGACGTGAAACATGCCGATGCGGTCGTGGTAGATGTCGATGTTGTCCAGGTAGTCGAGCGCCTGCAGGACGTAGTGCGACGGGTCGTAGAGCATCTTCGCCCGCGCATGGCCGCCGACCCGCTCCAGGAACATCTCGTAGGACACCCCGTCGTGCAGGTCCTCGCCGGGATGGATTTCGTAGCAGACGTCGACGCCGTTCTCCTCGGCATGGTCGAGGATCGGACGCCAGCGCGCCGCGAGCTCGTCGAACGCGGTCTCGACCAGGCCGGCGGGGCGCTGCGGCCAGGGGTAGATGTACGGCCAGGCGAGCGCGCCGGAGAAGGTCGCGTGCGCCGCGATCCCCATGTTGCGCGAGGCCGAGACCGCCATCCTCACCTGATCGACGGCCCAGGCCTGGCGGGCGGCGGGATTGCCCCGCACGGACGGGTCGGCGAACCCGTCGAACGCCGCGTCATAGGCCGGGTGGACGGCGACCAATTGGCCCTGCAGATGGGTGGAGAGCTCCGTGACCGTCACGCCGTTGGCCTCGGCCACGCCCTTGAACTCGTCGCAATAGTCCTTCGAGGCCGCCGCCTTCTCCAGGTCGATCAGCCGGCCGTCCCAGGACGGCACCTGGACGCCGGCATAGCCGCAGTCGGCGGCCCAGCGGGTGATCGCCTCCCACGAGTTGAACGGCGCCTCGTCACCTGCGAACTGCGCGAGAAACAGCGCCGGCCCCTTGATGGTCCTCATGAATTCCTCCCGTGTTGCTGCCGCCCGATGCGCCGGGTTCTGGCAGGATTTGAAGCAGGTTTTCCCGCAGCACGATCTCGATGCGGATGCGTTCCTGCGACGCGACGATCGCGCGGTCGTCGCATTCCGCGCGGAGCACGCGGATGGCGCTGCGCACCACATGACTAACGTCCTGGGCGATCACCGCGTCCAACTGGCCGCCCAGGAGGGCGGTGCGGGCCGAGGGGGTGAGTTCGTGGGCGATCGTGACCACCGGGCGGTCCAGCACGGCCTCCGCCATCGCCGCCAGCAGGCCGGACACGCCGCCGCCGAAGCAGTAGATCCCGACGACGTTCTCCGCCTTGCCGAGTGCGGTCGTGACCAGGTCGCGCACCACCGCCGGGTCGTCGCGCCCCTCCAGCGACGGCAGGGTCTCCAAGCTGGGATAGTCGCCGCCGATCACCTGGTCGAAACCATGGCGGCGCTCCACCTGGTCGCGCGCCATCATCGAGCCGGACACCGCCAGGATCCGCCCTGACACCCGGTTCAGGAATCGGCCCATGAGCCGGCCCGCGGTGCGTCCGGCGGCGATGTTGTCGATGCCGACGAAGTGCCGCCGGCCCGTGGTCGGCAGGTCGGCGATGACCGAAACCGTTTCGACCCCGTGCTCGCGGGCACGGATCAGCGCGTCGCGGACCTGCGGGCTTTCCGGCGCCAGCACCGCGATGCCGTCGACGCGCCGGTCCTGCAGCTTGGCGATGGTCGCGGCGGCGGTGTGCGGGTCCTGGGCCGGGGCGGCGTGGATCTGCAGGTCGATGCGTTCCGTGCGCGAGACCGGCACGGCGTCCTCGATGGCTTGGTGCAGTGAGCGCAGGAACGAGTTCGTCGCCTCCGGCACCACGAAGGCGAAGGTGTACTGGCGTTGCCTGGCGAGGTTGGCGGCGGCGATGTCGCGGGCATAGCCGAGATCGCTGATCGCTTGGTGTACCTTGGTCACCGTGGCGGTGCGCACGCCGGGGCGTTCGTTCAGGACCCGGTCGACGGTCGCCAGGCTGACGCCCGCCGCGCGGGCGACATCGCGCACTGTTGGTCTGGACATGGAGGGAGAGTGTTGAGGTTTCTGATGTACGTCAATCAGAGATGCACCCGATCATGGCTTGGGAGGGCTTGGCAACACGGGAGGATCGGCCGACACGTCAGGCTGGGGCCGGCGATTTTTGCAACCAGATGGTGAATTGTGGGCCCGGTCGACCGGGCGGGCCGGTCACGCATCCGGTCCGACCCCGGCGAGGTCCTCGAGGATCGGACAGTCCGGCCGGTCGTCGCCGTGGCAGCGCCGCACCAGGTCCGACAGGGTCGTGCGCATCGCCTGGAGTTCGGCGATCTTGCGCTCGATGCTGTCCAGATGCTCCTCGGCCACCCGTTTGACGTCGGCGCTGGCCCGGTCCCGGTCCTCGTACAGCGACAGCAGGGCCCGGCAGTCCTCGATCGTGAAGCCGAGCGACCGGGCGCGGGCCAGGAAGGCGAGCTTGTGGACGTCGCCCTGGTCGAAGGCGCGATACCCGTTGGCCCCCCGCGCCGGCCGGATCAGGCCGATCTCCTCGTAGTAGCGGATCGTCTTGGCGGGCAGGCCGCTCCGTGTCGATACGTCGCTGATGTTCATCGTTTGCACTCCGGTGGCGGGCTTGACCTTCCAGTGGCAGGAAGCCCCATCTACGCGCTGCAGACATGGTGAGGAAAGATGAGCACGCCAGCGAAATCCGAGGCCGACCCGGTCCTCCGCGATCCCGTCTGCGGGATGACGGTCGATCCCGAGGCCGGAAAGCCGCGCCACGATCACGACGGCCGCACCTATCACTTCTGCGCCGAGCGCTGCCGGGAGCGGTTCGCGGCGGCCCCCGAAGACTTCGTGACGGCGGTCGATCCGGTGTGCGGTATGACGGTCGACCGGGCATCCGCGGCCCACATGGCCAAGCACGCGGGCGAACGGTTCTACTTCTGCTCCCCCCGCTGCCTGGACACGTTTGAGGCCGACTCGGACCGGTTCCTCGGCGACCGGCCGGCGCCCGAACCGGTGCCGGAGGGCACGCTCTTCACCTGTCCGATGGATCCGGAGATCGTTCAGGAGGGGCCCGGCGACTGTCCGATCTGCGGCATGGCGCTGGAGCCTATGACACCGAGCCTCGACAGCGGGCCGAACCCGGAGCTGGTCGACTTCCGTCGCCGGCTGTGGATCGGCGCGCCGCTGGCCGCTGGCGTGTTCGTGCTGGAGATGGGCGCCCATCTCGGCCTGCCGCTGGTCGCGTGGCTGGGTCCGACGCTGCATGTCTGGCTGCAGTTCCTGCTGGCGACACCGGTGGTGGTCTGGCTGGCGCAGCCGTTCTTCAAGCGTGGCTGGTCGTCGATCGTGAACCGCAGTCCGAACATGTGGACGCTGATCGCGATCGGCACGGGCGCCGCCTATCTGTTCAGCCTTGTCGCCCTGCTGGCGCCGGGTCTGTTCCCGGCGGCCCTGCTCGACGCCCATGGCCGGGCGCCGGTCTATTTCGAGGCGGCGGCGGTGATCCTCATCCTCGTCCTGGTCGGCCAGGTGATGGAGCTGTCCGCCCGCGAACGCACGGGCGATGCCATTCGCGCCCTGATGAACCTGGCGCCGAAAACCGCCCGCCGGGTCTCGGCGGCGGGCGAGGCCGATGTCCCGCTGGAGGAGGTCCGGCCGGGTGACCGCCTGCGCGTCCGCCCCGGCGAGAGCGTGCCGGTTGACGGGTCGGTTGTCGATGGCGGCTCGGCGGTCGACGAGAGCATGCTGACCGGCGAACCGCTGCCGGTGGAGAAGCGCCCCGGCGACCCGGTCACCGGCGGCACCCTTAACAAGTCGGGCAGCTTCGTCATGACCGCCGAGCGGGTCGGGGGGGAGACCGTGCTCGCGCGGATCGTCGATCTCGTGGCCAAGGCGCAGCGCAGCCGCGCGCCGATCCAGGCCCTGGCCGACCGGGTGGCGGGCTACTTCGTACCGGCGGTGGTGCTGGTGTCGGTGACCGCGCTCGCCGCCTGGCTGGTGCTCGGGCCGGAGCCGGCGATCGGCCACGCCGTCGTGGCGGCGGTCAGTGTGCTGATCATTGCCTGTCCCTGCGCTCTTGGCCTGGCGACGCCGATGTCGATCATGGTGGCGGCCGGGCGCGGCGCCCAAGCCGGCGTGCTGGTCCGCGATGCCGAGGCGCTGGAGCGGCTGGCCGAGGTCGATGTGCTGATCGTCGACAAGACCGGCACGCTGACCGAGGGCCGACCGAGCCTGACCGACGTTATCGCCGGCGAGGGGATCGACGCGGCGGAGACCCTGGCCCTGGCCGCCGCACTGGAGCGCGGCTCCGAGCACCCGCTGGCCGACGCCATCGTGGCCGGCGCGGAGGACCGTGGCGTGGCACGCCTGGAGGCGGCGGACTTCGAGGCTGTCACCGGCCACGGCGTTCGCGGCACCGTCGCGGGACGCCGCGTGATGCTCGGCAACCACGCGATGATGCAAGCGGCGGGGATCGACACCGGCGCGGTCTCGGCGGTCGCGACAGGCTTCCAGGACTCCGGCAAGACCGCGATGTATGTCGCGGTCGATGGCGCCGTCGCCGGCGTGATCGCCGTCGCCGACCGGATCAAGGACTCGGCGCCGGCGGCGATCCGGGCGCTGCGGGCATCGGGGCTGCGCGTCGTCATGGCGACCGGCGACAACCGGCGCACCGCCGACGCCGTCGCCCGCGATCTCGGCATCGACGAGGTGCATGCCGACGCGACACCGGCGGACAAGGCGGCGCTAGTCGAGGCGCTTCGCGCTGGAGGCGGCAGGGTCGCCATGGCCGGAGACGGGGTGAACGACGCGCCGGCCCTGGCGGCCGCCGATGTCGGCATCGCTATGGGCACCGGCGCCGACGTGGCGGTCGAGAGCGCCGGCGTCACCCTGGTGAAAGGCGATCTCACCGGCGTCGCAAGAGCACGGGCGCTCGCCCGCTCGACCATGGACAACATCCGCCAGAACCTGTTCTTCGCCTTCGTCTACAACGCCGCCGGCGTGCCGATCGCGGCCGGCGTGCTGTATCCGGTGCTCGGCATCCTGCTGTCGCCGATGGTGGCGGCGGCGGCGATGAGCCTGTCCTCGGTCTCGGTGATCGCCAACGCGCTGCGCCTCCGCGCCGTCCAGCTGGATTGAGCGCGAGACTGTCGCGCCGCGGTCGGCGCGGACGGTCAGGCGGCCCGCCGGATCACCTGGGCGGACTGGCGGACGACCTCCGAGATCTGCGCGAGCTGCTCGGCCAGCGGGCTGGTCTTGCGCCAGATCATCCCCACCGTGCGGCTGGGTTGCGGGTCCTTGAACCGGGCGATCGACACCGAGGCGGAGCGGGTCTCCACCGGCACCGCCATCTCCGGGATCAGCGTCACGCCGATTCCCGCGCCGACCATCTGCACCAGCGTCGACAGCGAGGTGCCGTCCAGGGTCTCCCGTGGCAGGGCCGAGCGGATGTTGCAGAACGAGAGCGCCTGGTCGCGGAAGCAGTGGCCTTCCTCCAGCAGCAGCAGGCGCAATTCACGCATCATCGAGCTGTCGGGCACCGGCAGGCCGTCATCCTCGCTCGGGCGCACGAGCAGGAAGTTCTCGGTGAACAGGGCGACCTCGGTGAAGGACGGCTCCGAGATCGGCAGCGCCACGATGGCGGTGTCCAGCCGTCCCTCGGCCAGCTCCTCCAGCAGGCGCAAGGTCAGCGTCTCGCGCACGTGAATGTCGAGGCCGCCATGGGCGCGCGTGAGATTGCCGATCAGCGTCGGCAGCAGGTAGGGCGCGACGGTTGGGATCACGCCGATGCGCAGCCGGCCCATCAACCGGTCCTGGGACGCCCGGGCCCAGTCGCCGAGCTCCTCGACCGAGCGCAGCACGTCGCGGGCCCGATGGGCGAACTCCTCCCCGAAGCTGGTCAGGCGGACCTGGCGCGCGCTGCGGTCGAACAGGGAAATCCCGAGCGTTTCCTCCAGTTCCTTGATCTGCATGGACATCGCCGGCTGGGAAATCGCGCAGGCTTCGGCGGCCCGCCCGAAATGGCCGTGGCGCGTCACCGCCTCGAAATAGCGCAGTTGCTTGAGGGTCAGGTTTATCATAAGGACAACTTATCAAAACGATCAGGAAATGGAAATTCCGCAAATCGATTGAAGGCGATAAAGTCCCCATATGGACTAGGAGGAAAGACCGGTGACGGAGGATCGCGGTGGTGCGGTGGCGGAGACGCGGCCGATCGACCGTGTCCGTGGATTTCGACCGGTCGGCACTCTTGCTTGGGCCTTGCCCGCAACCGGATTTCGACCAGAAGACCCCTTGGCGCGCGCGCCGTTCGGCTTAGCTGACAAGCAACGATCGCACGCGTCGCAGGAATTGGATCGCCGCTCGGGAATCCACCCCCCGCCCCCGCCCGGACGGTGCAACGTATACAGCCATGTTGGGAGGTAAGAATGGACGGCAACGACAAGAGCAACGTCGGGACCTGCCCGGTGATGCACACGACGAGTGCCTCGATGGGCACGTCGAACAAGGACTGGTGGCCCAACCAGCTCAACCTGAAGATCCTGACCCAGAACTCCGAGAAGGCCGACCCGATGGGCGAGGGCTTCAGCTACGCCGAGGAGTTCAAGAAGCTCGACTACGCGGCCCTGAAGAAGGACCTGACCGCGCTGATGACCGAGTCCCAGGACTGGTGGCCGGCCGACTACGGCCACTACGGCGGGCTGTTCATCCGCATGGCCTGGCACGCCGCCGGTACCTACCGCACGGGCGACGGCCGTGGCGGTGCCAGCACCGGCCAGCAGCGCTTCGCGCCGCTCAACAGCTGGCCCGACAACGGCAACCTGGACAAGGCCCGGCGCCTGCTGTGGCCGATCAAGCAGAAGTACGGCAACCAGATCTCCTGGGCCGACCTGTTCGTGCTGACCGGCAACGTCGCGCTGGAGTCCATGGGCTTCAAGACCTTCGGCTTCGGCGGCGGCCGCGCCGACGTGTGGGAGCCGGAAGAGGATGTCTACTGGGGCGGCGAGACCGAGTGGCTGGCGACCAGCGACAAGCCGAACAGCCGCTACTCCGGCGAGCGTGACCTGGAGAACCCGCTGGCGGCCGTCCAGATGGGCCTGATCTACGTCAACCCGCAGGGTCCGGACGGCAAGCCGGATCCCCTGGCCTCGGCCAAGGACATCCGCGAGACCTTCGCCCGGATGGCGATGAACGACGAGGAGACCGTGGCGCTCACCGCCGGCGGTCACACCTTCGGCAAGGCCCATGGCGCCGCGCCGGACTCCAACTGCGGTCCGGAGCCCGAGGGGGCGCCGCTCGAGGCCATGGGCTTCGGCTGGCTCAGCTCGCACAAGTCCGGCATGGGTGACGACGCCATCACCAGTGGCATCGAGGGTGCGTGGACGCCGAATCCGATCCAGTGGGACAACGGCTACTTCGACATGCTGTTCGGCTACGAGTGGGAGCTCGTGAAGAGCCCGGCCGGCGCCTGGCAGTGGCATCCGAAGGATGTGAAGGAAGAGGACATGGCGCCGGCGGCCCATGACCCGTCGCGCAAGGTCACCACCATGATGACCACCGCGGACATGGCCATGCGCGAGGACCCCGCCTATGGTCAGATCTCGCGCCGGTTCCATGAGAACCCGGACGAGTTCGCCGACGCCTTCGCCCGCGCGTGGTTCAAGCTGACCCACCGCGACATGGGCCCCAAGGCCTGCTACCTCGGCCCGGAGGTCCCGGCTGAGGATCTGATCTGGCAGGATCCGGTGCCGGCCGTCGACCACCCGCTGATCGACGAGGCGGACGCCGCCAAGCTGAAGGCCGACATCCTGGCCACCGGCCTGTCGGTGTCGGAGCTGGTGCAGACCGCCTGGGCCTCGGCCTCGACCTTCCGCGGCTCCGACCGCCGGGGCGGCGCCAACGGTGCCCGCATCCGCCTGACCCCGATGAAGGACTGGGACGTCAACCAGCCGGCGCAGCTGGAGAAGGCCCTGGCCGCCCTCGAGGGCGTTCAGAAGGCGTTCGCCAAGCCGGTGTCCCTGGCCGATCTCATCGTGCTCGGCGGCGCCGCGGCGGTGGAGAAGGCGGCGAAGGATGCCGGCCATGACGTGACCGTTCCGTTCACGCCGGGCCGCACCGACGCCACCCAGGAGCAGACCGACGTCGACAGCTTCGACGTGCTGGAGCCGATCGCCGACGGTTTCCGCAACTACGAGAAGCAGAAGTACTCGGTCTCGGCCGAGAAGCTGCTGGTCGACCGGGCGCAGCTGCTGGGCCTGACGGCGCCGGAGATGACGGTGCTGGTCGGCGGTCTCCGCGTGCTGGGCGCCAATCACGGCGGGTCGGCCCACGGCGTGTTCACCGACAAGGTCGGCACCCTGACGAACGACTTCTTCGTCAACCTGCTTGACATGGGCACGGCCTGGGCGGCGACGGCCGACGGTACCTATGAGGGCAAGGACCGCAAGTCCGGCTCGGTCAAGTGGACCGGCACCAGCGTCGACCTGGTCTTCGGCTCGAACTCGCAGCTGCGGGCGATCGCCGAGGTCTATGGCCAGGACGACGCCAAGGGCAAGTTCGTGGCCGACTTCATCGCCGCCTGGAACAAGGTGATGAACGCCGACCGCTTCGATCTCGCCTGATCGCGCGATCCGAGGATCGGACATCCGCGGCGCTCCGGGAAACCGGGGCGCCGCTTGCGTTTGAGGGAGGCTGACCGCCCCGGTTCCGGGATCAGTCGCTCTTCTGCGTGCCGTGGCTGCCGTGGTGGCTGTGGTCGCCATGGCCGCTGGAGGCGCCGACCGAGCCGATCGTGACGGTGACCGTCACCTCGCCGGCCGTCTCGAACACCAGGGTGAGCGGGAAGGTCTCGCCCTCCTTGAGCGGCGCGTGCAGGCCCATCAGCATCACGTGGTCGCCGCCGGGCTTCAGCGCCGCCTCGCCGCCGGCCGGCACCTCAACCGCCTCGACCTTGCGCATCTTCATCACGCCGTCCTCGTGCAGGTGGGTGTGCAGCTCGGCGCGCTCCGACACCGGCGCCTTGGCGGCGATCAGCCGGTCCGGCGCGTCGCCGCTGTTCCGGATCGTGAGGTAGGCGGCGCCGTTCTTCACCGGCCCGGCCGAGGCGCGGGCGAAGGGCGCGTCCACGGTGATGCCGGCCGGGGCCGCGCCGTGGTTGTGGCCGTGGCCGCCCTTGTTGGCGGCGAGCACGGTCAGGGTCGGCGCCGGACGGGCGAGATCGTGCGGATCCTGGCCCGGTGCGGCGATCTCGGTCCAGGCAACCCGCGCGCCGCCGGGGCAGTCCTGCACCGTCTTGAAGGCTAGCGTGTGGCCGGCCAGCCCGCCGGTGATCCGGGCGCGGAAGACGAACTCGTCGTAGAAGTCGTCCGGCAGCTCGCCGCCGGACCAGCGGATCAGGCGCACGCCCTCGCTCATCGGCGTGCCGTAGTAGTCGTGGGTGGTGGCGTAGGCGCCCCACTCGGTCTCCAGGTTCCAGCCGGCCTTCGGCATCGGCTTGGCCGCGATGACGCCCTCGGGGATCTCGATGCTGACGGCGGTGGTCGGCTTGCCGTCGCAGCCGTGGGGGATGCGCATCACCGCCTTGTAGGTGGTGCCGGCGGCGACCTCGGCGGTCTCCAGGGTTGCGTGCGCGGCGGCGTCGGTGGCGGCCAGGGTGGTGGCGCCGAGAAACAGGGCCGCAATCGCGGCGTGCTTGGTCGGGAAGGTCATGGTCGGGTCCTCAACGGATCGCCCGGACGGGCGTCGAGCTAGGCGCCGCCTGGGGCGGACGCAGCTCAAGGATTTCAGGGGGTTACGCGGTCGATCGGCTCAGCCGAGCGCGACCGGCGGCGCCCGGGGCCGAAGCCCTGAAATCAGCTCGATCGAGGCGGGAATGTCGTCCCGCGCCGCCGGTGGGGCGGGATGGCCGCGGTCGGGACGGGACGCGGCGAGAAAGGTGACCGCCGGCGGAACCGGAGCCAGCTTGGCGATCAGGCAGCCGGGACAGACCGGCCCGCCCCGGGCGTCGGATCCATCCTCCGGACCGGCGTCGCCGAGGCGCAGCAGACCGTCCGGTGAGCAGATCTCCTGGGTCAGGGCCGCGAGGCTCTCCCCCGCCGTCGCTCGGGCGTCCAACCGGATGTCGGCCGTCAGTCCCGCCACCACACCGAGGCCGATCTGCAGCAGCAGCGCGCACACGCCGATCGCGGCGGTCACGTCGCGCCAGCCGTAGCGTCGTCGCCAGCGATGGTGGGTGCTCAGCATGGCCGGACCCTACCCAATCCGCCGCCCGCGGCCAAGCGCCGACAGTTTCTCCAATTGAGAAAGAGAACTTCGAAATCGACTGATTTCGGCAAATTAAACTGGCCGCTATCATCTCGGCCATCGGGAGGAAGCGGCATGATCATCGACCGTATCGACCATTTCGTGCTCACCGTGCGCGATATCGACGCCACCTGCGCGTTCTACACCCGGGCGTTCGGCATGACGGTGGAGACCTTCGGCGCCGGGCGAACGGCGCTTCGCTTCGGCCGGCAGAAGATCAACCTGCATCCGGCCGGCCGCGAGTTCGAGCCGAAGGCCGACCGGCCGACCGCCGGCAGCGGCGACTTCTGCCTGATCGCAGCCACGCCCCTCGCCGAGGTGGTCCGCCATCTCGAGGCCGAGGGGATCGCGATCGAGGAGATGCCGAGCCCGCGCACCGGCGCCACCGGTCCGATCACCTCGATCTACCTGCGCGATCCGGACCGGAACCTGGTGGAGGTCTCCATCTATGCGGAGGGGTGAGCGATGAGCGACGGACCGTTGAGCGGGCTGCGGGTCCTGGAACTGGGGCATTTCATCGCCGCCCCGTTCGCGACCCGGGTGCTGGCCGATCTCGGCGCCGACGTGATCAAGGTCGAGCCGCCGGGGCGCGGCGACCCGGTGCGGTCCTGGGGCATGATCCCCGAGGGCCAGAGCGATTCCGTCTGGTGGTCGGTCCACGGCCGCAACAAGCGCTCGGTCACCGCCAACCTCAAGGACCCGCGCGGCGTCGCCCTGGTCACGCGGCTGATCGCCGGGACCGATGCCGTGGTTGAGAACTTCAAGCCGGGGCAGCTCGCGTCCTGGGGGCTCGGCCCCGAGGCGATGCGGGCGGCCAATCCCGAGGTGATCGTCGTGCAGGTCTCCGGCTTCGGCCAGACCGGCCCGGGCCACCGCCGCGCCGCCTTCGGGGTGATCGGCGAGGCGGTCGGCGGCCTGCGGCACCTGACCGGCTACCCGCCCGAGGTCAGCGACCTGCCGCCGGTGCGCACCGGCGTGTCGATCGGCGACAGCATCGCCGGGCTGTATGGCGCCATTGGCCTGCTCGCCGCCCTGTTCGAGCGCAACGCCGCCCGCGAGGCCGGCCGACGGCCCGCCGACCAGCCCGGGCGCACCATCGACGTCGCGCTGACCGAGAGCATCCTCAGCGTTCTGGAGGGCTGTCTGCCGGAATACGGCCTGACCGGCGCGGTGCGCCAGCCGGTCGGCTCGACCCTGCCGACCGCCGCGCCGTCGAACGCCTATCCGACCGCCGACGGCCGCTGGTTCCTGATCGCCGCCAATTCCGACGCGCTGTTCCGCCGGCTGTGCCAGGCGATGCGCCGCCCCGAACTGGCCGACGACCCGCGCTATGCCGACAATCCCGGGCGGGTGAGGCACGCCGGCGACCTCGACGCGGCGATCGCCGCCTGGACCGCCACCCTGACCCTCGACGACCTGTCGGCGGCGGTGGAGGCGGCCGACGTGCCGTGCTCGCGGATCTACGACACCGCCGACATCGCCGCCGACCCGCAGTTCCAGGCCCGCGGCATGGTGCGGCGGGTCGCCGATCCGCGCTTCGGCGAGGTGCTGCATCCGGGCGTGGTGCCGATGATGGGCGGGGAGACTTCCGGCGGCAGCATCCGCTGGCCCGGCCCGCCGGTCGGCGCCCATACCGACGAGGTGCTGACCGACCTGCTGGGCATGAAGGTCGCGGAGATTGGCGCGCTGAGAGAGGAGGGGGTGATATGACCGAACCCGTCGAGATCTGTGAGGTCGCGCCGCGCGACGGCTTCCAGGCGATCCAGGCGCCGATCGCCACCGACGCCAAGATCGGCATCGTCCGCCGCCTCGCCGCAGCCGGCCTGACGCGGATCGAGACCGGCGCCTTCGTCAGCCCGGTTCACGTGCCGCAGATGGCCGACACCGCCGAGGATGCCTTCGCCGCCGGCATCGCCGACATCGTCTACGTCTTCTCGGTCTCCGAGAGCCACAACCAGGCCAATGTCCGCCGCCCCGTCGCCGCCTCGATCGACCAGCTCGGCGCGGTGATCGCGCGCGGCCGGGAGGTGGCCGGCTTCCGCCTGCGGGTCAACCTGGCCACGGTGTTCGACTGCCCGTTCGAGGGCGGGGTCGACCCGGACGCGGTCTTCGCCGCACTCGAGCGGGTGCTCGGCTTCGGCCATCCGGTGGAGGTCGGGCTCTGCGACACCACCGGCCGGGCCTTCCCCAACCAGGTGGCGACGGTCTGCGCGGCGGCGATCGACCGCTTCTCCGGTTCCGGGATCGGCTGGGCGTTCCACGGCCACGACACCTTCGGCCTCGGGGTCGCCAATGCGCTGTTCGCCCATCAGGCCGGGGTGCGGGTGTTCGACGCCGCCGCCGCCGGGCTCGGCGGCTGCCCCTTCGCGCCGGGCGCCACCGGCAACACCGCGACCGAGGACCTGGTCTTCACCTTCGCGAATATGGGGGTGGCGACCGGGGTCGACCTCGACCGCCTGCTCGACGCCGCCGAGGCGACGGCGGCGGTGCCGGGCGCGCAGACCGGCGGCCACCTGCGCCACGTGCCGCGCCGGCGCGCCCTGGCGGCGGCCTGAACCCGGCGCGATGCGGCGGCTCGGCGACCTGGACCTCACCTCCCTGCGGCTGTTCGAGGCGGCGGTGCGGCTCGGCTCGCTCTCGGCGGCGGCGGCGGAGGGCAACATCGTCGTCTCGGCGGTGAGCCGCCGGGTCGCGGAGATGGAGAGCCTGCTCGGCGCCCCGCTGCTGTACCGGGCGGTGCGCGGGGTCGAGCCGACGCCGGCCGGCCGGCTGCTGCTGGCCCATGCCGAGAACCTGCTGCGCCTGGCCGAGCGGGTGCATGACGACATGGACCGGTTCGCCGACGAGCACGAGGGCACGGTCCGCCTGGCGGCCAACCCGTCGGTGATCCTGCAGTTCCTGCCCGACGAGATCGCCGGCTTCCTGGCGATGCGCCCGCGCGTGCGCGTCGACCTGAGGGAGGCGGTGTCGGGCGAGATCGTGCGCGACATCCGCGACGGCCACGTGGATATCGGCCTGTTCGCCGCCAACGTCGCCCATGACGGGCTGGAGGTGTATCCGTTCCGCGAGGATCGGCTCTGCGTGGTGGCGCCCGTTGATCACTGGGCCGCCGAGCGGCCGCGCCTGACCCTGCCGGAGATCCTGCACGCGCCGCATGTCGGCCTGGAGGACGGCAGCTCGCTGTTCGCCGAGGTCGAGGAGCGGGCGCGGGCGGCCGGCGGCACGCTGTCCGTGGCGCTTCGGGTGCGCAGCTTCGAGGCGGTGCGGCGCATGGTGGCGGCGGGTCTCGGCCTCGGCGTGCTGCCCCGGGCGATCGCCGCGCCGCACGCCGCGGCCGACGGCCTCGCGGTGATCCCGCTGGAGGAGGACTGGGCGCGCCGATCGTTCCTGCTCGGCGTGCGCGAACGCCAGGCCCTCCCGGCCGCGGCGGCGGCCTTCGTCGACCGGCTCACCGATTTTGCGGATCCCGAGGATATCTGAACGCTCCCGGCAGAGGGGCGGCGTCGCCCCCGACGACGTCCCGCGCCGGTGAACCGACCCTCGAACCCCATGAGGCGCGGGAGCCCGACCGGTCGG
>JGI12316J15309_10007593_pt1 | contig 13686 bp, 10 predicted proteins | sample MarCyaLeptolynsp_FD_15309 | JGI IMG/M metagenome (IMG submission 15309) | reverse complement strand
CCGGTACCCGGCAGCACTACGCTGGTGTCATGTGCTCAACAATCAACCAGATATTTGCGTAACATCACTCAGAATCGGCTGCGCGCACCAGGTCGCCATCGGCGTCGAGACCGACACCGAGTTTCAATTTGCGACGACGAGCAAAAAAAGCCTCTTCGATTTCACTCGGTGTCGACATTTTTTCGGTGAACTCGTCTAGCCACTCCATAGTTGCCGTGTGGGTTTCTGCATCGGATCTGTTCGTCACCGTGGAGCGTGAATGGTCTGGAGTTGCTTCAAGCGGTATAGACTTTGACTCATTGGTCATAAGAGGCATTTTCCTCGTGAAACAGCGCGCGATCAATCGATCGTAATTTGTTGTCTAAGCTTCTTCAACCGACGACACATCTTATCGAAAAGGACCCTAAGGATCACTCTGGCTGCGTTTTAGGTTCTTTGGTGTTCATTCGATAACCTCTTCCAGGCGCTAAAGGCTATCCGAATCCGGGGCTAAATCTCCACCAGCGCAGTGTTTTCGGTTTCTCGAGGGAGGCGCTGCACATACCGAATGGTACCCAGTGAAAGTGACAGCTACTTCAGCGCTGCATTAATGTCAGTAATTAACTTGGTCCAGGCCGCTTTTTCAGAGTCGGAGAGCGCGCTTGCGTCATTCTCTCGTGCCCATCGCAGGAAAGCCTTCGCAAGCTTGTATTTGCTGAAACCGGTTATGCCAGAGAATATGTCGACAAGCGGACGCGTAGCCTGCTGAGAGACTTGGTCGACGACATCCCAGCCGAGTTGGTCTCGTGCGATAATGGGAAGCGTTTCGCGAAGGAGGTCCTCGATCTCGGCTTTCGGGATGCCTGGCGCATAATCTTTCGTCCGTATAATACCTTTTTGTCCGAGCTTATGCACCAAGGTGTCCTGTTTGGCTGCCGCGTCCCCGGCATTATCGGAATCCAGTAGGGCGGCCACTTTGAGGTTGTGTGCGTGCAGGATCGTGGCGAAATACACAACCTTTCCTGCTGTGTTGGCGGTAACCAACGCTATTTTATTGTTGAGCTTGATTTCGTCGCCATCGGCGAAGAGCGCCGCCACGCCGTCGAGGTACCATTCATCCGTCAGCCCTTCGACGACTAGATTCCGTTGCTGTGCGAATAAACTCTGCGCTAGATCGTAGCCCAGAGCCTCCTGAAGAGGTAGCAATGCGGCCGGGTCGCTGGATGTTATGGCAGTGTGCACTTTTGTGCCGACCGTTCGTTCGTTCAATTCAACGACACGTACATAGTCGAGTTCATTCGGCCCGACTAAGAAGGGCGAATGGGTCGTGTAAATGGTCTGGTTCTTCGCCGCGAGTTTTGTGATGGTCTCACGGAATTCACGCTGCTTGAGGGCATGTAAGCTCATGCCGGGCTCGTCGAGCAACAGTATAGCGTTTTCGTGCTTGTCAGCTGCTTCGGCGAAGAAAACAACGAAGAACGACACCAGCCACTGAAATCCTTCAGATCGCTGGTCCAATTCGATCTCCACCCCTAGTTCATCCTCTACAACCACTTTTAGGTACTGACCATCTGCGTCGAGCCGGAGGCGATCTGCTTCTGGCCGAGTAGCTGACGGCTTCCACACCGAACGAATCTCATCTGTAAGCTGAACGCTTGCAGCGTTAAGCTGGTACTTTCGCTTGTCCAGTTGGTCACGATAGGCTTGAAGGGCTTGGGGCTTGTCCGCAGGCGGTTCCGGTGCCTTACCGAGATTCGAGAGATCACGCGCAGTGAAACCAAGCAGCTGTAGAAGGCATTTATTACCGTAGTCGTATTGTTCGTCGTCGAGAATGTTCGAGTCTAAACGGTCAGCCAGGTGTTCGAGATGGATGAGCGGGCGCACTCGGAAATAGTTGCTGAATAGGACGAATACCGGGGTTCGCTCATCGAGCGCTTGTAGCGCTGTGTGGCGGTCTGTCTGGAAAGAAAACACCGCTTGTAAACGGTCGATTCGATCATCCTCTGAATCATCGGCGAGGGCGATCATCTTCTCCACCCAACTCTTTAACTGAGTAGACAATTTCTTGGTGATGACGGAATCGTCCCGCTGATCTTTCAACAGCGCATTTAGCGTATCGGTCTGCTCGGTCGAAGCTGCCTCTCCTTCCTCGACCTGGGTTCGGCCATCGACGTGGGCGGCCAGCCGGATGGCATCCTTTTTAATTTTTCCAATAGTCGGGGAGATTGGCGCCCCAATCAGTTGGTGGGTTGCGCTGTTGTCGAGGTATTTTGTTACAGTATATCCAGTAACTTCACGCATTGAAGCCGGGAGTGCAGCTACGTCGTCCGGGCATAATGTAAAAGTGACCGTTGTGACCGGAACCGATTCCGGGTCGACTTTACCTGTCGTGATGTCATTGTATTTGGCCCGCGGATAGTCCCGCAGTGCGTCGAAGCCCTTGACCCCTTTGGGCGGATTGATCTGCTGCAAGGCTTGTAAGATAGCCGTTTTACCTGCTTCGTTTGGGCCGACGAGGATAGTCTTGATGGCTTCAACGTCGAACTCGCCTGTGTCGCGGATGCTACGGTAGTTCCGAATATGCGCAGTTTTCAGCTTCATGAGATCTCCCCGTTCGAACAACGAGCGATTTGCGATCGTACCTTTCCGGTTAATTCAGCTTCCGCTGAAAACAACGGACGATGAAAACCCGCCCAACAGTTCTGATGGGCGGGAAACAAGTGCTAGGGCGAGTTAAGAGGTCTAACGACCTCGGAACATATTCATAGGCGTATTTGAACAACGCACAGGCCCTACCTTCGGGTTTTAACCCAGGAGCGCAAAACTCGAAATCTTGTCATTCTCTCTTTTCGTCTCCAACCCAAGGATTTCCCTTGGGTTGGTACAAAACATTGGGTGCTATGAACAAAACATTGGTTCTCTCACCACTTCCTGTCCCTGCCAGCATAGTATGGCGCACGGAATACGTAAGATATTGAAAATAAACATCTTTATTACTCAATTTGGCTCAGTCAATTCGGAAATACGGTCAAAGAAGTAATCAAATGAAAGCAAAGTGTTGCTCAATTTCGGTCGAAACGCCTGGAAAGCTGACGTCAGGCAAAAAAATACCTCCCGAAGGGGAGGCGCGTTCCATCCAGATGTTGATGCGAACGAGGATCGAAAATTTCCGCAGCGCTGAGTATCTAAATCAGGCTGAAGGCGACTGAAGTTCGAACCAGCCGGACATACAAATTTCGGCTGCTGTAGGCGTTTCCGTCAGTATGGTTCGCTTATTCCTTGGGCTTTGAATTCGATGTTACCAAGTTTCCATTTTCATCGATGCCTGCTCCCAACTTGAGCTGCCGGCGGCGCTCAAAGAACTCTTCTTCTTCTGGCCCTGGATGTGTCATCCGTTCAGTGAATTCATCCAGCCAGAGGTTCGTGGCACCGGAAGACTCAGCAGAGGACCTGTTCCGAAGGGCCGGGGTCGAACTGACGTCGACATTCTGGAGCTTGTCAGGACTCTTCTTATTGCTCATGTTTGGAAAGCTCCTGCGCTTTCTTTGACGCGATTTCTCGATCGTAGATTGTCGCGTGAACGTCCTCAACGGCGAACACTGGTTCGACCCCCGAACACCTGAGATGCTTCATCAGCGTCTGGAGATGGATACCCAATCGTCTTGACAGCGAACTGGCGGTCTCAAACTTGTTCATGAAAGCGTCCAAGATTTCGCGCTTCACGATGGTCTGCCGACATCGCTTGACCGGATTGATCGCCGTTTCAGCCTCAAGGTAACCCAGTTCCACGAGTGCCTTGACCACATTGGTTGAGGTTTTGAGTTTCTTTTCAACCTGCCTCAGAGAATACCCAGCATGGTCTTTGCCCCGGACGAGCGATTTCACTTCCTCAGGATCGACAAGGATGGAGAGAAAGCCCGTTTCTTTGGGATCAGTACGGAGCGTACGAACACGACGTTCCAAGATCAGTTGCACCACTTTCAAGGTTGCGCAATTGGCCAGTTTCTGCGCCTTGAGAATTGGAACCAAGTTAATCTCGTCGTTCGTCACAGGTTTTGCGCCTGCTGCCAGGTTCAACAGGAACTCGTCCAAGTCGCACTTCGCGAAAGCATGATCCTTGAAAATATCTGTTCCGCCGATAAGCCATGGCTTCAGAATGCCTGCTTCGAATAGCACCCTGTCAACGGGGCGTGGAGCGTTGATGTAGGCCCTGACCTGGTTCATCGACATGCTCTGTTCGACACGGTCGAGATAGAATTTAGCATCGTCAGCATTGAAAAAAATGCGTTCGTCGGTCTGTCCGAGTTGGCTTTGGTCAATGAGCCCGACCGCGTGGAGAATTTTTTTCAGTCGTTTTGGATGGGCACCGGTTTCCTGATGAGCGGAGCGGATGGAATGCACGATACGTTTTGCCGGGCGCCGACCGAAGATCTCGTCGTTTGGTCCCATGGGCAACGTTTCAAATGCATGCTCGGTGATAATCTTCCTGAGATTGTCATAAGCTGTGTCATCAGTTTCGTGAGCAAGCCATTCGTACAAACGGCCGTAAATTTGTCTGGGGCTCCAGTTTTGGCTTGTGCTCGAAAACTTATGGTGCAAATGATCGAGGTAGTCGCGAATTCCATCTACCCCTTGAATGGCGATGTCAAAGCCTACCTGACCAGCTTCATACCACTGGTCTTCAGACAAACTCTCTGCGACGATTATTGCGCCATAAAGCTTTGTCGCGCCAATGATTTCGCAGGCCCGGGCAGCGGCATAAGCGTGAGCGTGAAGGGATGACAGCAAGTTCTCGGGCTGATCTCCGTTGATCCGTTTTTCCAGGTAGATCTCGAGGCTTGAAGGTTCACGGTACTGTGCAGCAAGAACGTGTCGGTTGATGTCCTCCACGAATGGTTGGAGGAGCCGCGAAAAATCATGCACCTTCTGCGGATGGTGCTCGTTCGCAGCCATGACCAAGGGCGTGTTGTGTTTCAAGCAGGTTCGAATGGAGCCGATATTCCAAGACCAGCGCCCGTATGGCCTGACCGTTTTATGGTCAACGTCTCGCTCGAGGTCTTCCTGAATGCAATGGGGACAGACTCTCACTGTCGCTCGACGAAGCGAATGTCTGGAAAACGGTTCTTGCTTAAATTCGAACCGACGGTCGCCGGTGCGTTTGAAGATTGCTGCCGGGAACCGGTCGCTTTCGAAACCGACAAGCTTAGAGAAACGGGCGAGCGTTTCCGGCTTGCCATCGCAAAGAGCCTGGAAACTCAGCTTCATGTCGAGACAAAAGTCCCGGGCAGTGTAGCCGGCCTTACTCGCGACGCGTGACACGTAGCTGGCGACGGTTTCGTCAGGATAGATACAGGGAATGTAGATGGGGTCCAGTTCCATGCTCAGGCCCCCCGAACGATCTTGAGACTGCGTTTTTTCGGCTGCGGTACTTCGTCCTCTTCTTTGTCTTCGGGGAAAAGAGTGTTTCGGACGTCAATATTCTGCCATTCGACGTCTTCGGCAAAAACATTGTGTTCGGGGCGACAGCCGGTTCTGGCCTCAAAAGTAAGTTCGAAGTCGCCCATGAGGGGCATGTTTCGTTGAGCTTTCAACGCCTTGCAAAGAGCGTCCTGGACGATTTCAATCAGATATCCGGTTCTTCCCTCTGCGCCGTGCATGAGGCGACTGCAAAGTTCGTTCATCGGAAGATTCTGGTGTTCAAGTTTCGCCTTCTTGCAATAGTTTTTGATGATCCGCTGGACTGTCTGAAGATCATTTGCGCACGGTGTCATCAGATCAAGGCGGACGAATGTGCAGCGACGGCGCAATTGAAAGTCGCTTTCAATCACGGCCGCCAGGTTGGGCATTCCGGACAAAACCAACCAAACCGGCCAATCTTCGTCTTGCATGAGCCCCTTCAAGGTGTCACAGACCTTGATGGAATCCTTGGGGTTCTCAAGCTGGGTAAGGTGTTGCAGCTCATCAAGATGCAGGAAGCGAATGCCGTGGATCTTGAGCTGGTCTCGCACCTTGCGCCAAACAACATTTTCCCGCATATCACGTTGAACCGGATAGCCTAGCGCATGAAGGACAGAGGTCCCCAGTTGCTTCAAGGTGCACGGGGATGGCGCTTTGATCGAAATAATCCGAAACGGGCTTTTGCGATCATTCATTCCGAGAGATTCAAAGGCGCGTTCAAGGGATCTTGATTTGCCGACACCGGATGCGCCGACGATGGCGAGCGCGCGGCCTTCTTTCAATCTCCCCACATGGCTCAATCCCGTTGCTTCGACAGCGTCGGTATAATTTTCAAAGGTGTCGAGAAGGTCGTTCAGCCTGTCGAGAAGGTCTTCGTCACTTTTCTGAGGGAAATAGGTGTGCTGAAGTTCTGCCTCAAGCTTCGTGATCTCAGCCGATCTCTGCCGTCGGCCAGGCGCATTCGGGCCAGGCGATTGTGCTTCAGGGGCGGGGGTATGGTAATTCGAAGATGTCATGTTAGTCCTCCAAAATGTAGTCATCGTCATCGTCGTCGCCCAGGAACAGCGGAGCGTCCTGGATGTGGGTAATTGGGCTGTCTGGATCGTGTTTGGTCTCGGCAGTTTCATTGGGTTCATCGAGCCCAAGAATGTCGCCCTCGAAGTCTTCATCGACCCTCAGACGGTCGTCTGAAAAATGGGCGTCAAGTTTGGCGAGGTTGTCAGCCGTGAAGACTGGGGAGGCAATGCTCCGGTTCTTGCGGCTCTCGTCCGAGAGCCGGCGAAGATCCGCGAGTGCCCTCTTGACGAGCGCTTCTGACTGGGCAGCCTCTTCTCCGTACTGTGCCAACAGGCGTTGCCGACTGGCGACATGCGCTTCGAGGGACGTTCCGTGCATCTCCTTCGTCGTGCAAGGAACCTTGAGCCAACCCTTAGGCGTATCTACGGAGATGTGCCCGATATCGTCCGGATCGAAGCGTACTCTCAGTTGTCCGGTTCGATGTTCCCGACGGATGCTCTGAAGCTCGGTGGACTGGTACTTGTTGGAGTAAAGCTGGATCCCTTCACTCCGAAGGCGGCGTTCAACGGTAATCCCGAAGCATGCGCGCATAGCATCTTCGTTTGGTGCGAGCGGAACGCCGACCTTTTTCCGCAGGGAAAGCCAGCAATTTCGTGGCGTTTGTCCACCCAAACCATCGTGCGGCGTGTTGTGGTAGACATCAACCACCCAACGGACGAGCGCTTGCGCGAGCTCTTCGATCGTAAGAGATGCGCGCGCACCTGTGTCGTAGTCACCTTTCTCGACAACGTTGCTGAACGTGCGTCCGTCAAATCCTGAGATAAGTTTGGTATGGATGGTGCTGAACACACGCTCGATGGATCCACGCAGAAACGGTGCACCGGCAACGGTGTAGTCGACGGCAACACCGGCATCGATCGCGGCAGTGCTAAATGCACCGGCGGTATAAGCCGGTCCGTTGTCCACCCTTACTGTCTGGATGCGACCTGCCATGTCCCAGGGTGTTTCGCAACCGGCAGCATTGGCGAAATCATTCTTGTCGGACATCGCCATTTTCAAGGTAGAAATTGCGAGGTCGGTCGTCGCCGTGGGCGCCAGCTGCATTGCCAGAATGCACTTTGTCCGGACGTCGATTGCGGCTGAAAGCTGCATGCGTCCGAGGTCCTTCTTGAGATCCTCACGGGTCGAAAGTCCGAGTTTTTCCCAGCTGCCGATGCCCTTCAAGAGGGTCTGGAGAGAGACCTTCCACTCGTCCATTTCGACCACTTGCAGGGGCCACTCAGGATTGTTCTTTCCCTGGATATACGCATATTTTTTCGCCGCGAAGGCCTCACCATTTCGACCGGCATCGACGTGATAAGGGGAGAGATTGCGAATTTCCGTGCGCATGGCCCTGATGCTTGGCTTGGGAAGGGCTGGCAACCCTTTTTGGGCGCGTGCTTCGTTCAACGCGTCGAAATGTTCGACGAAGTCTTCATAGACCTTCGCCATCGTCGGTTTCAGGAGGCTGGCATATTCCCTCGCACTGCTGCGAAGGAGGTCCCTAACGTCGGGGTGAAGGCGGTCCGTCCGGTTGCCGCATTTGTGCTTCAAGGGACATAGCGCCATCACATTGAAGTCTGCGACTTCGTACTTCTGAAGCCAACGGCGCACGGTGCTGGGCTTTGGGATTTTGAAGGTTCCCTGTGTCTGCTGACTGCTAAAACGGGCGCCTGGCGCTCGTTGCACAAGCATGGTGAACCACTGTCCAAAAAGGACTTTGATCGTTTGCTCCATTGCTGCGTCGCTGCGCGAGGTTTGTCCCTCTGTCTCCATCTTGAGAAACTCGTCGCAGATGAACTGGCGGAACCTGACCAGTTCGGCGACCTCCGGTTTCAGATCTGAAAGTTTGATGTTTGGTCCAACTTTGAGGCGTGCCACGGTCGGTGAAAATGCTCCCGGTTCTTCAGTAAGGAGGCCATGTGCAACAAGGTCGAGAAGTTCAACAAAAGTGAACTTCTCATGGACTTCCGGAGTATCAAGGCGGCGCAACACGCACGCTTCTTCGTCGGAAAAGACCTGGGTATAAGAAACACCCTTGATCGTAATTCTTGTGTCAGGTGCGAAGCGGATTCGACTTTCGGCGCCCGGTACTGAAGGGGTGTTCTGAGTGCTGTTGAGTTCGGTCATGATCGGTTTCCTTTTCCTTTTGGGTTTTGGTTCCAGGCGGGACTGGTGCTTTTCCAGCGCGGCTTTCACCGGTTCCAGATGATGCGTTTGTGTGCCGGCGGGCAGAGAGCCATGGCTTTGAAGTCACCGGCTTCAAATTTGCGGAGCCAACGACGAACGGTGCTGGGGTGTGGGCAGCGGAATTTCTGAAGGTTTCGCGATGAGCGAAAGCGCTTGTGGCCACCGCGTTGTTTCGAATTTACTTTCAGCCAATGCGCGTGGATGTGGCTGATCACGACGGCCATGGAGGCATCACTTCGAGAAGTGATGCCAGCGGCTTCCAACGCAAGAAATTCAAGGCAAATGAATCTCCTGAAATCGACGCGATTGGCGACTTTTTCTGGAAGTTGCCAGATTTGGATTTCGTGTTCGTATTTGAGACGAAGTTCGAAAGGGGAAAGCGGTTTATCTTCCTGGACAAGAAGGCCCCTTGCGATCAAATCACCCAGTTCAGCATTCGTGAACTTCGTGTAAACCCGTGGGCGGTCGACACGGCGAAGCACGCAAGCTTTCTGGTTGGACGACACCGTCACATGCGGCTGTCCTCTGAGCGTGATCTTCGCATGCTCGTCGAGGCGGATCCTGGTCTCAGATTCGGAACCCTGAAAGCTGCCGCCGCAGTCTTTGTCAAACTTGGCCATTTTCAATTTCCTTTCCTGTTAGACTGCTTTGCAGATTTCGAGTTCGATGTTGTCGTTGATGCTGCCGCGTGTGACCGGCTTCAATTCCCGGCTATCAATGAGGTTGAGTACGGCGTTGAAGCCGGCCGCTTGGTCGTTCAGAAGGGCGACGAGTGAAGCCAAGCGGTACACGCCATGCATCGAGATGAGATGCCGGCGCAGCTCGTCAATGCTGTCCTCATACCGGAGTGTTCGTGCTCGGAGGAACAGCTCGGCGTTTCGAACGAGAGCGCGAGAGATGTGGCGATCGGTGCGGATCAAGAACTTGTCCGCGTAGTCCGGATGTTGGCGGCGGATGAGGCGGTGAACCTCTTCAATCCCACTGCGAACCAGTCGTTTTTGGGGTTTGACGTCGCATGCAACCGTTTCACCATTGAAAAGGTGAACCGACACGTCGAACGTGTGCTTGCGGCGCTTTCCCTGATCATCGACATAGGTCACGGGCTCGGGTTGCTCTTGCCAGAGCTTGACGTCACTGCGGACGTTCAAGATCGTCAGAAAGTCCCTTTCGAGGGTACTTTCGTAGCCAGCCCAGCGATCGCTGGTGTGGTTCCAAAGAAATCCGCGGGACGAAACCGTGGATTTCAGAGTGACCTTGCGCGACGCGCGAGAGGCACGCGGTGCCTTGTAGTATTCCGGATTGTCATTGGACATGGTGGTCTCCTGTTCTGCTTGGTTCTGACGTGACTGTTCACGGCAGCTATTCGGCAGACGGAACCACCGGCATCGGTGTTGCCCTGGCGGACATACGAGCGGAGAAGGTTCAGTTCATTCCACATGGCACAGGTCTCCTGTTCCCGCGCGTCGGCGGGTTCGAAAATCAATCGCTTGAAGAGAGTGCTGTGCCGGTTAAAACGACAAAGAAGAGAGATCGTCTCCCGACATCAGCAATTGAAACTGTTCGACAGGACCCTTGCGGTCACGACGAGACAGTGACTGGGATACCACCGCAACGGATATCAGTATTCAGACATCGCGCAGGCAGTTGGTGACCCAACTCAAGCGTTGTGTATAGGGAGATCTTGTGCGGCTTCGCGGAGAGCCGAATTGTTCTGCATGAAAGTCATGGTCATGGTCGGCTACCTCCTTATTCCTGTCAGCGGAAGCTGATGGTTGAAGCCGAATTCGAGACACGCACCGCCCAGGATGGAACGGCCGGCGCCTCGGGGTTGAATCGAATACCGGCACTTTTTCCGTGAGTCGAGCTCAAAAATTCCTGACTGCATTTCTTCGTTACCTAATTGATAATAATGAAAATTTTCAACGAACTTGATTAGAATTCAGAATCTCTGAAATCTGTTCAGCGGAAAGGATATTCGACCGCAGGAGGCCGTCCGAAATCGTACTAAGCTGTCGTTTCTTGGTTCGCAGCAGAGCTGTCGATCGCCGTTTCTGGGATTGCAAAATCTGGTCACAATCGCGCGCAAATGCTTTGTCACTGTCAATTAACCGGCGGATCGCTGGAACTGAGATTTCAGAACGGAATGTCAAATGCCGACCCAATCCCGACGATGCAATTAGACAAGCCGCAAGGTAAGTTGCACGCTCCAAATCTGAACCACGCGCCAAACCGGCCCCATCTGATGGCTCACCCAAAAGAAGCGTTTCGGCGACCTGACCGGCAAGCAGCACGGCTATTTCATCGAGATAGTCTGACTGAACGCGAGATCCGAGATTTCGTTCAGGCAGAATAACGTGTCCGCCACTGCCGGCATCATCGCTGCGATCGATTGGCTGGTACTTCTTTAGAGCAGCTTGTGTCGGAACGACCCCAATCATTTCAAAGGCTGCAACCACGTGGCCCGCTTCGTGAACCGCAGATCTTTTCAACGCTTCGGCAGGCACCTGATGGAATTTGGTCGACCAAACTGCACGGACAAGTCGGCTATCCAAAGTCTTACCGGAGCGTCTTGCCGCACGCCGGCAATCTCGAGCCAGTCCTTCCAACTTCGCACCAGACCAACCGTCAGTTAGTGCAGCGACATCTTGAAGGTCCTTGTCTGACAACTGGGCCTGAAGATGTTGGGCAAATATGCCTTTTCGAGCCTCAAGATCAGGCAAGGGTAGCTCGACAACGCGCTCAAGGCGGCCCGGTCTAAGAAATGCGGAGTCGATCGTATCGATACGATTACACGCAGCGACGATTACAACACCCTCGCGGCTTTCTAGGCCGTCCATTAGGTCCAGAAGACCGTTGATCACCTGTGTTGCATACTCCGGGGCATGACGCGAAAGCGTTTCCCTGTTTCCGACGCTGTCGAATTCGTCGAAAAACAATATTGAGGGCGCTTTTGATCGAGCATCTTTGAAGGCGTTGTTGAGACCCCGGAGCATGTCACCCAGATGTCCCAGGGCTTGGGATTTTGTTAGTGAACACTCAACGAGTGCAGCGCCGCATGACTTGGCCAATGACTTAGCAAACGTTGTCTTGCCGGTTCCCGTGTCTCCGCGAAGCAGAATTCCGCGATCGACGTCTGACCACTGAATTGTCCCGGCCTTCAAGTCACGGAAATCTTGTGCCAGCTCAAGGCCCCACGCCTTCGCCTTTCCGTAGCCGTAGGATTGTGACAAATCACGGACGTTAGCTGAGCCATTCTGTTCCTGTTGGGCCAAAGTGCTGGCTCCGTGCAAACCCTCCAGGAAACGCAGCGCTGCATTCAAGGGACGATTTCCGCGAAAAGCGAGTGTGAGCTCCGAAAGGGTGTAGGACAACAACCGTTCTGCGGTCTTATCGCAAATATGTATATCGTGAGCGATATGAAGCGCGGCTTTGATGAAGCGGCTTTCTATTGGGGCTTCAATGATCGCTTCAGCAATTTCTTTAAACTGCGAAGTCATTGGGTTTTCGGGCGTTGAAACTCCAATCATTCGTTGATTTTCGTCGAGTTCTTCCAGTAGCTGAGACGCTTCATCAGCTCCGCGTCGTCGGTTCTTTGATCTGTCGGCACGTTTGAGAAAATAGAAGAAATTTGGCCCAAAATGCCGAGGCTTTTCGTTCGTTGAGTGGCATGACAATTCATTCTTCAACGCTATTTCAAAGTATTGTTTGTCGCGTTGCTCAGGCAGTATCAAGCCAAGGACATACGCCGTGCGGAAACGAATATCCGGCACGGTGCGCAGTGCTTTCCTGACTGCCATGCTGGCAACAAGCTTTCCTATAGAAGGTGAGGGGTCATAAGCGAGTTGTCGCTTTTTCATCTGATTGCTCGAATTTAGGGCATCGCGTTGCTGCCGATGGGGATGCCGGCGCAACGGGGATGCTCATAAGTTGAAGGGCGGTGTTGTTTTTGGATCCGGAGCTGTAAGCCTGCCGGACCGGTTACGATCAGCGAGGATCGTCGCTGATCTGACGACCGAGCCTCATCTGGCCGGACGCGGTGACAGCCCAACGTAGATCCTGTGAAATCCAAAAAAGAGGCTCCAGAAACGTCCCTGTTTCTGACTTCGCAATTATTCCTGGGAACGCCACAAGTGTTTTGCTCCAGTCATGCAGGGTAGGGCGATTTGCGTCGAGAGGATCAAATAGCGGCACGCTCTTTTCCAGTGCGACTATATCGTGAGCGATGTTTATCAGGGCGAATGTTTCTAGGCCTGGGACGAACAGTCCCGAAGAAGGTGAGGAAGGCACGATGTTCTCGATATTTTAGATGTAGGGGAGGGTTCTCACGACTGAGGCAGCCGTAAGTTCGGTAGTGGTTGAGAAGTTCAGGTGAGATTATCTACGGACTCTGGACCTAAGTTTTTTGATAAACTAGGTCAAAGAACGCAGCAGTGGAGTTGTGTAGATTCTGATCTGATTGGAAAACTTGATAAAGCTGTAACTTAGATCGTATGTCTACTTTCAATTGTCACCGCAGGATCAAATTTCACTGGTTTGACTAGCGTTTGTATTATCCTCTTTTGTTGCTGCTGTTTTACCTATTGAGTAATTATCTCTTAATTAAGTGTAAATGCTCCCTGGGTTCTGGCGAGGTCTGGGCGTTCTGTTTGGACTAAATTTTTGCCCTGACCGCCGACACGTGGGTCCCGAATGAGGGCGACATTTCTCCCGGCTTGTGACTTTGACGTCGCGGCTGAGTCCTTATGCTTGAAGGATTGAGTTCTTCGAAGTCGCAGGTGAAATCCTGAGGCCGTTTCAACTCCAGAAAACTCCATATTTCGTTGAACGTAGAAATATTGGAGTGCTTTGGATGGTCAAAAATAGAGCCTGGATTAGACCATTTTTTTTTCAAAGTGACAGTGAACGCTCATTGTTGACCCCGGATCGGAGATGTATTCGGTCTTTGATCCTGAATGGTACCTGCTGTCTCAATGCCTGCCTGACCCTATGCAGGTTAGAATTTGA
>JGI12316J15309_10019971_pt1 | contig 13696 bp, 9 predicted proteins | sample MarCyaLeptolynsp_FD_15309 | JGI IMG/M metagenome (IMG submission 15309) | reverse complement strand
CAAACCCGGCTGCGCGTTTGCCGAAATTTGCTATGGGCTGACGAAGCACCAGCAGATAGAAGACCAGTATCACCGCAACGACCGGCGTCACGTCGCGTATGCTTTCGAGCAAGGTCTCCACGTAAGGCCACCAGGCGGCTGTCGTTTCGGCAGCAGCCGGCTCGATCTCCGTCAACTCACTGCCCTGGCCCATACCTTTGTACGCGACGATCCCGTAACCCTGCACAAAGATCATGGGCATGATGCTGGCGAAGGCGATCAGTCCAAAACCGTCGATCAGCGGATTGCGTTCCTTGAGGCTGCTCGACAGCCCGATGCCGAGGGCAGCAATGAGCGGTACGGTTACGGTGGAGGTGGTAATACCGCCCGAATCGTAGGCCAGGCCAACGATTTCCACGGGCGAGAAGAGTGTCGTGGCGAGGACCAGGAAATACCCGCCGATGATGTACCAGTGAATGGGGTGACCAAGGATGATACGCACGACACCCAGCACGATGGCCGAACCCACCGAGACCGCGACGACCAGGCGAAGGGTAAACGCATCGATGTCCCCGTTGCTGATTACTGCTGCCTTGTTGGCAATCGCAATGAGCGCCGGCTCGGCAACCGTCGTTGCAAAACCGATCACGAAGGCGAACACAATGATCCAGGTGCGTGTGCTCAACCTGGCCAGCCGCTGGGACAGGTCCTCTCCCAAGGGGAAGATACCCAGCTCCAGTCCCCGCAGAAAGAACGCAAGCCCGAGGGCAACGAGCATCAGGCCGACGAAAATGTCGGGCAGGTTATCGGGAACCGTTTGCAGGATGGCAAACTTGTAGATCGCAATGATGCCGATGATGATGGACAGATCCAGCAAGGAGCCGCGCAGGTCCTCGAAGAACATGAAGGTATAGACCTTGAAGCGATCGTAAATCGGGGTGGTCTGCTTCATGTGCGGGTGGCTGTCTGAGTGTGTTTCCGGGCGTTCTTTTGATGGCTCCGGCCTTACCGCAAGCACTGCCGGACAAAGGAGTGCAGGCCCGCGACGGCTGTTTCGATAATAGCAAGAGGCTGACGAGCCGTGCCCGGTCGGGGCAGGTGGTTTGTACGTACAGGCTCTCGGGTAGTACGTGTGCGGCCTGGAATGAGTTTAATACACTACGCCCGTTTTACCGCGCACCGAATAAACCGCCGTCTGCGGTGTTATCCCTACTTTGCAGGAGAGCGGTATGCGCATTTCATTGACCACCACCGTGCTTGTGCTGTGCATATCGGCGCCGGCCATGGCAACCGAGGAAAGATCGGATTTCAGCCTCGAAGAACTCGAGATTGCACAGTTCTGGGAAGACATGGGGCCGGTACTGCGTGACCAAGGTGTCGACGTTTACGTGGACCGCTACCATGACGATTTCCGGCACTGGGATATCCAGGGCAGCGGCAGGCTCGGCAACAAGGCGAGCGCCGCGAAGGTCTGGGGTCAGTTTCACGAAGACGGACACCGCATTACCTGTACACACGTCCGCCCGGTAACCGTGGACGTCTTCGACGACGTTTCGGTCGCACGACTCCTCTACGAACAGACCGATCAGCTTGCCGACGGTGAGACGAGGACCAGCCTGTGGCGCATGGTTGCGGTGTTCAAGCGCAACGGCGACCGCTGGCAGGTCCTCGGTACGAACTTCGTCTCGGCAGAACCCGCGGCGGAAGGCGAAGAGGGCTATCATCTCCGCTGTCCGGGCAAGAACAACAGCGTGTAGCCGCAGAAGGATGTTTGGTATTTGACGCAGAGCGGTGCGAGCGAAGTCAGGCGAGAACTAACGGCGCTGCTGCCACGACTGTGGCGGTTTGCGCTGTATCTCACACGCAACCAGCAGAAGGCCGAAGACCTTGTGCAGGCGAGTTGCGTGCGCGCGCTCGAAAAAGCGTCGCAGTACCGGGCGGGCTCCGATCTCGATCGCTGGGTGTTCGCCATTGCGGCATCGATCTGGAAGAACGCGTTGCGGTCGGACTCGCGCACGCCGCCCACGTCTGATCACGTCGAAGAGCTGCCGTTCCGCGGCGTCGACACGAGCGAACTGAACGCGTTTGCGCAGCAGGTGCTGCGGCACGTTGCGGAACTACCCGACGGTCAGCGCGCCGTCGTGGCGCTGGTGTGTGTCGAACAGTGGTCGTACAAGGAAACGGCGGCTGCACTCGAGATTCCGATCGGCACCGTAATGAGCCGCCTGCACTCAGCTCGCCGTGCGCTGGCGCCGCTCATCGAGGAGCACGCCGGGTCATCCGCGGAGGGGCCGTCATCATGACGACTGAACGCGACACTCAGGAACTCACTGCACTGCTCGAGGGACCGTCGAAAGCCCTGCTCGACCTGGCGCCAGTCGAGGAACTGGCGGCGAAACTCCCTGAACAACCGCCGGAGCAACGGCCCGTTGCGTCCGCCAGGTCGGGCAATCTTCGGCGCTGGCTGCCGGTTGCTGCCAGCCTGTTTGCGGTCTTCATCGGCGGCACGATGATTGGACGCTATGTCTTCCCGACGCTGCCGGAGTACACCGGCCCACCGCGATGGATTACGGCCGCGATCGACCATACGAATCTGTACACGACGGAAACGATGCTGGCGCACGCACTGACCGATGAACAAAAAGCGGAGCAGATCGCGGTTGCTTCGGAGCACGTTCAAGCGGACCTTGATCCGATCGCAAGCGAAACGGCACGTGCTTACTTCCAGAACAGCGATCTGATGGAGTTCGAAGACAAGCGGCTCGTGCAACTCAATTTCCTCTACGACACCGGCACTCCGTTTGCACTTTATATATTGCGTACGCCGGAAACGGACGGCGACAGCGCGCCGGTCGACGTAGAGTTCAGGAAGTGGCAGGTCGAGGAGCTGACGACGGTGCGCTGGGCTAGGCCAGGCTACGAGTATTACACCGTGGGTCGCCTGACGCGGGAGCAGATGGACAGTGTTGCGGAGGCGATAGACGAGAAGTTCAGATAAGCGAGTCGGCATCCGGGTAAAAGTGTCGACGACCGCCACTTATCGACGGTAGCAATCGATTTGACGGTTCTTTTGGAGCCGGCCGCCGTTTCCGGCTCAGGGCTGCGTCGCCGTCGCTCCGCTGACGCTACCGCCCGTGGCCTGCACGGCCGAGCCGTCGCTGCGGTCGATGGCCGAGATGCCGTATTTACGCTCAGCGGCGGCGGCGGGACCGGGAGGACGGGCCGGATCGGATCGCGATACGAGTGTGACGGCGAAAATTGCGAACCCGAAGACACCGCTCCCGTTTAACTGAGTTGTGCCTCGGAGCGCCGGTGTCTGGAGAGTTTTCGGCATTGGCGCTTTTCTTGCCGGAGTGGAACTGACCCCGCCTCCGCCCGGAATCGGGTCATCTACTTGGAAGTCAGTTCGTATAGCGGTTGGCCCAGATATCGAAGGCGAACGGGCCATCGTTCTGGTGCCAGACGACCATTGCGTCCCCAGTGCTGCGATCCATCACCAGCTCCGGTATGTTGGCATCGCCGGTATCGATCTCTTCCAGGAGCACGGCCGGCAACCAGTCGCTGTCCGCTGCCGAATACCGGGCGGACCGAATGTTGCGCTGCACGCCGTCATCCTGTGTCCAGACCACGATTGCATTGCCGAAATCGTCGGCGACTACCTGCTGACTGTTGATCGCCGCGAAGGATGCGGCCGTATCGTCCAGTTCGAGTAACCGCGGCCCCGACCAGTCCTGGGCCGCAGCGTCGTAGCGGTTGGCGTACAGGTTCCGCGTGCGGAAGTCCGGCGAGTCCTGCAGCCAGATGACAAATACGTTGCCGTCGGCATCGATCGCCACGTCGGGGTCGACAGCCGAGAAGTCGACTTCGTCTTCGACGAGCGCGGGATCGCTCCATTGATCGGTCGCAGCGTCGTAGAAGGAGACGTAAACGCTGGGGGCGGGAATGCCAGACGTTACTGGCGTGTTCTGTTGCCAGGTCGCAGCTGCGTCGCCATTGGCGTTGATGTCGATATTGGGGGACAACGCCGGTGTCGTATCCAGGTCGTCGACGACCCTGGGTCCGACCCAGGTCGCACCTGCCAGATGATAGGCAACGATATCGGGTATCGTCGGGCTGCCCGTCGCGGGTTGCGACAACACGACAATGGCGTCACCGTTGGCTGATTGCGCCAGGTCCAGTTTGCCGCCCGAATCGTCAAGGGTTTCAACCAATCCCGTGTCCTGCCATCCCAGCCCCGGTTCGAAACGCGACGACCAGACGTCGATAGAGGTGCCTCCCGGCGCACGCCAGACAGCAAGCGCTTCCCCGGAAACCGGGTCGCCGGTCATATTGATGTCGGTAAAGACCTCCACCGCTTGCGGCAGCGCTTCCAGTTGCCAACCGCTTGCCGGGTCGTAGGAATAGCCCGTCAGGTAGGTGTCGGTCAGCGCGACCACGGCACGGCCGCTGTTGTCGACGAACAGGCGCGGAGAGTAATCTGTCGTGCTGACTGCGCCAATCTCGGTGGGTGTCGACCACACGTCGCGCGCGGGCGAGATGGTGTGCAACGCGCGCGGGTACTGCAGGAAAACGACATGACGCTCGCCACCCGGCCCGAAACCTACCTGCGGTCTGAGGAACACCGCCGTGGCGCTTGACCTGTGAACGGATTCAGCGCCGGCCCAACCACCTGACTCATCGTCGTTCAGGATCGTGCCCAGCCCGATTCCGTCCACAACCTCCGCGTCCGGTGCGTTTGCGCTGATGGCAACTTCGAATACTTCGTCGTCTTCGAGGTCGGTATCGCCGTTGACCAGGACCTCGATGATTCCCTGGCTGGTGCCGGCGAGAATCGAGATATTGGACGTCGCCGCGCTGTAGTCCTCGCCTGCCGTTGCGGTCATGTCGGCGGTTACGTAGTCGATGTTGAGCGCGGTTTCGAGCACTTCGCTCAGAGTCACCGTGAACTCGAACGAGGTCGTGCCGCTGTCCCCCTCGGCGAGCGCAAGATCGGAAATGCTGACGCGTGCAATCGGATCGTCCGTGAGTATCGTTCCGACGCCGTTTCCGGCGATGACTCCGTTACCCTGGATGTCGACGATATTGACAACGAACCGCTCATCGTCTTCGGGGTCGGTGTCACCAATGATCGGCACGGTAATGACGACTCGCGACTCACCCGGCTGGAAGGTCTGCTCGCCGGTCGTCGCCTCGTAGTCCGTCCCCGCCTCCGCCGTATCGTCACGAGTGGCGAAGCGAAACGTAATGGGTGTCACTGCCGGCTCATTGAGCGTGACGTCGAACGCCATGTCCGACGTGCCGGAATCGCCTTCGATCAGTTGCGCGTTCTGAACGGCCACTCTGCGGCTGTCCACCGCCGTGTCGTCGTCGTAGATCGAACCGGTTGCCCACGGCTGGCTGAGAATGACGGCGTCACCGGCCGCCTGCAAGGCCACGAGAAACACCTCGGGAGCCGTACCTTCTGCTTCATCGTCACCGTTGGCCGTCACGGTAAACGAAGCGGTTGTATCGCCGGCCGGGATGGTTACGGCTCCGCTGACGGCGGCGTAATCGCTGGGCGCCGTTGCAGTGCCGTCAACCGTGTCATAGCTGAGCTCGACAGCCGACATCAGGGGCTGCGACAGCTCGGCGACGAAAGTCATGTCGGTTGCCGAGCCACTGTCACCCTCATCCAGCAGCCTTGCATCGGCAACATGCAGCAACGTTGCGCTCGCCTCGACATCCTGTGGCTCAATAGTCGTTGTGAACTCCCACGTTGCAGTGGGTACGCCAAACACCGCAGACCAGTCGAACTCCACGAGAAAGTTTCCGCCGATCGCTCCGATATCGAATCCGGGCGGCACCAGGATCTGCAGTCTTCCCGCACTTCCGGCAGCAAGGCTGATCCGTAGATTGCCGGATGCAACGAAAAACGGCAGGTGCACGTCGGATTCGTAGTAGATATCGAATGGCACCAGCAGCTCCGTCACACCGAGCCCGTCCAGCAGGTCCGCAATGTCGATGAGCAAATCGTAGTCAAGCTCCAGGCGGCGGCCGCCCAGATTCGCATCGAAGTTGCCAAGGTAGAACACATCGAGGACAACCGTCAGGTCGTCGTCGTTGACCAGCGTTCCGCTTGCCTCGCCGGCGCCAATGACGGCATTGCTCGAAGGGTTCGAGAGCACGACCGTGAATTCCTCATCGAGTTCGAACGCGCTGTCAGCTACGGCGCTGATCGATACGGTCACAGTGCTCGCGCCAGCTGCGACCGTCGCCGTTCCACCGGCCGTGACAAAATCGTCGGCCTCCGTTGTTACGTGCTGCAGCGAATAGTCGAAGCTGACGGCGTTGGCAGCGGCCGAGTCCAGGGACACGGTGAACTCCACCGGCGTCGTTCCTCCGCCAGTGCCTTCGTCAACGCTCTGATCACCGTCGATGTTGATGGTGTGACTGGTCGGTGCCGGACCGGGACCGGGGCCCGGGCCTGACGGTCCTTCGTCACCACCTCCGCCACCGCCGCAGGCGGATAAGAGGGTTGCGACTAAGATGAGATAGCAGTGATTATGAGAGCGTACGTTGAACATCGTGAAATCCTTGCCAGCGGCAGGGTCGTCGCCAATGGGTGCCGGCAGCTAGTTGAAATTGGTGCGCAGCGTCTTCATCGAGTCGATATCGCTGGCGGCGAGCGTTTCGGTATCCAGCACGTTCCGTTCGTGCTCGGTTGCCATCAGCGCGTGAATCGGGCTATCGACCTCTTGCTTGTAGAAGCGGATTTCGAAGACGTCGTGACGGTCGTCGATTGACGTGTTGCTGGTTCTGTAGCGATAGCGAATGACAAATGGGACGCTGAAAGAGGTTGCCGAATGCCAGGTCGGACGCCTGTCTTTCACTAAGCGCACAGTGTCAACGCCAAGCACCAGATGCTCCCGGCCGACAAAAACCTCGGGGAGGCGGTTTTCGACAAGCTCAACGAGATCCGCATCGCTTGGCCGAGGGATCCCCTCGTACTCGTTATAGCTCACCAGGAGCTTGGCGTATTCGTAGCTGTTGCCGTTGTAGACATAGCGGGCGAGGCCGCCGACCACGAGAACGGCGTCGGGCAAACCCGCAATGTTTGCTTTGCGTCGGACGACGACGCCGCGATCGAAGTACCAGGCCAGATCTCCGCTGTGAAAATAGGCCTCGCCGGAACTTCCATCGACGGTCGCTACGTCGATGACGCCTTCCCGGTCCCGCGGCGTGACGTCGCGGATCACCTGCGCGTCATCGGGCAGGAGCCGGCCTTCCGGGTCCTTTGCGCTGGCACCGCAAGCGGACACGGCCGCTGACAGTGCTGCCGCAAGCATCCAGGCGATGCCCGGATTTGGCGTGCGCTTCGCGCTGTGACCCGGGCGATGGTTACTGTGAATCAATGGGCTGCTCCAGTGTATTTATAATCAGGTAAACGCAATCACCGAGGAAAAACGGACAGCGCTAGCGCGAAAGAATGACGCGCTGACCGTCGACCGGGCTAACCGCGTAAATACCGAAAGAGCCTGCAACCAGGATGCGGTTGTTGTCGGTATCGAACGCGATAGCGGGAAAACCGGAAAAGCCGGATCGCCCCGAGACGTCAAACGACAAAGGGTTGTCGGAATTCGGGATTGAACGGTCGGAAATGACGTTTCGCGAACCCGAAGCCAGATCGACCGCGATCACGGCTTCCAGGCCTTCGTCCACGACGAACGCACGATTGTTTTCGGCGTCGACGGCTACCCCGGCTGGTAGGTCGATTGTGTTAGCCGAGGGCGGCGTAGCCGGGTTGGAGAGTACGGCTCGATCACCGGTCGCGAGGTCGACGCCGAACAGCGTACTCACTGCACTGTCTGTAACCAGCGCACGGCCACTCGCGCCATCGATGGCAATCGCGCCAGGGCGGTCGAACGGATCGCCGTTGTGCGTCGTGTTGCTGGAGAAGACGGATCGCGAACCATCTGCCAGGTCGAGCGCCAGTACACTACCGTTGCCGGCCATAGGGTTGACGGGTATGGCATTGCCTGGACCATCCACGAGCAACGCGCGGTCATTCGAGGCATCAAGCGCAATAGCCCTCGGGAACAGCATTGGATTATCCGCATTCGGCGTCGTGTTGCTCGAGAACACGGTTCGCGATCCGTTCGCCAGGTCAACGCTCAATACCGTCGTCATGCCGGCGTCGACGACCAGAGCGCGGTTGTTGCCGCCGTCCACGGTAATTCCGGTCGGAACCACGAGCACATTGTTGGAATCGGGCACAGCTTCGTTGGAGAGGATTGACCGCTCTCCGGTCGCGAGATCCATGCTGAGTATCGCCGCCGACGTAGTTGTCGACCGGGATGCCAGCAGCGCCCTGTTGCCCGAACCGTCGATTGCGATGGCCGAGACCGACGTAAAGCCGTTTGCGCGGTTCGGCGTTGAGTTGTCCGCAAGGAAGTCCCGCTCGCCGGACGACAGGTCGACCGAGAGTAGCGCCCGCGCTCCCGAGTCGAGCACGAGCGCTCGATCGTCTGCGGCATCCAGCACAAGGGCGGCAGGTGACCGGAAACGAATCGTGTCACCGGGCAGATTCTCGGAGAGGTGGCCGCGATCGCCGGTCGTGAGATCGATGGCAATGACGACCTCACGCTCGGCATCCGTGACCAGCGCGCGATTATTGGCTTGATCGACAACGATCCCGGTCGGATCCGAAAACGGAAACCGGGCACTGTGCTCGGAAAATACCGTGCGCTCTCCCGATTGCCGGTCTACGGCAATGATTACGCCGAGCGCGTGGTCCACGACGAGTGCCCGATCGTTGGCTGCGTCGAGTGCAATCGCCACCGGCCGCACGAACGGGTTGTCGGTGTTGGGCACCGAGTTTTCGGAAAACAGGCTGCGCTGGCCGGTCGCAAGGTCGACCGACAGGACGGCGTCCGACAGCGGATCGACGACGAGCGCACGACTAGGGTTGAATCCGATCGTCAGCGCGACCGGCCCGAACAAGGGGAAATCCGCGTTGGGTGTTACATTGTCTGAGATAAGGGTGCGCTCGCCGGTCACGAGATCGACACCGAGCAGTGCATCGCGCCCGTCGTCCACGACCAGCGCGCGGTTGCTGCCGATCCTGAGTGCAATCGCTGTGGGGTCGACGAAGGGATTGTCGGCGTTCGGCGTCGTGCTGTCCGAGAGGACGTATCGTTCGCCGGTCGTCAGATCGACGGATATCAGCGCGTTTCGATCGCGATCCAGCACCAGTGCCCGATTGAGATTGGGGGCAAGTACGACCGCGTTGGGGTTACCGAACAGCACCTCCTTGACGACATTCGCCTGCGCGGCAGCGGCATTCGAGTTGCCGTTCGTGTCGATCGTGCGCACGTCCAGCGTGTTGTTTCCAGGATCCAGCGGTAGCTCGACCGACCAGGTAGCGAAGCCGTCGCTGCTATTCGCGACCACGCCGTTGACTTCGACCAGCGTAACGTCGCTGTAGTCGTCGCTGGCAACACCATGTACCGTAATCGTGTCGCTTTCCGTTCGCGACCGGGCCGGCGGGAACTGAATGTTGGCCTGCGGCGCCGTCGTATCGTCCAGCGTGGTTACACTAAACGTGTCCGAGACACCGCCAACCGTGAGTGCGGCATCGACCGTCGTCAACAGTTGCGGCGACGCCGTCAACCTGACAACGACCGATTGCCCATTGTCGATGGTGCCGCCGGCACTCGTAAACGGCCCTCCATCGATCGCATACTCACCGTCGCTCACGGAAATCGGCGCTGCTGCATTGATTCCACCAATGACAACGGCATCCGAATCGATCGAAGCGCCGGGAACGACGTCAAGCTGGTCAATGAAGCTGAATGCGTTGGGAATCGTGTCCGTCGCAGGTGGCGTAGCCGATTCCGTGCCGCCCCCGCCTCCGCAGGCCGCAAGAAACAAGGCCGCCAGCCACATGCTGCCGTTTCGCGCGAGCCGACGGGACGTCTGATTGAGCGTTTCGCAATCTAGCGTAATCGAGGAGTGTTTCATTTTTGGGCCTCATCCGTAAGCGGTTGTCTAAGAGGGCAAACGCGGATTCGACGCAAAACCGGACACTGCACGATATTCGACGCTGAGAAGTGAGCGGAACTGCTAAAATCGACGTCGTACACCGGGGCGGGAACGACGGACAGAGAACATATGACCGATACTCCCTTGACAACCCTTATCAAGCGCGCAATGAACGGAGACACGGCCGCTCATGACGCCGTATTCGAGGCGACGTATGACGACCTCAAACGCCTAGCGCATGCACGCGTTCGCCGCACCGGGCAGTCTTCGGGCTTGAACACAACCGGCCTCGTACACGAGTCTTATCTGCGCTTCGTCAACACCGGCGATATCGAGATTGCCGACCGGGCACACTTTTTTGGTTACGCAGGGCACGTCATGCGCTCCGTCATTGTCGATGCGATTCGTGAATTGAACGCACAGCGTCGCGGTGGTGACGCGGTACGCGTGACTTTACACACGGGCTCCGGCAGCCGATCGGGCGATGGCGGCGTCGCCGAAGTACTTTCCGTACACCAAGCCCTGGAAGACCTCGGCGAACTGGACGAGGACCTCGTTCGCGTCGTCGAGTTGCGCTACTTCGCCGGCATGACCGAAGAGGAAGTCGCCGAGGCACTCGACATTAGCGATCGAACGGTCCGACGCCGCTGGGCGCGCGCCAAATTATGGCTGGCCGACGCCCTGGCCGAAGGCGAAGACCGATGATTGGAGCGATGCTGTCCGCTAATTGTGAGAAACCGCGTATGTAGTATGTAGCGCGGCCGATGAGGCAGATGCATGAAAATCGACCCGGCAGACTGGTCAAAGGTCAACAAGTTACTTGATGAGGCGCTGAAGCGGCCGGCTTCCGACCATGCCGACTGGCTACGGACGCTGGCGACGGAATACCGCGAATTCGAACCGCTGCTGCGACGACTTCTGTCCCGCGTCGCCGACGTCGAGACACAGGACTTCCTCGAAGACCTCCCGGCGATCGACGTCGCATTGACGCCGCCGCCGGCGGCCGACCAGCAGGTCGGAGCCTACCGCCTGATCCGGCAACTCGGCTCCGGCGGCATGGCAAGCGTCTGGCTGGCCGAACGAACCGACGGCCTGATCGACCGCCAGGTTGCACTGAAACTGCCTCACCCGGCTCTCGGCAGGATATTTGCCCAACGCGCGGAGCGTGAGCGCGATTTTCTCGCCAAGCTCGATCACCCCAATATTGCGCGCCTGTACGATGCCGGACTGACTGAAACCGGCCAGCCGTTCCTGGCGCTGGAATACATTCCAGGCATTCCGATTAACCAGTACTGCGATGAAGCCGGGCTGGGCATTCGTTCGCGAGTCCGTTTGTTCGCGGCCGTGATCGATGCAATGGCACACGCACATGCGAAGTTGATCATTCATCGCGATGTGAAGCCGAGCAACGTGCTCGTCAATGCGGAGGGTGAAGTTCGCCTGGTCGATTTTGGAATCGCGAAACTGCTGCAGCACGACAGCGCAACCGCGACCGAGCTGACCCAGGTCAGCGGTCGCGCTCTGACGACGGCCTATGCGGCGCCGGAGCAAATTCGAGGCGAGACGCTGACCGTTGCCGCCGACATCTACTCGCTTGGCGTTCTTCTGTACGAGCTGCTTGCCGGCCAGCAGCCGTTTGCAGCAGCCCATTCGTCGGCCGCGGAACTGGAAAATGCCGTAGTCAACGACCTGCCGCAAAGGCCGAGCCTTACGGCAACAAAGCCCGGTGACGCGCAGCTGATCGCCGGCGACCTCGACGTTATCGTACTGAAAGCGATCTCCAAAGAGCCGGACAGGCGCTATGCGACGTGCCACACGTTCGGCGAGGACCTGCGGCGTTACCTTAACGACGAACCGGTGCTGGCCAGACCAAACTCCTTCGTCTACCAAGCGAGAAAGTTTGCGTTTCGGCACAAACTCGGCGTTACCTTTGCGGTTTCGGTAGCGCTGATGCTCGTCGTGATTGCCGTACTGGCGACGAGGTACGCCATTACGACGGATCGGCAGGCCAAAGAGATCGCCGTACAGCGAGACCGCGCGGAACAAGTGACCGAATTCATGGCAAGCGTCTTTGAATCGGCGGATCCGAACGTGCCGGCGGCCGAACGAACGGCAAGGGAAATCCTCGAGCGCGGCCGCGAGCGAATCGCAGAAGAACTCGCCGATCAACCGGAAGTCCAGGCTGAGTTGCTCGCTGCCATGTCTCGCGTTTACAACGGAATGCGGATGGTCGAAGAGGCCAAGGAAACCATTACCGGCGAGCTCGAGTTGCGGGAGGCTTTAAACGACGTCAATTCAGCGGAGTATGCCGAGATTCTGATTCGGCTTTCACAGGTCAGCGATCATGGCGGAGACCTCGAGCAAGCGTTGCATTACGCCGAACAGGCGTTGGCGGTCAGCAGCAGGCTCGATGACCCGGTCGGTCAGGCGTGGGCCCGCCTTCGAATCGGCCGCACGCTGCATCTGCAGGGGGATTTCGAGAATGCAGAGCCGCATTTTCGATATGCGCTCGGCAGGTTTGAAGCCGAAATCGGCGGCGATCATGAGGATACTCAAACCGTCAGACTCAATCTGGCGAATCTGCTCCATCACCAGCAGAAGTATGAGGACTCGCTGGCGCTGTTCGAAGATTTGCTGGCAACCCATGAGCGCGTCTTCGGCATGGAGCATTCGGATACTGGTCCGATTTTGCTGGGACTTGCGCAGGTATTGAGCAGCCTGGGAAGGTATGAAGAGGCCGGCGAAATGTATCAGCGTACGTTCGAACTGAACGACAAGCTATTCGGGAAAGACAATCCGCGCAACATGTACATCGTTGCCGGAATGGGAAAGGTGGCGCAAGCCAATGGTGAATACGACCGGGCTATTGCCCACTACGAGGACTCCAGCCGACTCGTGGAGCTGAATTCAGGCGCCGATAATTCGAACTATGGCATTACCCGGCGGTATATCGCAGACGTCTACGTTTTGAAGGAGGAATTTGACCGGGCCGTTCCTTTTTATCGAGAGGCTCTGGGACTAATGACGAAGCACATTCCGGATCACTGGTATGTTTCGGATGTTCGCTGGCGGCTGGGTGAATCGCTTTCCAGGCTTGGTCAGGACGAAGAAGCGGAATCGCTGTTGGTTCGCGCAGTCGATACGCTTACCGCAACGCGCGGCACCGAAGATGGCGTTACGCAGTCTGCGATTGCTGCGGCGGCAGCTCATTTCGAACGAACCGGAAACCTGGCGGAAGCGGCCGGGTATCGGGCAATCGTGATCAATGAATGACACCAGCCCAACGCCGCTGTGAACCCGCCTGCCGTCAGCGGCTCAAGGTTGTGTAGCCGTCGCTCCGCTGACACTGCCGCCTGTAGCCAGCACGGTCGAGCCGTCACTGCGATCGATGGCCTCGACACCCTGTAGCGACACCTGAAACGTCTTCGCCGCCGGGGGTGGCGGCGCGGGCGGCGGTGTTGCGCTGCCGCCGCCTCCTCCTCCGCCACACCCGGAAAGTGCCGACACGAGCACGAGAGAGAGCGCCGGTAACGAGCAGGCGCGGCGCCTGCATCGTTGGGTCGTTTTGTCCGTATTATCAATAGTCATAAGTCACCAGGTAGTCGCTGTTTCCGGAAGGAATATCGAAGTCTGTTGTTGCGCTGAGGGTCAGCGTTCCGTTGTCGGCCGCGTATTGTCCCGTGCCGAGTTCAAGATC
>JGI12316J15309_10000518_pt1 | contig 13794 bp, 12 predicted proteins | sample MarCyaLeptolynsp_FD_15309 | JGI IMG/M metagenome (IMG submission 15309) | reverse complement strand
CTGATACAGCTAAGCCTCGGTCTATTGCTTTCACAATTCCGCTGATACAGCTAAGCCTCGGCCTGACGCATTCTCAAATCATGCAACAAAGCCCCCCAAAATTGTAACAATGAGAAGGTTGCATGGCAGCGGAATGGCGATATGATTTTTGCCATAAGCAAAATTGAGCGATGCAGCGAACTCGAGATCGCGAGTAAGGACTATGCCCCAACCGCTTCCTCCCCCTCCAATTGAACCATTTGAGCGCTTGCAGGTGATGGATGGCCTGTTGGTGAATGCGGAGCGCTGGCGTCTGGCCCATGATTACCATCGCCAGCGTCAGAGTTTCCATTATCAGGCGTTGCATCAACCGGGGATTGTTTGCGGGCTGGGGGTGCGGGCGGTTCCGGCCCCGCGCGAGGTGTCGGCTAAATTCCGCGATGGGCGCTGGGTGCAGATTCAGCCGGGGATTGCGATCGATCTGGCTGGAAATCCGATTGTCATTGCCCAGCCGATTGAGTTTCGTATTTCTTCTGAGCTGTTGCCAGATCGACCATTGCTGGTTTATCTGGCGGTCAGTTATGTGGATCCGGATAATTTGCGCCGTCGGAAAACGGGCGAGACAGTTCAGGAGACCTTTCGTATCGATGAGAAGTTGACTCCGCCGGACGCGATGGAGGTGGAGGTGTGTCGGGTGCTGTTGCGCCCGGGTGTGAGTCAGCTGATTAATCCGACTGATGTTTTTTTCCCAGGGACGAATGCGATCGATCTGCGCTATCGGGTGCAGGCTCAGGCAAGACCGCGAGCAGTGGTACGGGTGGCACAGGTTGTGTCGGCGGTGGCGTCCAGGTTGCCCGCTGAAGAGGAAGCATTGCAGGAATCGCTGACTTATTTGCTCCAATCGGTGTCTAGCTTATATCCAGAGTTACAAGCTGTGGAGACAGTAGAACCGATCGGTCTGTCGGCTCTGGCTGCGAAGGAGGGTTTACCGGAGTGCGATTTGTTGTGCGTGACGATGTCGCAGTTGCGATCGCTGGAGGTGGTAGCAGCGGATAGCCTCAGGTCGCATTTGGTGGCTGGGGGAGCGATTTTGGTGGAGACGTCGATAGCGGGTACGAATATTGGCGAGCTGAGGGGGGTGCAGCAGGAATTGATGCGGGAGATTCATCGTTTAGATGCGATCGCATCAACTGCCGATGCAACCAGGCAGAGTCGAGAAACCCGGGAATTGACCGCAGCCCAGAAAGACTTAATTGCCGAATTGGAAGCAGTGGAAGACTCCCTGTCAGCGACCACTCGCAGCCTCTGCCTACCGCTGAAAACCCTGGCATCCCGGTTGGGCATTTCTTATGAAGCATTAGTTGAACCCGAGCGAGATCATCCATTACGCCTGTCTCCGTTTCTCTTTGCCGCCTTACCTGCGATTGAGGAACAACCGGTTCAGATCTTGACTGCAGGGGGAATTGTGGTGGTCATTGGCCCACTGTCAGGGGGTTGGGGACTGGATGCCAAGCTCGCGCGATCGCGAGAAACAATCCGCACTGCCCAGGAAATGGGAATTAACCTGTTGCATTTCGCCTGGCAGCGGCGAAAAATGACTCAAGGGTTGCAAGCGGGTAAGGGTTAATGGTTCATTGTTGAGGGTTCATTGTTGAGGGTTCATTGTTGATGGTTCGTTATTGCTAATCGCTAACTGCTAATCGCTAACTGCTAAAAATGAGCAAACTCCCTAAGCTGTTGCGCCCAAACAGCTGGTCTATTACAACCAAGCTGACTTTTCTGTTGCTCATTGGGTCTTTGTTGCCCATGAGCCTCACAATGGCCTACAACCTCTCCCGCAGCAAAAATATTTTGGAGCAGCAAGGGTATCGCGATCTCAAATTATTAGCCAGCAGCACAGCTAGCCATCTCGATCAAGTTCTGACGAGTGCCCAGAGTACTGTTATTCATCTGAGCGCCCGACCCGAAATCATTACCTTTCTCGCTGCCCGCACCCCCGCCCAGCGAGCCGCATCTCGTCGTGCCATGCAGCAAACCTTGGACAGCATCCAGGAGTCCAACCCCACCTTTGCTCTGGCCTTTCTGAGCGATCGAAACAGCATCACCCGTGCCAGCACCAATGCCGCCGATCTGGGCGAACAACTCACCTCTCGTCTCTACTTGCAGAAAGCCCTGGCCGGAGAACAATATATTTCCAGCATCCTGATTGGCACCACTACCCGCGAACCTGGGATTTACTTCTCTGCCCCGGTTAAAAATACTCAAGGCGAAGTCTTAGGGGCAGCTGTGCTCAAAGTCAGCAAAGATGCTGTTTGGGATATTATTCACGGCTTGAAGATTGGGGAAACAGGATATGCTTTTCTGGTGGATGAGTTTGGGATCATCATTGCTCACCCCGATCGAGAACTGGTTTATCGCAGTCTGGCTCCCTTGAAGCCAACCATTCTGAAACAAGTGGCGGCAGATCGGCGCATTGACAGCGACGAGATTGGCAATCTGGGTCAGGAAAAACTAGCCCGGGCACTTTTAGACGCTGAGGCTCCTCACCATACCAGCTACATGTATCCTCCAGGGCAACGAAAAATTATTGGTTTCGCCCCGATGAAAAAGCAAAACTGGGTTATTGGTGTCAATGAAACCGTGAAAGAGTTTGTTGCCCCTTTTAATCAGTTGAGAAATGCAAATATCCTGACCGCCTTTGCAGTGGGTGGCATTGTCGTTTTCATCTCCCTGATTATTGCCAAAAGAGACGTCAACCGGGTTCGTACATTGGTCGAAGCAGCCAAAAAACTGGAACAGGGAAATTTCGATCGGGTCGATCGACTGGCCAAGTCTGCTCAGTTTGAGGATGATATTGGCCAGCTGTCCCGGGTTTTTATGGGCATGGCAAGCCAGGTGCAAGAACGCGAAGCGGATCTCAAGCAAGAGGTCTCGGAACTCCGGCAAGCCAGGGCCACGGTTTCCAAGCCTAGTTATCTCCAGAAACTTCAGCAACTGAAAACCAAAGCTAAAAGAATTCGGGAGAATGCGCCGCATTAGGATCCATTACTTATGGCAGAGAATCGTATCCTAACTCAGATTTCAACCCAGGTGCTCAGGTTTAAGCCCGGGAAATCTCCAGCGACCTTTGAGGTCGAAGTTGTAAATCAAAGCGATCAGTTCGCGACCTTTCAACTGGAAATTCATGCTCCCGGAGGGGATGAAATCCCAGGTGCCCGTTGGTATCGACTGTCACCAGATATTTCAACCAAAAAGCCTCCAGGCGATGTCACCCAATTTGTAGTCACTCTTGTAGATGCCCCCATTCCTGGTTTTGTGGGCACCATGACGCTGACAGTACGGGTCTTCTCGCTGGAATTGGGGGAGGAAAAACGGGAAGTATTGCGGCTGGTTGTGGAAGGAGGAACACGACTGATTCCACCCATAGTGGAGTTGCCCGTGCAAAGTTTCCAGAGTTTGCCTGGAGATCTGGTCGAGATGCCTGTGTCTGTCTCTCACACTATCCAACAGGGAAACGAGATTTCAATCAAGCTCCGGGGAATCGATCCCGATTGGTTGGTTTCTGGGATGGAACAGCAACTGAAATTGGACGCGAATGGCGAGGCGGAAACCAGTTTCTTGTGTCAGTTGCCGATTACTACCCAAACACTGAGCAAAATTTATCCATTTACGATTGAGGCTGCCTATAAGGGGGGGCCACCCGGTCAGGCGCAGGGAACGTTGGAAATCCTGCCTCAGGGGTTTATCAATTTTGGCTGTGCCCCTGTTCAGGCACAGATTCCCGAGCAGAAGCGCGGGTTTCAGGGCTGGGGAGCTGACTTCGCCACCTATCGGCTGCAGTTTGAGAATGAGAGCAATTTGCCTCAGCAGGTCAGCATTCAAATTCGCAGCAAGGATCAGCAACGCTGCACGTTTCAGATCTTTCCCGATCGAACGGTTCTGGCACCCGGGAAAACTGTGCAATTACAGCTGGGGGTGCGATCGCGCCGACGCTGGTGGGGCTGGCTCCGACGGTTGACCGTTGAAGTCAAAGCAGTCATCTCCGATCCGCGCCTGGACATTCGCAACGATACCCAGCTGTTGAAACTGAGTGTCTTGCCCTTGATGCGTTTCTGGATGCAAATACTGGCAGCGCTGCTATTGCTCGTTCTTCTGTGGTGGGCATCCTGGCTGAACCCCAATAACCTGTTTTGGGGCCATCAAGGTCCTGTCACCTCAGTGCAATTTAACGGCATGGCCAACCAGATTGCCACGGGTTCCAATGACAAAACAGTCCGGCGCTGGGAGGTTGACGGCTTCTTCAACCCTTTCGTTCATCAAGAAATTGGCATTGTTGGCACTTCAGGGAAAGCAGTGCGCGTGGTGCGCTACAAACCCGTTGCCAATGACTGGGCTGCAGCTGGGTTAGAAAATGGAGAAATCCGCATCTGGAACTTACTCAGGAAGAGGCAAACACCTCGTGCTTTCTCGTACCAACGAGACGATCGCGTCCTGGATCTTGCCTTTAGTCAGGGGTCAAGCTATCTATTCAGCGGCCACGGCAGTGGCTGGGTTCTACAGTGGGATATTGCTTCAGATCGACTCAACGCCAATCTCAAAACATCCATTAAAGCATCAAATCAGACAGAGGCTGTATCGCTCGTTAATCAGCGCAAGGTGGACTTTGCCGTCTATGCTCTGGCTCTAGTAGGCAAACGGGGACAGAATTTGGCAATTGGGGGACGCTTCAACCAACTGATGGTGTGGAATTGGCTGCAAGATAACCTGCGCCCCCTGCCCTATCCCTACAAAGGCGGTCAAGGCGATTATCTTACCAGTTTGGATACAGCCCTCTATCAACCCTATCTTCTCGCGACGGGCGATACCCAGGGTTACATTACGCTATGGGATCTGCGACAGTGTTTGGATGAACAAGAGGGCATTTGCACCCCAGTTGACCAGTGGCGTCAGGGGCATGATGGCAAGCCAGTCCGTTCGGTTGCTTTGAGTGAAGATGGCTGCTATCTGGCGAGCGGTGGTGACGATGGCCAGGTGATGCTCTGGCCGCTCACGGCTGAGGGTAAGCGCAATCTCGACTTTTTTGACGGACATTTGATGAGCCAATCGGTGGGTCGAAAGCGTTTCAATAGTGTTGATGTTAAGGTTGTGCAACGGGAGGTTGTGAAACAGGAGGTACTGGTAACCAGCGGTAGCGATGATACGCAGGTCAGGGTCAATTGGTTTTTTCCGCCGACCTCTCTAAAATGCGATCGCAACAACTAAAGGCAGGAGGCAGAAGGCAGGAGGCAGAAGGCAGGAGGATGAATTCCGCCAATTTAATTTAAGATTAAGCTTAATTGCCTTGGAACGCAGAAGCCATGACAAGGGAGCCAGTCGATTCCAACTCCGTGCAGGAAGAATCTAAATATGAACTTGCTACGGGTTTGAACGTGGCGGATATCCTAACGCTCCCAAATCCAGAACGGCGCGTTGTCAGTTGGCTCGTGCGTCAGCAAGAAGCAAGCCTAACGGAGATTGCGACCCACATCGATCTTCCTGAAATCGAAACTCAAGCACTTCTAAACGATCTGATAGAACAGGGGTTTGTATCAGAAGTGGGGTTGGGTGCCCCTCCCCGCTACCAGGTTCGCTTTGCCCGCAAACGAGAGCGCCACTTTCCAGAACAATTGCATCAAGCACTCGCGCCCGCAAAGCCTCTGACTGTGGTTTTGAGTCCTTCTGGAAGCCAGGGCATTGCTGCTGGCTCGACCTTTGAACTCAATGTCACTATCTTTAACAAGGGGTCGCAAAGTGCCTTGATTGATATCTTCATTCAAGAAATCGCTCAGGTCCTTTACCAGTGGTGTTCTTCTCCTTACGAACACCTGGCCCTGGATCCAGGTCAGAATGGCGATGTCAGCTTTCAATTTCAGGTTCCACCTGAGACATTGCCAGACACCTATGAGTATTTCCTGGTGGTGGATGCCCCTCGCCACTATCCAGAAGACACCCCCATTCGATATTCTCAAAATCTCCAGGTGTTGCCGCCAGTTGATGCTGCTGTGCGGGCAAGCGATCCGACCTTTACCCTGCAACCGATTACAACCTCAGCTACCCCTGCAATTCTCGATCCCACTGAACCGCTTCAATTCCAGGTTCAGATCCATAATCGTTCCGATCGGGTAGACCGCTTTCGCCTCAGTTGTACCGACTTACCGCTGCACTGGTTTTCAGTGCATTATCCAGAAGGACTCGAAGAATTGGGGACAATTACGGGTGCAGATAGTCTGGAACTCAATCCGGGTAGCAGAGACGAGGTCTCGCTGACGATTACTCCTCCTGTGGGATCTCTAGCAGGGAGTTACTTCCCAACAGTTCGCGTTTACTCGGCCAATAATCCAGACTTGATGTTGCTGAATGCAATCTACCTTAAAGTCCTGCCTACCTACGAATTAACTGTGGAGCTGCGCACCCTAAGAGGCAGGGTCAGGCGCAGAGCCGGGCAGTTTGCCATTCACTTGAGCAATCAGGGTAATATTGGTCAGGCGGTTGCTCTGCGCGTCCGAGATCAGGATGAAGAGGCGGAGTTTTGTACCTATACCCTGGATCGGTCTCAGGTGGAGATTCTGCCGCAGACAGAGACCAGCGTTGAGTTGCAAGTCAAGCCTAAAAAGTGGTGGCGTCGGCCTTTCTTTGGCCCCGGATTGCCGTTAACTTTTATTGTTGAACTGGAAGAAACTCAGCAACTTCCCCTGGAAACCCCTTCAACAGTGGGGACATTAATCTGGTTGTCGCGTCCCTGGTGGCAGTTACTCGGTTTAATTTTGACCATTGTGGGCGCGATCGCAGCCATCCTGCTCCTTGTCTGGCTCATTTTCTTCCGTCCTCCTACCCCACCGATCCTCCAGGAATTTTACTCCGAAGCCAGCAGCTATCAAGAAGGCGAAAGCGGTTTCATCCGCCTCAGCTGGCAAATTCGCCATCCCGGTACCCTGGGCACCGTCACCATCGTTGGCAAATCACCCGACGACACCATTGTCAGTCAACCCGTCTCCTACGACTTCAGCCAGGGTAAAGTTCCCGCAGAACTCGAACAATTCTGCAGCTTGCAGCGCGTCCGACTGATCTGCCGTAACGTGCAAACCGACGCCCGCAAAGCCGGAGACTATATCTTCACCATGACGCTTTTTGCTCAAGGCAAAGACGACACCGTCATCGACTCCCTCAACACTAGCACCATTCAAATTGAGCCCATCGCCTTACCCAAAATCATCGAATTTCGTTCCCCCGTAGCAGCCTATCAAGCAGCCAGCAGCGAAAGCAAAAGCCCCACCCAAAACGGCATTCGCCTCAACTGGAAAATTATTCATCCCGGTCAAATTCAGCAACTGCAACTCATCGGTCGCGCCCCCGACGGCTCAGTCAACAGCGAACTCAAACGCTACGACTTCAGCCAGGGCATTCCCAAACCCTTGCAAAAATTCTGCCAGGTTAAAGGTGGACTGATTTGCCAGAACGTCCCCACCGGAGCCCGCAAAGCCGGAGACTATATTTTTGAACTGGCCATTGTTGCCAAAGGCGGAGAAGGAGAACCCGTTGCTGCCCAAAAAACCGACACCATCAAAGTCGAACCCCAGCGAACCTCCATCCAGATTCTTTCCTTCCAGGTCAACGGCAAACCAGCACTACCCAAGTATATCTTCGCCATCGACCCCAACACCCCCAGCCCGACGCTCGTCCTCTCCTGGCAAATCAAAGGCAACGAACAGACCAAAGTCGAACTCCTCCCTGCCCCTGGCACTGTGACGCTCAAAGGCGAAGTTCCCTATCCTATCGCCCAAAAACCCGGCAGCGAAACCCTCACCCTCCAGGTCACCAGTCCTACAGGCGACCAGATAGCCCGTTCGGTTACCATTGAAACCTTCGACCCCAACACCGTCGATCCAGCGACTGCTGCTGCCGAAGCCGCCGCTGCCGCTGCCGCTGCTGCCGCCAATGCAGACAATGCGGAAGATAACTCTGCAGGAGAGGGAGACTCAGCTGCCCCCGCCCCCGATCTGGATGCCCCCGCCCCCTCCGATCCGGACTCCCTCTCTCCAGCCGAGCTGCCGCCGCAATTTGATTAGCCTGAAGTTAGGGATCGTTATTATAGTGTTATTAAATAGCAAAATCATCTTAATAACATGAATACACCCATCATCGATCAAGTCGTTCAACAGTTAAGTACCATGCCACCGCCTCTGCAGCAGCAAGTGTTGCAATTTGCACGCAGTTTGGCACAGGAAAACATTAAAGGTACTCCAGGTCAACTACTACTACAGTTTGCGGGGACTATCCCTGCTGAAGATTTGTTGCAGATGCAAGCAGCAATTGAGCAAGATTGCGGGCAGGTTGACCTGGATGAATGGTAAATATCTACTAGATACCAATATCATCATTGGCTTGTTCAATCGCGAACTCTCCATTAGCGATGGCGTTGCTCAGGCGAATGAAGTTTTCATCCCTAACATTGTGTTTGGAGAATTGCACTATGGTGCAAGGAAATCAGGGCGATCGCAAAAGAATATAGAGCGACTTGAAGCGTTCGCTGCCAAGAACACGATGCTTGATTGCAATGCCGATACTGCTCGACAATATGGTGAAGTTAAAAACCGCTTAAGAGATAGGGGACGACCATTGCCCGAAAACGACATCTGGATTGCCGCTCTAGCCTTGCAATACGACTTAACGTTAGTGACACGCGACGCTCATTTTCAACAGGTCGACGGTTTGCGAACAGCATTGTGGTAGAGAGGTTAACATACTTTTCTCCTACTTACTTGAACAAAATACTCAAATCAGAAAAATGTTAAGTGCTCTATACTATCCATTTTCTAGATGTATTGATATATCTGCTCTAAAACAACTCCTGCTTGTATTTGATAGTGTTACTTTCCTGGATCCTGTTGATGATGATGAACGGCGAGCCAAGCTCTTCCGGGATCTTGAGCAGCAAGAAGATAAACGTTTTATCAACTATCGGAATTTATATCACCCGTTAAAGGATTTACGAAATGAAGGGGCTATAGTTCTTTGCAAACCAGAAAAACTAGCAGTATTTCACTCCCCATTAGTAGTAGCTAGTACGCTTAGTGACTTACTAGATGCACAATGGTGTGCTGTTGCCAGCCGTCCAGAATTATTCAATCTCCCTCATGGAAATCTTGATTCACAAGGTCGGGTCCCATGGCAAACTTTTCCATCTAAACTACCTCCTTTATTCCAGGAAGCCTTACTCAATGAAGAGACTCTTAAGGAGCATCTTCTGATGAAGGGTATGTATGGAGCATCATGGACTCTCTCTTATGAAGCTGGATCCGCTGCAGCATTAAATCTCCATGTGTCTGCTGCAAGTGAGTTGTCTCTTGCACCTGTAACTGACAGTGTTTTACATAATCGATTACTGCTTCGGAAGCTGACAAGAAGTATCACTGACGAACCTAATTGGACAAAACCCGATCATTTCTCTATTGAGACGTCTATCGCTCACCAGACAGCAGTTCATTTAGTGCAAGAGTTGTTACCACGTTCTTCACTTATTAATATTTCCTTTGACTCTATACTTGAATTTCGCGAACAAACCAAGGCAGCACGGATAGCCTTAATCAAAGATTTAGCCAATCGAATATCCCGGATATCTAAAATTGACGATCCAGGAGAAATTTTGGCTGCCCAAAGGGATATTTCACAAACTGTATCTGATGAGTTAAAAATTTACCGTGCAGAATTAGCGAATGCTCGAGATCAACTTTGGCCTAATCTGGTCGGTAGTATGACCATAGGAGGAGTTGCTACGGGAACTTTAGCAGCAATTGTTTTAGAGTTTCTTGCAGGGGGGCCATTAGGAGTAATCTCTGGTTCGATAGGAGGAGCAGCTCTCTCTTTGTTAAAATCTACTCTCAACTATCGAGCTGAGGTCAAAAAACTAGAGCGCAATCTATCGCCTGCCATTGCATATCTCTCACAAATTATTGATAGATAAGGATTGCTGCACTCAGAAAAAATTGCCGTAGAAATCAAAAGCTTTATCGGAGAATCAGATATTAGCGCCTTTCATATGGTTCTGGGACAATATCTGAACTGTTGTCAAGCGCTGGAGGAACAAGAACCAGACCACGAGGGTTATCTGGCAGTTCCAGTCGAGACTTACTCAGTTTTTTTCCAGCTACCCTTCATCCAACGAGCGCTGAATCGCAATCAAGTCAAGCTCATCATTTACGATCCAACGTTAGAGGAGATTAAACAATGGAGAAGCTAGATCGCTACCGACAATTGATCGAGCAACTCCTGACCGAACATGCCCAAATTTCAACAACAACCAACGATATGGTAAAAGCACAGCTCATTTTCGATCGGGAGCGCGACCATTATCAACTGACCTACGTCGGGTGGCAGGGAGACAAACGCGTCTTCGGTCCGGTGATGCACTTTGATATTCAAGACGGCAAAGTTTGGGTTCAATATAACGGCACTGAAGATGCCGTTGCTTCAAGATTAGTAGAGAGAGACATCCCCACTTCAGATATCGTATTGGGATTTCATTCTGCCTTTAAACGTCAGTTTACGCGTTATGCGGTTGGTTAATCAGTTCACAATCAGCCTTTAGCATCGTCGACTATCTGTGTCGTCTATTTGTATCGTGGCTAATTGGGGAATGGCAATTTTACCGATCTCGAAGTAGTCTGTGTACCTCTCTATGCCAATGCTGCGATACCCCACGGCTTCGGCAGCAGCGATGGTGGATCCCGATCCCATAAATGGATCCACCACAATCCCTGTGCCTAATGGAAGCGAGGCATGGACGATTTTTCTTAAAAAAGATTGAGGTTTCAGACTGGGATGGCCGGCAATTTTTCGTTCTTTTTGAGATGTCCGTTCGCTGGAGATGGCGTCTTCAAAGGGGTTGCCGTCGGGTTTTCGTCTTAGCCCGCCGGTACCGAAGGTTTTGAGGCAATCGCTGACCTTCATGCCCTTGAGCAGCGGTTTGCGAAAAATTCCCCAGGGCTCAAAGCAACCACGGGGCAGAGAACACACCTGGTTAAATTCTGCCTCGGCGTTTTTGGGGCGATCGCCGCCCCGCAATGTCCTAACGAGGCGAATAACCGTGCCGCGATATTCAAAGCCGCCATCGATCAGAGCTTGAAAGACAAGTTGTGAGAGAAACGTATTGGAGGCAATGAATAGATGACTGCCAGGGCAGAGAGGGCGAATCGCTGCCTTTGCCCATTCCAGGAAGAAACAACGCAAGCTCTTTCGCTCTTTCTCATTCAGGGCAGTGAAGCGGGGTAGGGGGGAACGCTGATTGCCATCGAATGAGGGGGGGATTCTCCAGATACCGCCCTTGCCATTGTCTTTCTTGGCTAATTGATCGAAGTCATATTCTTTAACACCATAGGGCGGATCGGTGACTATCCCATGGATGCTATACTCAGGAATTGAACTCAGCCATTCAAAGCAGTCTGCATGTATTGCTAACGATTGGCCATATGCATAGCTTGAATAGTTGAGGATTAACTGTGGATAGGACTCTAACACAAATTGCTCGCTGCTTGAGACGAGATCTGAATGACGACTGAGAGTAGCATAGTCTAATCTCGGGTTTGGCTTTGTGGTTTCCTCCGATCGATTTTTTAGTTGAAGTCATTTTCTAGTTGAAGTCATTCTGATTCAGTACGATGCAACTGACAAACCCGCTCAAAACCCTTCTCAATTTCTTCAAGTTATCCATTAGTCGATACACAAAGATTGACCTGGTGGGGGAGCAACTGGACAGTATCTTTAACTTTTTGCAATTGTCTGATAGGGTTGCAACTGCGGGACAACCGACTGAGAAACAGTTCTTAAGCGTTAAAGATGCAGGCTATCAGGTCGTTATTAATCTGGCACCACGAACAGCAGAAAATGCCTTGCCTGACGAAAAAATGACGGTTGAGTCTTTGGGAATGCAGTATGTTCACATCCCTGTAAAATTCGATCGCCCGACGGTGGAGGATTTTGACCGATTTTGCCTTGCTATGCAGGAGAACGCTCAGGACTCTGTTTTTGTTCATTGTGCAGCTAACCTGCGGGTATCGGCGTTCTGCTATCTGTATCGGCGTATTCATCAAGGGTTGAGCGCTGAGGTCGCCCAGGTAGAGTTGCAGCAGATATGGACGCCAAATAAGACATGGCAAACGTTTATTAACCAGATAATAGAGGCAGAGAATGGAGGGCAAACTTTCGTCGCAGGAGAGGATGAAGGATGAAGGCTAAAGTCGATCGCCGTACGGTGGATTTGTCTGGTTATCCGGATCTGGTGGTGATTTATTTGGGTATGCGGGTGAATGCGATCGCAGGTATCAAAACCCTGCTTGGCTTTGGCCCAAAGATTGCTCAGTCGGTGGCTGCTCAGCCCGATGGCTTGCTCTTACATGAAAATCTGGTGTTTTCGCTATTGCCGCCCCATGTGGGAATGCGTCAATATTGGCGCGACTTCGAATCGCTTGAGTCCTGGGCCCGCTCTGAACCTCACCGCCAATGGTGGCAATCTTTTTTGCAGGGATCTGGGGGAACGGGCTTCTGGCATGAAACCTATTTCATGGGTGGGGGGATGGAAGCGGTGTATGACAACATGGTCAAAGATACAGGTTTTCTTTGTTTCGCTCCAGTGCAGGTGGCACGGGGAAAGATGTTCTCGGCTCGCGATCGCGCCCAACGACCGGGAAATGCAATAGTCCCCAATCCAGTGACCGAAGAGGAGTTCTACACATGACAAGGAAATGGAACAATTGTCCCACCATTTCGAGTGCAGGTTATCTTGCAGGCTTAGCTGTACTGATAATGACTGGATGGATGGCGATCGGGTGTACGATTTCAGAAACGGGTACAACACCAAACCCTGAAGGTGAAAACCGCTCAACCTTGAACACTGCTGATGCAACAGTGTCGGTCAGTCCTGATAACTCGACAACCGTTCAAACGACTTCCACTGCAGGCATCCCAAAATATTCTGGAGAAATCGGCCACCTGGAAGCGGGAGAGGAATTCATCGACTTTATTTTCGATCGTGATGCCCAGGTTATCTATTTAGAGGTTTATTTTGATGCTTTTCCTGAGAATCGGGATACGATTCGCACCGAAGACAATGTTTTTACGCTCTGGTCCCAATGCGACGATCTGCCAGCAAACGAATCGCCCAGTTCGTTATATTGTACTGGCGTTAGCTTTAACTTGAACATCCCTGCAGGATCGGAGTCAGTGTATGGCTACAATCAGGGATTCCAGCATCTGAAAGGATACTGGTCTGTTCGCACCAATCCTGGCATGCATCAAGGGTTGCTGAGCGTGACGCTGACAGCAGTTGACACCAGAGACACCCGATAAAGTATCAGACAGATTTCACCTCAAAGGTACAAAGTTCGCAAAACAAACTTTGTGCCTTCTGTGCCTTTGTGATTGGACAAATTATTTTGCTGGTTGGACAGAGCTTGGAACAGCTGGTTCGTTGATTTTTGCGAGAGACAATAGATTGTGCATTGCGATCTATTCGCACGGCCGCGATAGACTTAGGGGCGGTACAAGACCGCCCCCTACAGGGAATGGCACTGAAATAAGCCAAATCATGCAGTCAGCTTGGCCTTGAGCACAGAACGAGGCTGACGCATTCGGGGATAATTCTTCGGTCTACGTTTTTTCACTCTCGGTTCAACCCGATTGGGCCGCAAGGGCACAAGCTTTTCTGTAATTACCTGCAGCAGACGATTATAGAGACATTGACGTTGTTTAGCAGTAGCGCTGGCCAACTCAGCAACAAAACTA
>JGI12316J15309_10002625_pt1 | contig 13809 bp, 17 predicted proteins | sample MarCyaLeptolynsp_FD_15309 | JGI IMG/M metagenome (IMG submission 15309) | reverse complement strand
ATGGTGGAGCCCGGGGCAAGCATCAGTCGACCGGGGTCTCGGTCACCGCCGCGCTGCGCGCTGCGCGCCAATCCTGCAGCCGGTCAGACAAGTCTTCGTCCTGCAAGGCGAGGATCGCCGCGGCCATAAGCGCAGCGTTTTTAGCCCCTGCATCGCCAATCGCCAGCGTGCCGACGGGAATGCCGGCGGGCATCTGCACGATTGAAAGCAGGCTGTCCCAACCCGAGAGGGCTTTGGATTGCACCGGCACGCCGAGCACAGGTAGGTGCGTCATCGCCGCGATCATACCAGGCAAATGCGCAGCGCCACCCGCTCCAGCGATGATAACATCAAAGCCTTCGCCTTCAGCGCCCTTGGCAAACGCGCTCATCCGATCCGGCGTCCGATGTGCTGATACGATCCGCGCTTCGTGCTCGACTTCGAGCTCGTCGAGGATCTCGGCAGCCAGGCGCATGGTCGGCCAGTCTGACTGGCTGCCCATGACGATTGCGACTTTACCGGCCATGCGGACCCCTTACGCGTCTTTCAGATAGTACCGCTCACCCGGCACCATGTTGTCGTCAAAGTCATAGATGATCGGTTGCCCGGTGGGAATCTCCAGCCCGGTGATGTCCTCATCTGAAATTTGCGAGAGGTGCTTGACCAGCGCGCGCAGGCTGTTGCCATGCGCTGAAATGATCACCGTCTCGCCGCTGGCAAGCACAGGGAGGATATCGCTTTCCCAATAAGGAAGAACCCGCTCGATCGTGAGCTTGAGGCTCTCGGTGTACGGCACGTCGATCCCGGCATAGCGCGGATCCGCGCCAGGATCATACTCGCTGCCCGGCTCCATCGGCGGGGGCGGGGTGTCGAAGCTGCGGCGCCAAATATGCACTTGCTCGTCGCCATGCTTGTCGCGGGTTTCTTGTTTGTTGAGCCCGGTCAACCCGCCATAGTGCCGCTCGTTGAGCCGCCAGTCCTTGGTGACCGGGAGCCACAGCAGCCCAGCCTCTTCAAGCGCGAGATTGAGCGTTTTGATGGCGCGGGTCTGGAAACTGGTGAAGCACGTGGTTGGAATCACGCCCTTGTCTTTCATCAGGGCCCCGGCGGCTTTGGCTTCCGCCACGCCTTTGTCAGTCAGATCGACATCCCACCATCCGGTAAAGCGGTTTTCGAGGTTCCACTGGCTCTGGCCGTGGCGAACAAGAATGAGTTTTGGCATTTTTTCTCCGGCGATCCGGGCCACCCACTCCCTCCGCCCTACCACCCGGATTCTCACCCCGGACTAGGATCCGGGTGGTAGGGCGGAGGGAGTGGGTGGCGTGGCACCCAAAAACAAGAAAACGCCCGTTAGCCTTCGGAGCTGTCCTTGGGAAGGTCCTGCTCGTCCGAATCGCGGATTTCCCGGCTTTGCGCCTTTCGCCGCCGCAGGTTCTCGCGCAATTTGGCCGCGAGCCGCTCTTCGCGAGACATATTGTTGCTTGCATCTTCACTCATATGAAACGCCTTGCCGCTATGCGCCTCCCTCATCAACCCCCGCTTGACTTTGCGCGCGCACGCGACAATAGGGCGCGCCTGCCTCTTATTGTGGCTTTTTGGTTCGCTGCTGTAGCTCAGTGGTAGAGCGCACCCTTGGTAAGGGTGAGGCCGAGAGTTCAATTCTCTCCAGCAGCACCATTTCTCACATCATCCTTGATGCCGTCCCTCGGCTTTCCTGTTCTCGCCATTCTGGAGTCGCAGACGGCCAAAGGCCAACTCATTTCAGAATAACAATTGGCGGTACGCTGAGGGTGTTATCCTGAAACAAGTTCAGGATGACGGCGGCCTAAGTTCCGAGTGAAGGCGGTCTTAGCTCTTGACGGCGGTGGCAGCGGCGCATTTGGCCCGGGCTTGGCTACCGATTGTTTCTATGTCACTCTTCGAGCGGGTCGATCGAGGGGAGAGCATTGTGAGAGCTTCGACAATTTCGGCCGCACTAGTGACAAGCTGTGTTTTGGCTCTGGCCGTATCAGCGCAACCAGCCAGCGCCCTGCAAGAAGAGCGCGCGCCAATCCAGATTCCCTCTGACCAGGAATTGGACGAATTGGAAGCCGCTCAACTTCAACGCAAATTGGCGAAGGCAAAGTCGGATCTGGCTGCGGCAAAGCTCAAAGACCGCTTGAACTGTGAAAAAGTAAGGAATGCGGATCGCGCAGGGGCATCCCCGTCAGCGAGCGGCAGGCAGTCGTTTCTCGACTTTCTTGGCGACGAAAAGTTCGACGCCAGCGACTCCGTCTTAAATTGGCCCACCAGTGGCAATTGGTATGAGTACGCTGATGAAGCGTGTGAACACATCGAGAGAGATGAGTTCATGGTGATGTCGGGCGCCGAGTTCAAGCGGTTTATGGAGCGGTTTCGGGAGGCAAAAGCCGAGTCCGATCGGCTCTACTATGGCGATCGCGAATATATGATGCTTAAGAACGGGACTCTGTTCCGCCTCGATCGCTCGCCTCCCGAAGATTTCAGCGAAGATCCCGAAGGCTCCGACAACGACACCTCAGGTGAAGACCGGGGCGCCGATGGCGCGGGCATCGATGATTTGGACGACGATGCTGGCGGCGACTTTGGCGATGATCCGGACCCGCGTCCGACAACCGGCGGCGGTGCGAAAAGCGACGATTTCGAGGAGGATCCGGAGGGCTCCGACGACGATGCTGGGCCGAGCGACGATTCGACCGCGGGCTCCTCGGTCGATCCCGATGCCGTGATCGCTCCGAAATGGACCGGGGCGACCGGGCTCAGCGGCCAGTTCGAGACCTCAAACGAGAACGGCATCGTCTTCGGAGCGGTGATCTGGTGGCTTTATGGCCCTGGGGGCGTGGAGGTGCAGAATTACCGCCGCAATCAGCTGTTGGTCGATCTGGTGCCCGGCGCGACCTATCGCGTGGTCGCCAAGGAGCTCGGCGAGAATGGTCGGACGGCAGAGTTGACTTTCACGCCGCAAGGCACGGGCTTCACGTTCTCGCGCGGTTTGCGCTTCCAATAGGGAGCTCGCGCGCGCTTTTGCGTATAACCAAAACTTCGTCATTCTGAACTCGTTTCAGAATAACAAGCATAAGCAACGGTCTCGGTTATCCTGAAACAAGTTCAGGATGACGGTGGGTTGAGTTCAGGATGACGCCTCCTTCCCCGCCGCGCCGCTTTCCCTGCGGCTCTGCTTTCTCTTCGCGAAACGAAACGAAAGGCCTCACCCCCACACTTTTGACGAGTGCGCCTTTCGCTCGCGCGGCTTATCGCCCTCCCATCAACATTTGCGATGGAGAGGCTGCAATGGATCTCGGACTTAAAGGCAAGAAAGTTATCATGAATGGCGGCGCGCACGGCTTGGGCCTCGCTTCGCTCAAACTGTTCGCAGCCGAGGGCGCCGATGTCGCCTTCTTCAGCCGCAAGGACGACAAGATCGCAGCCGCCACGGCTGAGATCGATGCGGCTGGCCCGGGCAAGGTGTTTGCGGAAGTCTTCGATATGAACGACGGCGGCGACGCGTACAAAGCCTGGCTCGAGAAAGCCGCCGGCGAACTCGGCGGGTGCGATATCTTCATCCACACCGCTAGCGCTTCGGGCACTGGCGGGACCGGCGATTGGCAGGCCTGCGTGGATATGGACCTCAAGGGTGCGGCTCTTGGCGTGGAAGCGCTGACCCCGCACCTCGCTGCGTCTGACACCGGCTCGATTGTTATGATGAGCTCGACCGCAGCGCTCGAAACCTTCATCGCGCCCAATCCCTTCAACGCAATTAAGGCCGCACTGATCACCTATGCTTCGCAGCTGAGCCAGGCTTTTGCTGGCCAAGGCATCCGTGTGAACACTGTGTCACCCGGCGCGATCTATTACGAAGGCGGCAATTGGGAAGCGATCAAAGGCATGATGCCTGAGCTCTATGATGGCACGCTGGCGAAAATGCCGATGGGCCGGTTCGGCAATGATGAAGAAGTCGCCAAGGCAATCGTGTTCGTCGCAAGCCCGGCGGTCCCGTATATGACCGGCGCGAACATCGTCGTCGATGGTGGCTTCACCCAGCGCGTCCAATTCTAATCACAACCCTCAAGACTGGAAGGGCATCCTCCTATGGCTGACATCGCCAAAGAGATCGATCGCGACAAGCTGCTCGATATCTACACCCGCACCATGAAGGTGAACCGCACCGATGAGAAGTTCCGAGCCCTGCTGATGGAAGGCAAGGTCGCGGTGATGTATTACTGCGTGCGCGGGCAAGAGCTGGTCTCTGCCGCGGCGATGGCCGCGCTTGAGGAAGACGACTATGTCGTTTGCACCTATCGTGGCCAAGGCGAGCAGACCGCCAAGGGCATTCCGATGGAGAAGTGGTGGGGTGAATGCCTCGGCAAGGCCACCGGGACCTGCAAGGGCAAAGGCGGCACGATGCACATCACCGATCCTGACACCGGCATCATGGTGACCACTGGCGTCGTGGGCTCGGGCCTTCCGATTGCCAACGGATTAGCGATGGCGAGCCAGAACAATGGCGATGGCCGCGTGACCCTGGTTAGTTTCGGTGATGGCGCTGCCAATATTGGCGGCTTCCACGAAGCCATGAACATGGCTCAGCTTTACAAGCTGCCGGTCGTGTTCCTGTGCCAGAACAACCGCTATGGCGAGCACACCGCCTACGCCGATCACACCGATACGCCGCAAATGGCAGATCGCGCCGCCGGCTACGGCATGAAGGGCGTTCGGGTCGATGGCAACAACGTCAACGAGGTCTACCCCGCCGTCAAAGAGGCGGTTGATCGCGCTCGCGCTGGTGAAGGTCCGACCCTGGTTGAAGCCATGTGCTACCGGATGATGGGCCATTTCTTCGGGTCCGATTTCTCGTACATGCCGCCGGAGCATATCGCCGAAATGCAGGCCGAAGATCCGCTGCCTAAGCTGCGCGCGGTGATGCTCGAGCACCAATTCACCGAAGACGAGCTCGATGGTATTGTCGCCAAGATCGATGCCGATATTGATGCCGCGGTTCAACACGCGCTCGATGCGCCGCTACCGGACACCGATGAAATCTACAAAGACGTGCTTGAGGAGGTCAACTGAGATGGCTGAAATCACCATGACAGAGGCCCTCAACAAGGCCATCGACGAAGCTATGGCCGAAGATGACGGCGTGTTTTGCCTGGGCGAGGATGTCGCGGCCAAGCAAGGTGGTGGGGTGTTCAAAGTCACCTCGGGCCTGACCGAGAAATATGGCGAGCATCGCATCCGCGCGACGCCAATCTCGGAGACTGCGATTATCGGGGCGGCGGTTGGCGCCGCGCTCGCCGGCCAACGTCCGATCGCCGAGATCATGTTGATGAACTTTGTCGGCGTGTGCATGGACCAGATCGTCAACCACGCGGCCAAGCTGCGCTTCATGTCGGGCGGCCAGACGCCTTGCCCGATCGTGATCCGCACCACCACCGGTGTGGGTGTCGGCTTTGGCGGCCAGCACTCGGACATGCTCGAAGCGTGGTTCGCTCATGTCGCCGGCATGCATGTCGTGACCCCGTCGAACGCCGCTGATGCACGCGGGCTGATGCGCTCCGCCATCGATGCCAACGACCCGGTCGTCTTCATCGAGAACATCCTGTGCTACGGCCTCAAGTCGGAAGACCCGGGCCCGGGCTACCGGGTGCCGTTGGGCAAGGCAGCGGTCGCCAAGGAAGGCAGCGATATTTCGCTGATCACCTATGGCCGCACCGTGCTTGACGCGCTCGAAGTGGCGGGCGAGATGGAGAAAGAAGGCGTCAGCGTCGAAGTGATCGATTTGCGCACCATCGCTCCCTACGACGAAGCAACGGTGCTGGCCTCGGTCAACAAGACCGGCCGCGCGCTGACTTTGCACGAGGCGGTGCGTCCGTTCGGAACCGGCGCCGAGATCGCTGCCAACATCCAGGAAAAGTGCTGGGACAATCTCAAGGGTCCGGTACGCCGGATCGGCGGTACCTTTGCAGCGGTTCCCTTCGCCACCCATCTTGAGCAGGCGTGGATCCCGACCAAGGGTGAAATCGTTGAACAGATCAAAGCCTCTGTAGGCAAAGACTAAGGGGGCTCCTTTGGCTTCAGAAATTCGCATTCCCAAGCTCGGCATGAGCGCGACCGAAATGACTCTCACCGAATGGATGTTCGGCGACGGCGAAGAGGTCGAGAAGGGTGAGATCATCTACACGGTAGAGACCGATAAGAGCACGACCGAGATCGAGGCCCAAGCCAGCGGGATCATTCGCCCGACTGGCGAAGAGGGTGCGGTTTACAAGGTCGGTGCTCTCATCGGAACCATCGAGTAAGCCGATGAGCACGCCTCGCGAAATGCTGGCCGCCGTCTATGCAGCGGCTGGCGCGCGCGATTGGGAGCTGGTGGAAAGCCTGCTCCATCCTGACTTTGTGCTCCATGAAGCCGAGTGCTTGCCGTTTGGCGGCGAATGGCGCGGCAAGGACGCGCTCCAGCGCTGCGCCGCGGCAATGTATGGCACTTGGGCCGAAGCTAAGGTCGACATTCACGACATCACCGGGGGTGACACCTGGGGGGTGACCGTGCTGACCCTGACGATGACGCCCAAGGCTAAAGACGGTCAGCCCGGCGAGACGTTCAGCCAGACCGTGTGCGAAGCCGGCTCCTTCGAGGATGGGCTGCTCAAGGATTTGCGGATTCACTACTTTGACGCAGCCGAGGTGGCTGCAAAGGCCTAGCTAGGACCCCTTTATGACAATCGAGAAAGTCTGCGTTCTTGGCGCGCCTGCCGACCAGGGGCAGCCGCTGGTCACCGAGCTGCTTAAGGAGGGCTTCACGGTCACCGCCGGTGTGCGGCGCGACAATGCGCTCGCCGACACGCCGTTTCCCGATCTGCCGACCGTGTTTGCTGACATCACCGATGCCGATGCCATGGCCAAGGCGTTCGAAGGACACGACGCGGCAGCGTTTCATTTGCCATTTGAGTTTGATCGCGAAAAGGCCGCGCATTTCGGCACCCAGATCGCAGAAGGCGCAAAGCGCGCGGGCACTCTCAAGAAGATCGTCTTCAACACGGCCTGCTATGTCGCGGACCGCGATCTCGATCTGTCAGCCCATGATGGTCGCCGCGATATCGAGCGCTCGCTTGAAGAAACCGGCATTCCCTGCGTTTTCATCGAGCCGACCGTGTTCATGGACAATCAGTACCGCATCTGGACCCGCCCAGCGATCATGCGCGACGGGATTTTCGCCTATCCGGCCAAGCCCGATCTGCAGATCAACTGGGTGTGCTTGGAAGACGTCGCGCAAGCGATGGTCAAGGCGCTCCAGACCGACAAGGCTGATGGCATGCATGTTCCGATTGGCGGCCCAGAAGCATTGGTTGGCGATCAAGTCGCAGCGAATCTGTCCGAAGCGCTTGGTCGTGAGGTGCGATTCAAAAGCCTGGCCCCCGACGAGTTCGCGGCGGGCATGAGCGAGCTGGTCACCGGATCGCGTACGGTTGAACCCGCGAGCATCTATGATGGGATGGCCAAATTCTATCGCTTCTACAACACGCAGGACGTGTCTCCGCTGCTGGTCGATCCGCAGAACGCGCGCGACCTGCTGGGCATGCAGCACACCTCGCATCTCGACTGGGCCAAATCGAAAGATTGGATGGCGGGGCTCGATGGCCTGATATAAGCCGCTTTCCTACTGGCTAGAGCCTGTGGCAAAGACATTGGGTTGCTTGAAAAGCGAACACCGAAAAGAATGCCTGGTGTCGCCTTCGACTCCAGGCGCCCTATAAAAAACCTTGTTTATCAGGACTTTGGGGCGGCCAATGCGAAGGCGACAGCGAGTCGCCTTTGTCGCTTTCTCTCGCGCTGTCGAGTCACCCGCGCCCTCCACGCATTTGGTTTGTCCTACCGCATTGCTGCATGAGGGCCGGCACCCGGATAATGTCCCGGTAGGCTCCGGGTGGAAGAGTCGAGGGCGTGGGCGGAATTGCTAACCCAAACAGAAGGTGTGGGTGGAGCTGCTAATCCCCCGAAGACGCCACCACCAGCCGGTACCCAAGGTCGATCGCGTCGCGCGCAAGCAGATGGCCATAGCGCTGCTCCCAGGCGCCGCTTTCGAGATCATCGCGGAGCCGCTCAAGCTTGTGATCGACATCTGGTATCGCCCAGAATGAGGAGCTGCCCTTGCGCAGCTCGGGATCAAGATAGGCGGCTGGCCTGCGCCAATAGGCATAGAGAAAGCCATCGCTGCAATCGTGTGGGATCGGCACTGGATCTATCGAGAGCGGACCAAGCCAATCTTCATAGTCCGCCATGCGCGGCATTTGCCTGGCGTCGAGCTCTGCCAATTCGGGGAGATAGTCCAGCAGCCAAATGTCGCGATAATCGGGGTCGAAGGTCAACAACACGATCCGATCACGCGTGACGCGCCGAAGCTCGGCGAGCCCGGCGCGCTTGTCCGGCCAGTGATGCACAGTGAGCACCGCCATGCTCGCGTCGAAACTGTTGTCGGCAAAGGGCAGATTGTCCGCGGACGATTGCACCACGCGCTCACTATGGGGATGCTGATCGATCATCGCCTGCGAGGGTTCGACCGCGGTCACATCGCAGTGCACGGGCTCGTACGAGCCCGCGCCAGCGCCGACGTTGACCACGCTTTGCGCATCGCCCAGCGCATCATGGATCGCCTTGGCGATGCGCGGATCGGGGCGGCGCAAATGGGCGTAGTCGAGGCCGATTGTGTCGTATTTCGGGGTCATTCTTGGGGATTGTAGCGGCAGACTGGCGGCCAATGCAAAACCGGGCTCAAGCGCTTGTGGGTCGAATGGATTCATAGGCCGTTCAGCCAAATTCACACACTTTTCTGGTATGCAAAATAGCAGGAAATTCATCGCTTTGGTGTCCGCCGCAATCGCCGCCACGACTGTCCCGTCCGCGGTTTCAGCACAGTCGCTCCTCGATGCGCGCTCGTCGTTCGTCCCGAGGTATCATTTGATGCAATTGTCGGTCGATGCCGGCACCGTTTCGCTCGATCAGTTCGCGGCGAAGACCTCGGCGATAAGCTCCTGCGGAGAGGCCAAGAACCTTGGCAAATCGCTCGACGCCGAAATCAATCGCAATCGGCAGGTTCGGGCGTCAGCCTTGCCCGCAGATTTGCAGGACACACTCAAGGCCATGACGCTGGGGCAAGCGACCCCGGTGTTCAGCGCTGACGGATCGGTTTTGCGCGTTATCGTTCTGTGCGCTAGAAAATAAGCGATAGCCCCAATTCCAGAGCCCGAAGCCTAACGCCTAGAGCGTCTGGCCGTCATCCAGAACAAAATCGCTCCCAGTGACAAATTCGGCAGCGTCCGAGCTTAGATACAACACCAGCCCGTCGAGCCCTTCTTCGCCCATCAGTCGGCGCTTGGGGAAGCGCGCGATCTGCTTCTTGCCGGGCTCGGTCTCGAACCACTCATCGTTGATAGCGGTGCGGATGTAGCCGGGCGAGATCGTATTTACACAAATGCCGGCGCGCGCCCATTCACGCGCGAGGCTGCGCGCGGCTTGAACCACGCCAGCTTTGCTCGCGGCATAAGCGACCAGGCCAGGTGAAGGTTCGAAGGCGGTGATCGAGGCGATCATTACAATCCGCCCCTTGTCGACGCCCGAGGCTATCATCCGCTTGGCGCCTTCGCGCGCGGTCAGGATCGCGCCTTTGAGATTGATCGCAAGCGTCTGCTCAATTTCATCTTCGGGCATGCTGATCGCCATCCCGGCACCATCGATCCCGGCGTTGGCGATCACCGTGTCGACCGTCCCGAAGGCCTCTTCCGCTGCATCGAATCCGGCAATGATATCGGCTTCGCGGCCCACATCCATCGCAATTGCCGCTGCCTTAGCACCAATCTCTGATGCCAGCGCTTCCAAACGGTCCTTACGCCGCGCGCCGAGCGCGACTTGCGCACCGTTGGCTGCGAGGATCCGGCCAAAGCGCGAGCCCAGGCCTGAGGACGCACCAGTGATGAGCGCAGTGCGCCCGCTCAGATCAACCGAAAGACTCATTCCGGCTTACTTCTTCGCCGGCAGTTCGCCGTTGAAGTATTTCTGCATCGTCTGGTGAAAATGCCGCACGCGGCTTTCCTGGTAGGTGCCGAGCTCCATCACGCCGCTCTTGAGGTTCTTCATCCCCTCTTGAACGTAGGGCAAGTTCGACATGTCCTGATCGAAAACATTGGCCAGCTGCGGTCCCATCTTGTCCGCTGCCCAAGCAAACGGCTCATCATCAGGAATATACGTCACTTCGACCGCGCGCGGCCGCTTCTCACCCTTGGGGGTGGGGAACAGCAAACGGATCTCCATGATCGATTCATCGCATGTTTCGCCCGGGAACCAGCGATAGGTCAGCGTCGGGAGATAGCCGATCCACGGCGCAAAGTTCGGGAAGATATTGTATGTGAAGTTATCGAGAATCTCGCTGTCCGAGGCATCCGAATAATCGTAGCCATATTGCTCGGCAAAGCCTTGGCGGCCCGCTTCAGCAAGAATTTTGCGCGCGCCCAACGGATCGGCGGGATCAAAGTCCGCGGCTCCGTCACCCGCAGCGAAACGTCGGTTGGTGTCAGCATCGTCGCCGCCCGAGAATTCGTTCATTTTCTCGAGAACGTAGGTTGAGTCCTTGTTCTTCAAATGCGGGCTGAGCACGCCTGAAGGCGTGATCGCGCGGTTGAAGTGATCGCCGATCAGATCATAGCGCGTGTTGGCATCGCCAAGAAACGGCAGGAGCTGTGGGTGCGTGACGATCGAGTGCCATGCTTCCATGAACGCTTCGGCCGTCGCCTTCCAGTTCGATTTGAACTTCTTCTGCACCCACATGCCGGTGTAGCGATTCTCAAAATCGTAGCGCTCGTAATGCTCCGCTGCCGGGCCGAGCCAAGTCTTGAAATCGGGCAGATCATAATTCTCTGTGAGCATGACAAAGCCTTGCCACAACTCAATCCGGGCTTCGGGAAGGTCGAGGTTTTTGCCTTCCAAATGCTTGAAGTCCCACTCGCTGGGGATTTCCTTGAGCGTTCCGTCGTTGCGCCAGGTGAAGCCGTGGAACGGGCAGCGCAGCTGGATCGACGGGCCACATTCGGTGCGCAGCTTGCGCCCGCGGTGAAGGCAGGCATTGTGGAAGGCTTTGACGCTGCCATCCTTCTGGCGGATCAGCAACCAGCTCTTGTCGTTGATCTCGTACACGACGGTGTCGCCGGGGTCGGGCAGTTCATCTTCGCGCGCAGCAAATTGCCAGACATTGGGCCACATCTTTTCGCGCTCAAGCTTGGCGTAATCTTCGCTAATGTAGGCGTCGACCGGAATCGGGTCGTTGCCCATATCCATGGTCGATTCCTCGAACAGGTAATCGGGTGGCGTCCGTGTATCGCCATTGAGCATGTCGGTGTAAGTGATACCCGGGCAACGATCGTCGCGGTTGATATCCTTAATCTCGTTCATTTGAGGCCTCGATCCCTTTCCTCGCATTTTGCGCAGTGTTCGCGTCAAGCAATATCACACACCTTGGGCACGAGGTCATCCTAGCGGATTGGAGAGGAATGCAAATGACGCAAGCTGGCGGATTAGCGGAATTGGGCGACGTAATGCAGCTGGCCTTCGTGCCCAAGGACTTCGATGCTGCGGTCAAACACTGGACCGAAGTCATGGGCGTGGGGCCGTTCTTCCTGATCGAGGGGATCCATCTCGACGGGATGAAATATCGCGGCGAACCGACCGATGCGGTGTTCGATCTCGCCTTAGCCTATTGGGGTGACATTCAGATTGAGTTGATTCGCCCACGAGACGACCATCCGTCGATCTATTCAGGCGAATACGCCGAAGTCACGGGACTGCACCATGTTTGCATCCTGGTTGATGATATCCAGGACGCTTACGACGCGTGCGAACGCCACGGTGCTGAAATAGTGATCGAAGGGAAATTCGGTGACAGCAAAGTGATCTATGCTGATCCGGGGCAAGGTCCTGGGAGCTTGGTCGAGGTGCTCCAGCGCAGTCAGGAAGGGCCCGATCTGTTCGCTATCATCAAAGCCGCGGGCGAAGGCTGGGATGGCTCAGATCCACTGAGGACATTGGGGTAGCGGGAAGGTCACCAATGGCTGCGCTCCCCCAGATTCAAACGGAGCGCCTGTTGCTGCGCCCGTGGCGGCCTGAAGATGTCGAGCCGTTTGCCAAGCTGTGCGGCGATCCTGAAGTGATGCGTTATATCGGACGGGGTGCGGTTAGAGATCGACAGCAATGCGAAAGTTCGATTGGGCACTTTCAGCTCGAATGGGAGGAAAGGGGCTTCGGACTGTTCGCGGTGGAGCGATTGGACACTCAGTCCTTTATCGGCTTCACTGGCCTCTCAGTGCCGACATTCCTGCCCGAGATCATGCCCAGCGTAGAGATTGGTTGGCGGCTGTCACGCGAGCATTGGGGGCAGGGCTTTGCGACTGAAGCTGCGCAGGCGGCGATGCGCTTCGGTCTCGAAGACCAGGGAATTCCCGAGATAGTTTGCGTTCTCCAAGTCGAGAACGCCGCTTCGCGCAACATTGCCAAGAAGCTCGGCATGATTCTTGATCGTCAGACCGTCGATCCGACTTGCGATCGTCCGATCGAAGTGTACCGAATTTCGGCCAGCTAGCCGTTCAGGGCATCAGCTGCTCGCGCCGAGATACCCCAATTGGCCCGCCTTGAAGATCGTCTGCGCGCGATTGACGCTGTCGAGCTTTTCGCCCGCGCGATGGATATGATAGCGGATCGTCGCGTGGCTGCGCTCAAGGATCATGCTGATTTCCTTGTCGGTCTTGCCGATCGCGGCCCAACGCAGACATTCGACTTCGCGCTTCGACAAAACGCAGTCTGACGGGATCCGACGCTTGGTTCGATGCGCCTGGACATAGCCCGCCACAAATCGGCGCGTGACCTGTGCGAACAACGAGCCGTGCTCGGCAAACTCTTCGGACAGGTCCTCTTTCTCGCGATCCATGCTGATAAAGCTGTTGGCGGAAATTTGTCCGAACGGGAGATGGACCGGAATAACGATCGCGGCCTTGCACAACGAACGTTTCTCGAAATCAGCAAGATCGATTTCGTCGAGATACGAATTGTGCCAGCGGGTGTTGAAGCCATGCTGGTTGACCCAAAACGGCTCGCTTTCATACCGACATGCACGCGGAAGCGGCGAATGCAGTGCCAGGCGATGATCTTCCCACCAACGCGCGCCGTCGTCGAGCCAACGAAAGATATCGGCGTTGAGCACCGTGCCCTCGGCGTCAACCATCGGCTCCTTTGAGGAAATGTCATCGCACACCGCGATCTGCATCCCGCGCTCCTGCGCGACTCGTGCAAGCTCGATCGCCGCATCATGAATATCTTCAGTGCAGCGGATCGTCACCGCTTCGAGCAATTCATTAAGTTTTTCACGGCCTTGGGGGGTGCGTAGCTCCACTACATTCGTGGCCATTATCGAATCCTCTCTCTTGCAGGCACGGCTTTTGCCGTTGCCAATTCGATCCCGCCCAGAACTCTAATAGCGCATTTTTCCTGATTCGCCTCATACTTTACGTAGGGGCATGCACGTTCCTGTCTGAGTAGGTAAAAATACCCTAATCTGGAGATCGGTAGATGGCTACCCAAGCCGCGAATTTTGGCGTTGCGCTCAAGGCCTTGGCGCAAAGTATCGAACCGTCGAGGCCAGCCTTGATCCACGGTGATCGCATTGTGGCATGGGGCGGGCTTGATGCGATGACAGATCGTATCGCGGCGGGCCTGCGAGCGCGCGGATTGAAGCCGGGCGACATTGCCGGACAAATGCTCCGCAACACCCCGGAG
>JGI12316J15309_10019877_pt1 | contig 13873 bp, 11 predicted proteins | sample MarCyaLeptolynsp_FD_15309 | JGI IMG/M metagenome (IMG submission 15309) | reverse complement strand
TCTCGATCTCATGGAGCACGATCGACAAATACCCCAACTGTACGATGACGGCATGCATCATCTTTGGCAGGACTTTAATGCTGTAAATGATAATGCAGCGCCCTTGCTACTCGAAGGGTTGGTGCGCTCTGCGTTCTCAACACGGCTTACGACGAGTGAGGTGGATCATTACATCGTTTCGATTCCGACCAAAAAGCTCTACGACGACTACATCGAGACGTTCGAATCCCGACTGGGCGTCAGTCGCGATCGCATACAGTTTCGATGTGGCGGAATTGGTTACGTTGGCGGTGCCGCGACGCTGGTGCACTTGGATCAAATGATGCGCGGTGGCGAGATTCAGCCCGGACACACTGTCATGGTGCACGCTGTCGAATCGAGCAAGTGGATGACAGCGGGCTTTGCACTTCGATGGGAACCTAATGGAACCACTAGCCCCGGCAATAGCTAGAGGCGAGTGTTTGGTGCGAGTGTTTCAACTTACTGATGGATGATGGGTAACGCGCATACCTGAGGGATCGACATGTTGTGTGAATCGCAGAGTACCGAGGAACTGATCGAGAGCATACGCTGTTTTTTGGACACGTGGGATTTCCATCTCAATGAGTCAATGCATCTGTACGTGAAGCCACGGCGTACGGTCGTTACGACTCATGAATTGCACGGCTTTTTGGCGAGACTATCGCTATTGATAGAGGATGATTTTCCAGACGTCGTAACTTTTGATTTCTCAGCGACCGCCATGAAGGGCTGCCATTGGCGCAGGCTCAAAGCGAACCTAGAGTCCTATTCTTACATTTTGCCGGTATATATGGTGGTCGAGACACGAGGGCTTGGGAATCGAGTCACCTGGGTTTGCCGTAGTCCCCATATCGGGTCCAGTTGCTGAGTTAGAAAACAACCGTCATCCGGTCAAACCGACCTTATTATTCGATGAAGCGAATTCCCTCGCGGACAGGTATCCCACGGCGCCGTGCGGACGGTCGAGGTTGCAATGTCGACGCCAAATTCCGGCCTTCTACCTAGCATCGTCCAGCGAAAGAAATCAACTCTCGGTCAAACTTTGAGCACGCAGCCTATCGGAGCAATTAGGAGGCCCTCCCTTGATCGAAATATGAACTATTGATCGATCAACTGAGTCGGCTAGGGTAGACCACGCAATCTCAATCACCTTACACAGGATACTTTTGCGACGAGTGGTAGCAAATCGGACGCATTAGTGATGACGCCACGCCTTCGGCATAGGCGTCGCAGCGGTGGTTCAATTTCAGACTTCCGTAGAGGATTTTTTTGATTTAGCCACTTTACCTTGCGACGATGGGCGGTGTCGGATTTGCGAAATCGCGCCAGATACTCGACATCACCAACAACGCGACAGATATATATCTTCTTTTTCCGCAGGACGAGTACTAGATCCCCCCTCTTCATCTCGACAATAAATCGCCAAAGGTGGCCTACATCAATACCTAATTGATGAGAAGTCTCGTACTTGTGAGGATACGCCGCCTTTAGACACATCCGAAATTGTGCTTTGTCAGGATCTTTTCTTGTAAGATCAGCCGCCTTACTCCATCCAACAATTAACTGGTCTCGTTCAAGGGCTTCGTCGACTCTATCAACGTCGCGGAGAACGATTCGCAATTGGCTTCGCCGCGCCACGAACCCACTCCCCGCGTACCGGGTGGGTGGAAAGCTGCTGTTTAGATGGCCCGAAGTTGAGGCCTGGATCGAATCCCATCGCATTAACCCAATCGACTGCAAAGGACTCGCAGACCAGCTGATCAAGGAGGCTTTTAGTGCCCAAACGAAACACAAAGAAAAAAAGTAACACGAGCAAAGTTAGGAATGCCAAAGAAACGAACCAACCGAGAACGGGAAAGAAGAAAAAGAAAGCCAGCGAATTCAATTTGATTAAGCGCACCCTCCGTGTCATGTTCCGTGACGAGGAGGAAATAATCGAGGTCCGCGCATTGGATGTTCAAGTCTCGGGTAGACGCAGGACGGCATCTGGATTCTTCGACAACCGCGCGTATGCACTAACCGCAATTAGACGACTGGAAAAAAGGGGCGCTTCAGGAAACTATATAAACCTACATAAAATCAGTCCAGCCCTCCTGGGTCGAGCGCGAAACCGCATCGAGTATTTCAAGCCGATTGCATCGAAGGATGAAGATGTCATCGCGCGAAAATATCTTTTGGTCGATATCGACCCCGAGCGTCCCGCAGGCACGAGCGCCAGCGAAGATGAGGTGCAACATGCGAAGGCCAAGGTCAACGAAGTAAGGGCTGAACTGGATTCCGAGCTCGGTGCCCCGTCGATCGTTGCGTTCTCCGGCAATGGCTACCACTTACTCTACGAAGTGGACCTTCCCAACGACAAGGCGTCGTCGGAGATTTTCAAGGACTGCCTGAAGATTCTATCCGACCGTTACTCCGATGATAACGCCAAGATAGATACAGCCGTTTACAACGCCTCAAGAATCGTCCGCCTCTACGGGACATTCGCTCGAAAAGGCGATGAAATCCCGGAGCAAGATCGCGTACACCGACGCTCGAAGATCATTGAAACGAATGAATCGATCCTTACGTGCGAGCAACTTAGAACGTTCGTGGCAAATAACAAGCAATTCAGCACGTCTTCGTGTATTCAAGGCCGAATCCGCTGGCCTTGGCAAACTGCTGAAGAATTTTTCGAGTATCTTGCGGAGCGAGGTGTCGAAGTTGCGGGGATAAAGTCTGCCCCACGCGAACGCACCGTCATCAACTTAGCGGGATGCCCCATTCATCCGGAACATGGATATAACAAGGACACGGGCATCATTTGGTCACCCGACAACATCGGATTCAACTGCTTCCATAATTCCTGCCAAGATTACAGCTGGATTGATGTGCTAGCCCAAATCCATCCGGCTTGGCGTCGTGATCTACAGGTAACGCCTACTAAGGCTACGCAATCTCCAAAGATTGCATATGAGCCTTTCCCCCTAGATTCCTTGCCCGATCAGATCGCACTGTACGTTGCGAAATCGGCCAAAGCTATCGGTTGTGACCCAGCTATGATCGCAGTACCGATTATCTCGGCGCTTGCTGCCGCCATCGACAACACGCGCGTTATTGAAGTAAAGCCCGGCTGGAAAGAACCGAGTGTTGTTTGGACAACAATTGTCGGTGAATCCGGTACACAAAAGTCGCCAGCATTGGACAAGGCACTAGAGTTCACACAAGAACTTGAACGGCTAGCGTTTGATGAGTTCTATCGCGCGAAAGCAAAATATGATGCAGACATGAAGATCTACAGGGAGGCCAAGAAGAAAGACAATCTCGATGGGATGGAGGAACCAGTAAAGCCTGAACTGAAGCGATACATCGTACGCGATATCACAATTGAGTCCCTCGCAGAACGTCAGGAGGAAGGGCCGCGCGGACTCCTACTATTCAGTGAAGAAATTTCACAGTGGTACCGAGGTATTGAGCGATATGGAAAAGGACAAGACGCGGGGCCGTGGCTATGCATGCACGGGGCACGCCCCTACTCCGTTGATCGCAAGACAAGCGAACGGAAACTAATTTATGTCAAGCAGTCTGGCCTGAGTATTACCGGGAGTATCCAACCGGGCGTGCTTGAGAGCGTTTTCGATCAACAGTCATTCGAGGCGGGAGTCATGGCGCGCATGCTGATGGTGTATCCGCCGAAGCAACGCAGACGATGGTCTGAACATAGTGTAACTGGTGTGTTCGTTAATATTGTTGAATCAACCTTCAGCAATCTCTACGCACTCGAACTTGAATCCGATCAACCAAAGGCGCTTAGATTTAAATCCGATGCTAAAGAAATTTGGATCAAGTTCTTCAACGAGCACGGCAATGAGCAATTTCATTTGTCTGGAGATCTTGCATCCGCCTGGTCGAAGCTAGAAGGATACGTCGCGCGCTTTGCTCTCATCATCGAGCTATCCAAGTGGGCGAGCAAAGAGAAAGCCTCCGCCCCACCAAAATACATCTCGGTAGACTCCATTGAAAGTGCGATCAAGCTCGGTCGCTGGTTTTGTCGCGAAACCGAGCGCGTCTATTCGATATTCGGGCGAAACCAGCACTCGCCAAGTGTGGAACGAGACATCAAGAACGTCGTGCAATCCGATGGCCCGATTACCGAGCGCGACATTAGTCGTCGCCTTGGGGCCATCGACAAAGACGTGATCGAAAGAACGCTTTACCAAATGGTAGAAAGGCGGATTCTCAAGCGTGAGGACTCACCAGCTGGAGCCCCCGGCAGACCGACCTGCAGCTACACGATCAATGAGGCTGACTTCATTGACGAAACCCCAGAAAATGGGGGATATGACGAGGTTTTGACAAGTCTGATGGCTAAGCATGGCTTCATCGACCACCAAAGCGACCAAAGTCGCAAGAAGCGAAAAATAGTAAAGAAGCGTGGAGCGACCACTACTACGAAGATCACGGCGAAAAAGCCGTCTTCAAAGAAGCGTAAGAAAAGACGAAATCGCCCGACCTAGGTCATGATCACGCGACGGGAGCGTCAATACCTCCAAGAGCCCTTGAATATTGGGGTATTGACAATGATAAACCGACCTGGAGGCACTGCCCCCACAGGTCGACGGCTGTCAACCCCGCTCTCAACCTGTACTTCCGTCATCAGCCAAAACTGTAAGGACGCTATAGGGAGCGAAGAAAATTATCACGAACGCTGACGAATAAAGGAGTCAAAGATGAGATCATTCGACATAGTACATAAAGAGACATTTGTCTCTATTAAGAATCATGGGCGTCATCGTCAAGCAAAAAATTCGAGGCAAAGGTAAGCCCTGGTGGATATTCATCCATCACGAGGGCCGCACGACTACGAAAAAGATCGGTGATCGGCGCTCTGCCGAGCTGGTCGCTACTGAGGTGCGCAAGCGGCTCAAAGTCGGAGAATTGAATCTCCCCGTCGAACCCAAGGCTAAGCTGCCTACTTTTGCCGAATACAGCACTCACTACATCGAGACGTATGCCAAGGGCACTTGCAAGCCAAATACATGGAAGGGTTACGAAGCCATCATCCGGTATCACTTGCTCGGCCATTGGAAGCATCGCCGCATGGATGATATCCGGCGACCGGATGTCAAACAGCTGCTGCTAGCTAAGCAGCGCTCGGGCTTGTCCCCCAAATCTGTCGAGAATATTAAAGCCCTGATCAGCGGTATCTTCACCCAAGCCGTCGAAGAAGAGGTGCTTCAAGTCAATCCTGCGTTACGGCTCGGTCGCTTCATCCAAAAGCAAGATCGCAAGCGTCACGTCAAGCCGCTCACAAGGGAGCAGGCGTCCAATCTACTGGCCACTGCCAAGGTAGATGCCCCCGAGCATTACGCCATGCTGCTAACCGCGCTGCGGACCGGCATGCGCTTGGGCGAAGTAGTCGGCTTGGCGTGGGAGGACATCAACTTCGCCAGCGATTGCATCAACGTGCAGCGCTCCTACTCGGGCGGGGCATTCTCGACACCCAAGTCGCGTAAATCCCGAATCGTCGATATGAGCGATCAGCTCAAGACGACGCTCCTCGATCACCAGAGCTGGCTACGTCAGCACCATCGCGGACGTTTACCGACAGTGCAAGTGATCGACGGCAAGCAGCGTGACTGCATCGAATTGGTCTTTCCCAACCGGAACGGCAACCCATTGTGTAGCGACAATTTCCGTGCCCGGATTTGGGGCAAGCTGCTCAAAGACGCTGAGCTACCGCCCACCCGCATTCACGACCTTCGCCACACCTTTGCGAGCCTGTTGCTGGCCAACGGCGAGCCCCTGCATTACGTCAAGGAGCAGATGGGCCATGCATCAATCCAGACGACTGTCGATGTCTACGGGCATTTGGTGCAGGGATCGAATCGCCAAGCCGTGAACCGGCTGGATGACGAATCACCGGCCCTGCGGCTCGTAACGGGCGACGTCGGGTGACGGACCCCGTGATCAGGTATACTACCTAGCTGAACACCAGCGGGCCGCACGGTGCGACCTGCAGGAGGATACTGACTGAGCGAACCGAACAACTGAACTTTTCGCATAGCGAGAAGAGCTGCTTCCCGAAATACCGCCAACTTGGGCTTCGGCCCTTGAACAAAGATGGCAGCACGACTTGCCGCGCTCCCGCATGGGAGCGTTGGCCATGTGCTGTATCTTTGTGCCCCTTGGCGGGGGTCTTGTGAGCGGTCGTGGTTCGACGCTCCTTTTTTTTGCCGGAGGCCCCGCCATGAAGTTCATGAAGAAACTGCTCACACTCGGCCTGATTGGATTTGCAGCCTTTCTCGTACTCGGCGTGATCTTCACCTCGCGTCGCTCCGATACGCCGACTACCAATACGACACCTGTCACGATGCAGCCCGCCATTAATCAGCCGTCAATGCCGGCAGCGCAGCAGCCACCTGTAATAAAGGCATCTGAGCGACCAAAGATCACGAAGTCCGTTGACATCCCACCCACAAAAAAGCCCGTTGAGATTCCCAAGTATACGGTGAAAGATGAACAGGTATCAGACGTTCCGATTTCCTTTGAGGTCGTTCAGAAAATATCGGTGAAAAGAAAGCCGACACGTATCGAATTTGATGCGTTACTTCGCCACCAATTTGACAAGCTCAAGAATAGACGCGGAAAAGGCGGACGCACCCCAAGTGAAATTTACATCTTTGCATACGCGGAGCATCGCTATCATGAAAAAATAAATGAAGCATGGATCGGTCGGCTTTCATTCAATTCAAACAATAGTGATAAGGCTCCTAACGTTGAATTCAGCCCCAAGCGCATCCGTGCCCAATTCGAGAAGCCCAAGGACAAGTACGGACTGAGTGAAGTGCAACGGCAAGAGGTCTACTGGAAGCTGCTGGAAGCCGAAGATCGAGCGATGAAGAAGGCCGGAGCAGACGACAATGAGTATGACGCGAAAATCTATGACCGGGTCCACAAGCGACTCGAACAGGCGGTCTTCGATGAATTCAAGATCGACAAAGATATTGCCGTGAAGATTGCCGTCGAGGGTATGAACAAGGGTTGGCCCAAGCCGCCACTCGATTAGTTCGACCGTCCCGCGAACCAACATCAATCAGTAGCGTAGATTTCGGTGAGGGCAACTGACTGCCCCACCGGAGTCCCTTATGCAATCGCCCGAACTTTGGCCATCGGAGCGGTGGGCGGACCACTTCCGCCGCAACCGCGAGGCATCGCTGCCCCCATCCCTCGATGATTCCGCTAGTCTTACAGATGCCGAGCGGAAAGTCATCACGAGTTCCGTACAAGCCTTCCAATTAGGTGAGAATTCAGAGGGTCGCAATCTGCTTCACGCAGCGCAAGCCTATGCCCGTAAGTGCAACGACCCAGCCTACGTTGACGCCATCCGACTATTCATTGCGGAAGAGCAGCGGCACGCCCTCTATCTAGCCAAGTTCATGGCCATTGAAGGCATCCCCAGAATCAAGAAGAACTGGACCGATTCGGTCTTTCGTCTTTTGCGAAAACCGATGGGTCTTGAGACGTCGATCAGCGTCCTGCTCGTCGCGGAAGTCATTGCAGCCGTTTACTACGATGCCTTGCGCGAATCCACTAGTTCACCCTTGCTCAAGCGAATCTGCGATCAAATCCTAAGAGATGAAGATCACCACATTCGCTTTCAATCCGAGCGGCTCGGTACACTAAGAAAACACCGTTCTAGGCTGTATAGCGCCATCTCTAACACTATTCACCGGGTGCTTTTCTTTGGAACTTGCTTCGTCGTCTGGCGTGAACATCGGCGCGTATTCAGAGCTGGAGGCTTCCATTTCCGTCGCTATTGGAAAGCTTGCTGGGGCGAGATGGGCCGCGCTATCAGTCTCATTCGGCAGGCATCGGAGCACCAGAGGACAATAGGCCCAACGCATAGCGATCCTCCAAGTCGTCAGTCAAAAACAACTCCGTCCATGAAAAATGTGGCATGGCGATCACAGACGCTTACGTAGAGCATTAGTGTTGCGGATCAACACACGTTACTAGCTGAGCCTTAAGGCGTAACAACGGGCGGTCGCTGGAAAGCTAAATACGCCCGATACGCGCGTGACATATTTGCCAGGGGATCTTCAACTAGCGCCCCTATCGCCGTAGAACCCCCGCAAACGCTGTATACACGGTTTTGACATCGTCAGCAGCCGACCAATCGCCGGTAGCCTGAATGCTGCGTAGTTTCGGTGAAAATTAGCTCTAGTAGCCTACGTTTCTGAGCTGAATTTTGAGGTGGAAACCGCTTTATTCTAAGGCACGGTCCACCCATCCCATCGTGATAATCAGGGTCAACCTGAGCGCCACCGTCTCGTAGTTGTGTCAAAAAGGCTTTGACACGATGACATCTTCGATTACTGCAACAGTATATCTTTGAAGCAGGTTCTTTAGGGCGCGGAGCTTTCTTGCCATAGATACAATACTTGCATTGATACGGGTCGGAACCAGTGCGAGATGCTTGCTTTACCCACTGACGACATACTGGACAAAAATGACGATATGACCTGAACCGTGGGTGCTTTGCCTCGCTAACGTCGTTGGAATCAATTTCGAAACCAAATAACGCTAAGTACTCCGGCGCGATTCTGTCGGGAAGGCTCATAACTCATTCTCAGTTCTTCTGGCGCCCTGGCGATATCGAAGCGAACGAGGACCCGTACCATTTCTATCCAATAATTTAATCGGATTGTAAATCAATTATTTTGATTCTAGATTCCTTCCAGTACGCGACCATCCCAAACCATCCCTATACAGTCCCATCGGAAAATTCTGCGCAGCAGCGAACATCAACGACTTTCGCTAACTACTTGTAAAAAGGGAGTTAAGAGAATAGCGGGGGGAGGACTCGAACCTCCGACCTCCGGGTTATGAGCCCGACGAGCTGCCAACTGCTCTACCCCGCAATCGGAACGCTGCAATATAGACGCCCATCGCAATATCGTCAATTCATGAGATTGCTCGGAGGTATCTGCTGCCAGCCCCGCCTGACGCTCAGTTGCAGACCAGCAAATCCGTCGCCCCATTCGGCGGTTCCGAAGCGAACCCAAGTGCGCCATCCACATTGATTGTGTAGACTCCTAAACTTTGTGCCCTGGCCGCAACCCTCACCCCGGCCCTCTCCCTGCGAGGGAGATGGAGTATTCGTCACCCACATTCTTAATGTGGATGACGTACTAGGCCTCCCCAAAACCGACCCCCGGAAACCCGTCAACTTATTCGCACTGCCGCGCCTGATTGGTGGCCACACTATTTGGAAATTCGCTTCGGTCGCCGATCAAAGCGATTGCCATGAACGAGTCGCGGCATTTAGGTCTGCCCGTGGCCGGTCTCGCATATCTAAACGCCCGGACGGCTGAGAAAGACCTTTGCAACGTTAATCCGGAATAGAACACGCTTCAGGCACGCCAAATCAGGCCAAATCACTCGCCTGACCACACGCCGCTGCGACGACAATCGCCGCCCCATCGCGTTCTCTTTTCAACCTTTCTCGTGTCGGGTAGCGTGCCCGGTGAGTGAATTTCAATTGGACCGTGCCAGCCAAAAGCGGCCATGAGAAACCGCCCCGGTCTCGAACCGGAATTGACCGATAGGATGGAGACGCCCCGATGAGTGATGCCCCCGACACGATCGTGTTTGATGATTTTGCCAAGATCGACTTGCGTGTTGCCAAAGTCCTCGAAGCCAAGGAACACCCCGACGCCGACAAGCTGCTCGTGCTGCAAATCGACCTTGGTGACGAGCAGCGACAACTCGTCGCCGGCTTGAAGCAGTACTACCAAGCCGAAGATCTGGTCGGCAAACTCATCGTCGTCGTTAAGAACCTTAAGCCCCGCAAGATGCGCGGCGAAGAAAGCCAAGGCATGCTGCTGGCCGCTTCGGACGACGACAAGGCACAAGTCGTCGTCATCAGCCCAACGGCGGATATCAAACCCGGCGCACGCGTAAGCTAAACAACGCCCACCATATTCCTAAATAACAAAAGGACGCCGCACCAATTGAATCAGGTGCGGCGTCCTTTTTATGTTACTGCAACGGTATGGGAAGTTTCGTTATCGACTGGCGCTTACGAAAAGCGCGAGCAGGTTATGCAACACGCACCGCAATAGCCGTCTCCCAACTCCGTCTAATTCGCTGCCGCCAGCGTCTTACCGCCCAAAATCTCACCAACGAGATGATCGGCCTCATACACGGACCGCAGCGTTTCGATAATCGCCCGCGCATCGACGCCGACGCTGCGCGCCACGCGATCGTCAAACTGGAAATCCCAAACCAAGCTCTGAATGTTGCCGTCGAACACAATGCCGATCAACTCACCCTTACGGTTCATCATCGGGCTACCCGAATTACCGCCGATGATGTCGTTGGTCGTTACAAAGTTAAACGGCACTGACCCATTCAGCTTGCCGCGGCTCTTCATCCAACGCTCCGGTAATGCAAACGGTTCGCGATGATCGTGCGCCTCTGCATGTTGAAACGCGCCCGAGATGTTTGTAAACGGATCGATGTGTTCGCCGCCCAAGTCGTATCCCTTTACCGTGCCAATCGATAAGCGCAGCGTAAACGTCGCATCGGGATACACCTTTTCGCCATACTTCTCAAACCGCGTATCGGCGATATCGGCATAGGCCCCCGTCTCAACGCTTTCGAAAGTATCTTCATAGTGCTTGCGCGCCGGGATGGCATACGCTTCCATTGCCTTGGCCAACTGAATCATCGGATCGTCGCTGGCATTGATCGCATCGAGGCCACCTTCATACAGTCGTCGCCGTTCTGCGATGTCGCGCAACTTCGTGCCCGCCAGCAAATTCGCCGCGCGCGTCTCAGGATCGACACCGCCCAACAACGTCTTCGCAATCGCATGGTCGCCACCGAGGATGCGCGCCACGCGCGTGATACCGTCTTCCAAGCGCAACTGTTCGAGTTCGTCGTGAATCGGCGTCTCGGCAAACAGTCGAAGCTCCAACGACGGCAGCGATGCATCCTGATATTCGGGGAAGCGCTCGCCGTCGGAAAGCTTGCGTTGATTCGCCGACCGCACCAAGTGCACCGCCGCTGAATACAACTCGCTCAATCCCGTGCGGCGATTCGCTAACAGAAAGTGCTCTGCATAATTCGTTTCGATCTTCTTCAACGCCGACTCGAGCCGGCCCCACGCATCGTCCGACTTCGGTGTGCCGCGCAGTCGCGCTTCTTCCGCACGCTTCATGTCCATCACGCGCTCGTCGAGCAAGCCCGCCAACATACCACCGAACGCTTTGCGACCGTTCTGAATGATCAGCAAATCTTCGGCAGCGATGCGCGCCTGCTCGGCACCCGTAGCCGCAAGTTGTTGCAATGCCACTTCGCGTTGGTTGTACGACTCCAACACCAACGGCAGCCACGTGTCGCGCATGAACTCCAGATGCGCCACTGTGTACAACCGCCGTGTGCTACCGGGGTGGCCCGAGATGAAAATCAAATCGCCCTCAGAAATCCCCGCTTCGCTCCACTTCAAATAGTGCGGCGTCTTGGCTGGCTTACCATCTTCGTATGCTCGGAAGAAACTGACGTCGAGGTTGTAACGCGGGTAACCGAAGTTATCGATATCCCCACCGAAGAAACCAATGCCGTGCTCCGGCGCCATCACCAACCGCACATCGGTATAGCGCTTGTACAGGTAAAGGTCATATCGCGCGCCGCGATAAAGCGTCACGACCTGCGGCTTTAACCCCGTCGATTCACCGGCCTTGGTTTCGATCTCGGCGATCTTCGCGCGCCGCGCGGCGGCCGCATCGGCATCGCTCATGCCCGACTTCACCGCGCCCTTAACCTCATCCGTTACCGGTCGGATTTCCATCAGTACGTTGAGTTCGAGCCCTTCGCACTTCAACTCGTCGGCGGTCGTTTTCGCCAAAAAGCCGTCGTGCATGTAGTTATGCTCTTTGCTGCTTAGCGACTGAATCAAATCCGAGCCGACGTGATGGTTCGTCATCACCAAGCCATTTGGCGAAATAAACGACGCCGAACCGCCGTTGCTGAAACGCACCGACGACTTTTGAATGTGTTCGACCCAGTCATCCGTCGCCGTAAAGTTATACGTTTCTTTCAGGTACTTCTCGGGCAGGTTGTTCAGCAACCACATACCCTCATCGCCATGCAGCGGTGTAAACGTCGTCATAAGCATCAGGCCTGTTAATACGGTAATCGTCGCGCGTTTCATTGCGGGCTCCTTTTCCAAGCGGCTATCGGTTTCAACGACCGCGCCGCTTCCAATTTTCGCCAAACCTGCATTGTGAAAGATGGCCATCACCTTGCCAAGCGATACGCGTTTTAAGATGTTTTGAAAGGTAAATGGGTGGCCCGAGCGGCGGGTCGATTCTCGCGCGTGCATGCCGCGCAGATGGCCTCGCGCAGACGACCACACTTTGGGTGCCCTGCCCCTCTGGAGTTGACTTGGGTGCCCCTGCCCCTCTGGGGCTGGGGGACTACAAATCTTCATTAAGCGCGAGAACCGCTAAACGGCAAGCCAATATCAACGCTGAATGTCTATCTAAACGGTTGGATGTCCCTTTCCCTGCGAACTTGTGCGGATATCCCGGCCCATCCCGGAGCTCGAGTACTTTAAAAATCCATACAAGCGCGATCAATCCTTACAGCCAAGCAAACAACATCATCGCCGGTGCCGTCGTCGTGCCCGCTTCACCCACGGGCGGCATGTATTGTTCCATCAGCTTCTCCAAAAACGGGAACATCGCCAACTGAATACTGTTAAACGCCGCGTGAGCAATCACGGCCGGCCACAGCGAACGCGACACGATCGTGACGGCTCCTAAAACCGCGCCGATCCCTGCAGTTTGGAACACGCCCAACCAACCTTGCCCGAAATAATGCAACAAACCGAAGATCGCCGCGCAAATCAACATCGCCACCCAACGGTTCTTCGCAATCGCCGTAAACCGTGACAACAAGAATCCGCGAAAGAGCAACTCTTCGTGAAAGCCGGTAAACACGCCGACCAGAAAAAAACCAAGCAAGTTGCGCTCAGGCAACAGGTCCATAAACGCCTGCCGCTCGGCCATCATCTCGTTCATATCCGTACCGACGGCCAAGTGCACGACCATACCGATCAGACCGATCGAGAACAGCGAGATATAACACGCCGGAATGGCAGCCAGCGCCCACAACAGATGCATACCGCGCAAGCCGCCCAATCCAATCGTGCGCGGCCAGTGTCGTCGAATGATGAGAACCAGCGCGACTGTGCAAACCGTGACGCCGCCGATCAGTAACCCATCGAACAAGTTCTCCAACGCCGGGAACAGCGCGATCAAAATGCCGAAGACGATGCCACCCACGGGCGAAAACAAAAACAGCAACGCGAGCACCGCAACGGCCACATCAACAGCCGCCTGTCGCCGCGTGAGCGGTAACTCGGGAAACGCCACCACAGTCGGATCGGTCAGCGGAATCGCCGCGTATTCATGCGGCGTTGGAAACTGCGTATGGGGCGCCTGGCCGGGCACTGTGTCAGATGACTCCGACCTCGACGGCGCGTTTGTCGCTCCATCGTCTGTCACTGGCCGCGCAGGCATCGCCGGCCGCGCATCAAACACGCGCGGGTAGTTCGGCTTATCGAAGTCGTTAGACGTTGGCGGCGTGGAGTCGTTCATGGATATTGAGATGATATGCCGAACGCGCGTGGTTGCCGAATCCGCAAGATTCAATTCTCCACACGGCGCCAAATACTAGGCACAGCGACTCGGCTATTCTTTATTAGCTCCGCTTAAATCGCCAACTGCGTAGAAGCCCCGGTGATCGAACCGCCGTCCACACTCCGGACAGCGGGCAGTATCCAAGCCGGAAAGATCATAACCAC
>JGI12316J15309_10005611_pt1 | contig 13906 bp, 11 predicted proteins | sample MarCyaLeptolynsp_FD_15309 | JGI IMG/M metagenome (IMG submission 15309) | reverse complement strand
AAGCCGCCCGCTGCGTGAATGGCGAGCCCGGCACCCATTTGACGGGGCCAATGCCGGACTCGATCCCGCAATCCATTACGTTTCAATGCGACCAATTCAGGCGCGTGGGAAACCCGGCGGAGCGGGCCGGATGGCCTGACCAACTGCCGTCCGGTTTTGAAAGCCCTGTAGATCATATGCTGTTGCGAAGGTGGCAATGTTCCCCCCGCCACCAATTCGTGATGCGGATCTCCTCCCGGATTTGGCGACCCGGTCTGCCGCGAAAGCGGCAAGACCGGGATCCAGTATCCCGTGTGGCCGGAGATGAAGAAAGAAGGAGAACCTGGGGGTTACTGGGTTCCGGCCTTCCGCTGCGCTTCAGCCGGAATGACAAGATCATGGACGGGTGATCGCCTCACGAGACCCATTTCGGGGTCAACCGGACAGCTACGAGGTCAAGCACGCGTCCATGCCGCTGCAGCACCATTCGATGACCTTCCCGGTCTGAGAGCGAATGGCATGGATCGCTGGGGCAAGTCCTGCAATGTCTATCGACAGCAAAGGTGACCGGGCAAGAAAGTCACGCCGTGGCATGACCTGTGCTGCGGTATTCCCGATTGCTCCAGGTGGCGTCCCGATTTGCCTCAAGAGCGGCAAACCGGGGTGGTGCCAGACCTCAGACGAACAGGTTCACGAGGCTTTCGAGATATTCCTGACGGCCGGACCTGGGCTGCGGTTCCAGATCGGCGGCATGGACGCGGTCCGCGAGGGCTTCAAGCGAAGACCCGCCGTTCAGGATTTCGGCGTTTTCCGGCTTCTGCCAACCCTGATAGCGATCGTCGACGAAGCCTTTCAACCGTCCGTCCTCGATAATGGCAGCCGCCGCCTTGAGAGCCCGCGCAATGGCATCCGCCGATCCGACATGGGCCTGGATCAGATCAACCGGGTCCAGCGACTGACGGCGCAGTTTTGCGTCAAAGTTCGTCCCGCCAGTGGTGAAGCCGCCATCCATCAGGATCTCATAGTAGGCAAGTGCAAGCTCCGGCACATTCATCCCGAAATGGTCGGTGTCCCAGCCGCACTGGTAGTCGTTCCGGTTCATGTCGACGGACCCCAGAATGCCGAAGGAACGCGCCATGTGCAGTTCATGCTCGAAGGAATGACCGGCCAGGATCGCATGGCCCTGTTCGATGTTCATCTTGACTTCGTTTTCAAGACCATAGGCCTGTAGGAAGCCGTAAACCGTCGCAACATCGTAGTCGTACTGGTGCTTGCTCGGTTCCTGCGGCTTCGGTTCGATCAGGATGGTGCCGGTGAAGCCGATCTTGTGCTTGTATTCCACCACCATGTTGAGGAACCGGCCGAGCTGATCAAGCTCCTGCTTGGCATTGGTGTTGAGGAGCGTCTCGTAGCCTTCGCGGCCACCCCAGAGCACATAGTTCTGACCTTTCAGGCGATAGGTGACGTCCATGGCGTTCTTCACCTGGGCCGCTGCGTAGGCGAAGACGTCCGGGTCCGGGTTGGTCGCGGCACCGCCCATGAAGCGGCGGTTGGAGAACATGTTTGCCGTTCCCCAGAGCAACCCGATGCCGGTGTCGGCCATCTTGGCTTCAAAAATATCGGCAATGGCGTTCACATTGGCGTTGCTCTCGGCGAGCGTCGCGCCTTCCGGTGCAATGTCGCGGTCATGGAATGTGAAGAAAGGCATGCCGAGGATCTTGAACATTTCGAAGGCGACATCCGCCTTGAACCGCGCCTGCTCCATCGGGTCACCACCCGGGGCCATCCAGGGACGCATGAAGGTTTCCCCGCCGAACGGGTCACCACCCGGCCAGCAGAAATTATGCCAGTAGCAGACGGCAAGACGCAGATGATCTTCCATCCGCTTGCCAAGAACGACCTCGTCCTTGTTGTAATGCCGATAGGTCAGCGGATCGCGGCTGTCTGGTCCGGAATATTGAATAGGCTGCAGATCGCCAAAGAACCCAGTGCTCATGTCTTGCTCCTCAGAATCCGGCTTGCTTGAATGCCGGGTAAAGTTTGCGCCAGCGCCCGTAGGCTTCGGCATAGTGTTCGCTCAAGGACGGAACCGGATCGATGCTTGCCTGCAGCGCCGGTTTGCCGAAGATCCCGTCGGTCGATCCAAGCGCGGCGGCCTGTCCAAGACGTGCTGCCCCCAGCGAAGCGCCGAAATCGCCGTCCACCGGGACATCAACGGTCACATTCAAAAGGCTGGCGATGATTTCCAGCCAGGTGTGCGACCGCGATCCACCGCCAACGGCAAGCACCCGGTCAATTCTGGTTCCCGCGACGCTGAGCGCTTCCAGGCAATCCTTGAGCGCGAAGGCAACCCCGTCGAGAACGGCATGGGTCAGCACGGCGTCATCGGTCTCGTGCGAGATGCCGGCGAACCCGGCACGGATATCGACGTCGTTATGCGGCGTACGTTCACCGCCAAGATAGGGAAGAAACGACACCGCAGAGGGACCGGAGACGCGTCCGAGCGCCTGGGTCAGTTCTCCGGGCGATTTCTTCAGGACCCCGGCCAGCCAATTGAGACTGTCTGTGGCAGACAGGATCACGCCCATCTGGTGCCAGGTCTGCGGCACGGCATGGCAGAAGGCATGAACCGCACCGTCCACGTTCGGCGAAAACCGGTCATTGGTCACGAACAGGACACCCGAGGTTCCGAGCGAAACGAATGCAGACCCGGGATCAACCGCACCGACACCACAGGCCGACGCCGCGTTGTCACCACCCCCGCCAGCGACAACCGGTGGCGCCTCGAACCCCCAGCGCGCGCTGAGATCCGGTTTCAGGGTTCCGGAACTTTCAGAACCTTCCACGAGCCGCGGCATCTTTCTGCGATCGAGACCGGTTGCCGCAAGCAGGTCGTCGCTCCAGTCGCGCCTGGCAACATCCAGCCACAGCGTTCCGGCGCTGTCGGACATGTCGCCCACATAGTCGCCGGTCAGCTTGAAGCGCACGTAGTCCTTGGGAAGTAGGACCATCTCTGTCCTGGCAAAGACCTCAGGTTCGTTTTCACGGACCCACTGCAGCTTGGGTGCCGTAAAGCCGGGCATGACAAGATTTCCGCCGAGCGTCTGGAACTTCGGTTCGCTGCCTGTCAGCTCCTCGCACTGCCTGCCCGAGCGGCCGTCGTTCCACAGGATGCAGGGGCGCAACGGCCGGCCATCGACATCCAGCAGCGTTGCACCGTGCATGTGTCCGGAGAGACCGATGCCCCTGACCGCCGCGAGGGCCTCGGGAGCTTCGGCTTTCAATGCATCCAGCACATTGTCACACGCGCGCCACCAGCTGTCAGGATCCTGTTCGGACCAGCCGGGATGCGGCCGCTCAACCGTGAGGTCAGCGGTCGCCGAGGCGATCAGGGATTGATCCTCGCCGAGTAGGATGGCTTTGACGGAACTTGTGCCGACGTCGAGACCGATAAACATGAGGTGCGTTCCTCAGAATTCGCCCAAAGGAAAGCCGGTCCCCAACATGAGGTCACGGCTCCAAAATGCGTGAATGCAACCGGCCTGCGCATGTTTTTTGCGCAGACCGGTCCGGTTTAGCTTGCTGCCTCTTCTTCCACAAGAGCGCCCGGGCCCGGTGTTGCGCCGGAAGGACACTTGCCGAGGATGATCATGCCAAGAACGTCGTCATCGGTGACGTCCGTGGTTTTCGCGGTGCCAACGAGCTGACCATTTTTCATCACGGCAAGACGGTCGCAGAGCGCGAAGACGTCATGGATGTCGTGGCTGATCAGGAAGATGCCGAGCCCCTGCTTCTTCAACTCCTCGATCAATTCCGCCACCATCTGCGTCTCATGCACGCCGAGCGCCGCGGTCGGTTCGTCCATGATCAGGATCTTGGCGTTGAAATAGACCGCACGCGCAATGGCAACCGACTGGCGCTGACCGCCGGACAGGGCCTTCACCGGTGCGTGGAACTTCTTGAAGTTGGGGTTGAGCTTGCCCATGATCTTGCGGGTTTCCGCTTCCATGGCGTCGTCATCCACGAACCCGAACGGGGTCGTCAGTTCACGGCCGAGGAAGAGGTTCGATGCCGCATCGAGATTATCCGCCAGAGCGAGCGTCTGGTAGATCGTCTCGATGTTGTACGAGCGTGCATCCCTCGGCGAGTGAATATGTGCTTCCTCGCCATTGATCAGGATCTGGCCGCTGTCGGCCTTGTAGGCCCCGGAGAGGATCTTGATCAGGGTCGACTTGCCCGCGCCGTTGTGGCCCAGAAGTCCGACGACTTCACCTGGAAAAAGATCCACCGTGACATGATCGACGGCGTGCACCCCGCCAAAGGAAATGCACATGTCCTTCATTTCTACGAGAGGTGTTGCCATGTCTTACTCTCCCGTACGCTTGCGGTAGATGATGTCGACCAGAACGGCCACAACCAGAACAACGCCGACAACGATGTTCTGCAACGGTGCATCAACGCCGACCATTGCCATGCCGGATTGAAGCGACTGCATGATCAACGCGCCGAGGATAGCACCGTAAATCGTGCCGACGCCGCCAGCGAGCGCCGTCCCGCCAATCACAGCCGCCGCGATCACGCGGAGTTCGTCGAGCGTGCCGATGTCGTTGGTTGAAAACCCGAGACGGGCGGAGGCAACGGCCCCGGCGAGTGCGCAAAGGCCACCCATGATCGCGAAGATCTTCACTGTCAGGAAACGCGTGTTGATGCCCGACAGCTCTGCCGCGTCCGGATTGCCGCCCGTCGCGAAGATGTACCGGCCCAGTCGTGTCCGCCGGGCGACGACTGTCATGGCCACCGCCACGAGGATCAGCAGCACGACCGAATAGGGAATGCCGTAGCCGACCTCAAGCCCTTCCGGCATCGTCTCGCCAACGGCCTCGAACATCCGTTTCAGGCGTGCCGGCGGTATATGATAGGCGTTCAGGATCGCGACAAAACCGAGAATGGCGACCGTCGTGATTGCCCCAAGCGCAAGCTCGGCCCATACGGGTTTGACGGGAAAGCCATGCGAGGCGCGGCGGCGGCGTGAGGCGACCTGCAGCCACAACACGATACCGACTGCGAGAAGTCCGAAAACCCAGGACGCAGTCTCGCCCATGGTTCCGCCAATGCCGCCGAGCATCGTGAAGGTCTCGTTCAAGGGGCCTATTGTCTGGCCGGACGTGATGAACCAGGCCACGTTCCGCCAAACCAGCAGACCGCCAAGCGTGACGATGAAGGCCGGAATGCCGAGGTAGCCGATCATCCAGCCCTGGAAGGCTCCGATTGCAACGCCGACACAGATCCCGGCAATGAGCGCCAGAACCCAGATCGCCGGATGACCAAGTCCGAGCACATCGGGATGCGCGAGCAGGTCGGTCTGGACCACCGCCATGACAGCGGCGACGGTCGCCAGCAGGGAACCGACCGAAAGGTCGATGTGGCGGGTCACGATAACAAACACCATGCCTGTCGCCATGATCGCGACGGAGACGGTCTGGATCGTCAGATTGAAGATATTTCGCGGCGTCAGAAAGCGGCCGTCTGTGAACACGTTGAAGACGAGGCACAGGACAACAAACGCGCCGATCATGCCCAGAAGACGCGTGTCGAGCTGCAACGCGGCAAACAAGTTTCGGGCCGCCGGGCGATTTGAGCCGGGCAGAGCGGTGTCGGACATCAGGGTAACTCCTGCTTGGAGACCATTTCGCAACTGTGCCGGGAGGTCTGCCCGCGGTGCCTTCATGCACCCGTTTTATTGCGGCCCCGATCTTACGTCCGGGGCCGCGCTTTCGGCAAGTCTATCAGTTACAGGGAGCCGGTCCGCCGGACACGCCCTGACACAGATCATCCTTGGAGATCCAGCCCGCGTCCACAACCGCGCTCAGGTTGTCCCTGGTGATCGGAAGCGGCGCCAGGAACTTGGCAGTCAGTTCCGTGCCACCCGGCGACGTCCAGCTGCCGGCACCGTCCACGGCCGACATTTCCGAACCGCCGGCAAGAGCGACAGCGATTTCACCGGCAGCCTTGCCGAGTTCACGCGCATCTTTCCAGACCGACACGGTCTGCGTGCCCTTTGCAACACGGTTCAGAGCCGCGTGATCGCCGTCCTGACCGGAGACCGGAATGCCTTCCATGCCCTGTGCGGTCAGTGCAGCAACAACGCCGCCAGCGGTGCCGTCGTTGGAGGCAACCACGGCATCGACGTTGTTGTCGTTTGCCGTCAGGATCTGCTCCATGTTGCGCTGTGCGTTCGCCGGCAGCCAGCCATCGGTGTACGCTTCGCCGACGATCTTGACGTCGCCAGCATCAATTGCAGCCTGCAGGACTTCCTGCTGACCGCCGCGGAGGAAGTCCGCGTTCGGATCGGTCGGGGAGCCCTTGATCATGACGTAGTTGCCCTTCGGCTGAGCCGCGAGAACGGCGGCGGCCTGCATGCGGCCGACTTCGACATTGTCGAAAGTCAGGTAGAACGCACGCGAGTCGTCGATCAGGCGGTCGTAGCCTACAACCGGGATGCCTTCATCGGCAGCAGCCTGAACAGCCGGGCCGATTGCCTGGGCGTCCTGTGCCAGGATGATGAGAGCCGTTGCACCCTGCGCGATCAGAGCTTCAACATCGGAGAGCTGCTTTGCGGAAGAGCTCTGCGCATCGGCAGAAATGTACTTGGCACCGGCTGCTTCCAGAGCGCCCTTGATGGCTGCTTCGTCCGTCTTCCAGCGTTCTTCCTGGAAATTCGACCAGCTCACGCCAACAACAATGTCGTCTGCCTGTGCAGCGGTCAGAGCGGTCGCGGACAGCAGAGCGCCCGCCAGCAAAGTGGTAATTTTACGCATCGCGATGTTTCCTCCAGTTGGCCCGGCATGCGTGTCAGCCGAGCCGAAAAATGCATTTAGTCAGCCGGCACTTTGTTGCAGTGCCGCATATGGGACAGCCTTGTTGTTATTTTTTTTGGTGTCCGAAAAAAAGTTGCAGGAAAGCGTCGCTCCTGTCAACATGGTTTTGCAAAACTCTGTTCGAAGAGGCTATAAATTGTCGGCGAAACAGAGAAAAACCGGGAGAAACCCGGGCAGAGGAAACACCTTAGGAAGAGCTGAGCGAGCATGACACGCAAGGCGGACCGGGATCAGATCCGGCGGCAAAATCGAAGTATTGTACTCCAGGCGCTGCGCAGAAGCGGTCCGATGGCGCGGATCGATCTCGGCCAGATCACGCGCCTGAGCCCTGCTACAGTGACCGCGATCACCTCCGATCTTCTGGATCAGGGACTGATCGTCAGTCTGGAGAGCGAAGAACCAAAGGCGCCGCAGGCACGCGGTCGACCGAGAACCCTCCTAAAGCTTTCTCCGGGAGCCGTTTTCATCATCTGCGCGCGTCTGTCGGTGAACAACATCGACCTTTCGCTGGTCAATTTCGCGGGCGAGGTCGTTCTGGACAAGCGGACCAAGTTCGACAGCACGGCCGCGGACGCCGACAGCTTTCCGCAGACCATCGTTGCAGCAATCCGGAGTTTCCTCGATGAGGCCGGGGTTGACCCGACGCATGTCTGCGAAATCGGTGTCGCGGCGCAGGGCGTCGTGGAGACGGAGACGGGACAGGTTGCCTGGAGCCCGGCCTTTGCCGGACGCGGTATTCCCGTGGTCGCCCCGCTGCAGGATGCATTTGGCGCCGAGTGTTACATCTCCAATGACACCAACATGATAACCGAAGCGCTGCACTGGTCCGACCCCAACCGGTACAGCGGCACCTTCGCGGTGATCATGCTGGATTACGGGGTTGGCATGGGACTCTATCTCAACAATCAGCTGTTTTCCGGCGCGAGCGGGACAGCGGCCGAGTTCGGACACGCGAACCACATTCCGGGCGGTGCCCTGTGCCGCTGCGGCAAACGTGGCTGCCTGGAAGCTTATCTCTCGGACTATGCCCTGATCCGGGCCGCGAGCCACCTTCCCGAGGACACCGACCCGGTCAGCATCAAGGCGGGAGTGCGCGGTCTTGCGCAGCTTCTGGAGCGCGCGGGCACCGGTGACGAAGATGCCCTCAAGGCTTTCCAGGACGCGGGCCGTGTCCTGGGTTTCGGAATTGCCCGGGTCATCGCAATGATCGATCCGAAGCGCGTCGTCCTCACCGGCGCAGCCGTCCGCGCTTTCTCCTTCATGGAAAAGTCCATGTGGGAAGGGCTTGAAGAAGCGCTTGTTGCGGATCTTCGGAACAATTTCTCGCTTGATGTCATGCCCTGGAACGAGGACTTCATTCGAAGTGGTCTGATTGCGCAGTCTATGGAGCGTCTCGACAAGGATTTTCTCGGCAAAGCCTCATCACGCGGCAATCCTGCCGGACGCACGGACAGCCAGGAGGTATCGGCATGACGGGCCTCTTGAAACTCGCGTTGACCGTGACCCTCACCGGACTTGTGTGGCAGACACCCGCACTGGCCGACCCTGATGTTCCACCCTGGAGCGAGAAGGCGATCCAGGATGACATCGATATCGGTGAGCTGGCCAGTTCCGGTGAAGACCCAATCGCGGTGCTGCAACCGCTCGGGGAGCATCTCTTTTCCGCCAAGTTCACCAGCCTCGACGGAGCAGGCCGCCCGGACGCGACGGGGGCCATCGTTCCCACCAAGGTCCGCCGCCCGTCACATCTCACGTTCCAGCGGCTTGCGGGGCCTGACGCCAATGCCTGCGCCTCCTGCCACAACGAACCGGTTGTCGGTGGTGCCGGGTCTTTCACGGCCAATGTGTTCGTGTCAGAGGGCTTCGAGAGCGCCGATTTCGACACGATCGACCCGCAGTTTTCAAACGAGCGCAACACCAACGCAATCCAGGGTGCAGGCCTAATCGAGCTGCTGGCGCGGGAAATGACGCGCGAGCTGCGCGCTCAACGCCGGCATGCGCTGAAGACGGCACGTGCCAGCGGTGCGCCGGAGACGGTTTCGCTCACCACCAAGGAGGTCTCGTTCGGCAGCATCACAGCCTATCCGGACGGCACGCTGGACGTGTCCGCGCTTGACGGTGTCGACGATGACCTGACGATCCGGCCATTTAGCCAGAAGGGCGTGTTTGCTTCGTTGCGCCAGTTTACCGTCAACGCCATGAATGCCCATCACGGGATCCAGCCGACCGAACGATTTGGTCCGATGTGGACCGGCACCGACGATTTCGATGCCGACGGCTTCTCCGCCGAAATGTCGGCGGGCCAGATTTCCGCGCTTGTGGCCTGGCAGGCGACGCTGCCGGCGCCGACACGCAAGAATGATCTGCCCGAGATCTGGAAAAACGCCAGCGCAAAAGGTGAGCGCACGTTCGGCGAGATCGGATGCGCGGCTTGCCACAAGCCTTCGCTGCCGCTGGACTCGCTCGTGTTCCACGACCCCGGGCCCTACGACACTGCTGGAACTCTCCGCCAGAGCGACATGGACGAACCGCTGGCCCTCGATCTTGCTTCACTCGACTGGGTGCAGTCGCTGCCGAGAGACGACAAGGGCCGGGTGCTGGTGCCCCTGTTCGGCGATCTCAAGCGTCACAGGATCGCGGATGCGCAAAACGACACGTTCGGCAACGAACTGCTGGCGCAAAGGTTCGTCGCAAGGGACGTCTTTATCACAGCAGAGCTGTGGGGCATCGGCAGCACGGCGCCCTACGGGCATCGCGGTGATCTGACCACGCTCGAAGAAGCCATCCTGGCCCACGGCGGAGCAGCAAAGACGAGCCGCGACGCCTATGCCGATCTTGCCGAAAGCGAACGGCAATCGGTAATTGCCTTTCTGCGCAGTCTGGAGATTGCGCCATGACAAAGACCACCTCTAGACATCCGGCCTTTCTGGCACTTGCCGCCTTTACGGTGATGACGTTTCCATCAGAGGCAGACGACGCACGAACGTCCGCAGCCCCTGTTCCGCAGTTTGCCGAAGAGGCGCAAAGCGCAGGTATCGACCACAGCTACGACGGTGCGTGGGAATATTTCGTCGGTGGTGGTTCCACGATCTTCGACTGCAATGGCGACCGGCGGCCGGATCTCTTCCTGGCTGGAGGCAAGAACCCGGCACAGCTGTTCGTAAACCGGAGCCCGACCGGCGGCGCCCTCAGTTTTTCACCTGCCGATACATCCGTTGACCGCAAGAGCATGACAAAGGTGCTCGGCGCGTATCCGATCGATCTCGACAATGATGACATTCTCGATCTGGTCCTGCTGCGGCTTGGAGAGAACCTCCTGTTGAAGGGCAATGGCGACTGTACGTTCGAGACCGCCAACCGAACGCTTGCGTTCCAGGGTGGACGCGAATGGACGACCGCCTTCTCGGCAACATACGAGGCGGGGCGTGATTTTCCGACACTTGCCTTCGGAAACTACGTGGATCGCTCACAGCCCGGTGCGCCCTGGGGCACCTGCCATGACAATTTCCTGTTCCGCCCGGAACAAGGAGACAACGGCGCGCTTTCCTATCCGGAACCCGTTCGACTTTCGCCCGGATATTGCGCGCTATCGATCCTCTTCACCGATTGGAACCGGTCCGGAGAACCGTCCTTGCGGGTCTCCAACGACCGCCACTATTACCGCGGCGGCCAGGAACAGCTCTGGGCGGTTCCTTCGAACCGTCCCCCGCGCCCCTACCGCAAGACGGATGGCTGGCAGCATCTGAAGATCTGGGGCATGGGCATCGCCTCCGTCGATCTCGATGTGGACGGTTTTCCGGAATACGCGCTGACCAGCATGGGCGACACCAAGCTCCAGAAACTGGATGTTGAAACGGACGAGACCGTTCCCGTCTATCAGGATATCGCCTTTGATCTGGGCGTCACCGCCCACCGTCCCTATGCGGGCGAGGATCTCAAACCCTCGACCGGCTGGCACTCCGAATTCCAGGACGTCAACAATGACGGTCTCTGGGATCTCTATATAGCCAAGGGCAATGTGGAGGCGATGCCGGATTTCGCGGCTTTCGATCCGGACAATCTGCTCATCGGCCAGTGGGACGGAAAATTCGTGGAGGCGGGTGGCCTTTCCGGCATCGGACTGGATCGCAGGGGGCGCGGCGCCGGGCTTGCCGATTTCAATGCCGACGGTCTGCTCGATCTCGTGGTGGTCAACCGCGCCGCGCCTGTCAGCCTGTTCCGCAATCTGGGACATGGGACTGCAGCCACTCCGCGGCCGCTCGGCAACTGGCTGGCCGTCGATGTCCGCCAACCGGGCGCGGCCAACACCCGCGCGGTAGGTGCGAAGATCAGTGTCAAGACCGGCAACCGCACGGTCGTGAAGGACATACAGATCGGAGGCGGGCACGCATCCGGGCAGATGGGGTTTGTTCACTTTGGGCTGGGCGTCGCGGAACGGGCGAATATCCGGATCAAGTGGCCGGACGGCGACTGGAGCCACGCCTACCGCGTTTTTGCCAATGGTCATGTGATCATCGAGCGCGGCGCGGAAAAGGCCCGGCTCTGGTATCCCGAGTGAGCGTTGTCCCGCTTAACGGCAAAGGAATAGTCTGATGGACTTGACCGTCTTCCATTCCAAGGGCTGCCGCTGCCGGTGATGATCAACCCGTATTGGCCATACCCGAAATCGGACTGAACCTGACTGTTCGGATGGCGCCCAACCAAAGAATCGGTGCAATGCGCATCATCGAAACCGAAATTGCATCCGGTTTCGGCCCGCCACTTCACCAGCGCCCGGAAACGGAAACCTTTCGTGTGCTTGAAGGCAGGTATCTCGGCGAAATAGACGGCACCCGGACGTTGACGCGCTCCATGCTTTCAGCCGCGCGTGGCAAATCGAGTTTCCCGGACCGCCTTTGAAACAAATTCCGAATTCCTGTGAACAAACCGAAATGAACTGCGCGAAGATCCTTCGCTAAGGGGTCTGCGCCACAATCCAGGTTATTGTTTCAAGGTGCAAAGTGGTAAGTAGACAATTGCAATCGGGCCGATGGGCAAGGCCCCGTGTTGCGATGCGCTCCGCTGAAAGTGGGTAGCAAAATGATTATCGGATTTCTGGGCGGTGCCATTCTTTATGGCGCGGTTACACTTGTGTTTCTGATTTTCCTGACGGCGGATCTGGTCGATGATTTCCAGGATACACACATCCGTCTTGCCAAGGCGTTTTTCGTTTCCGTGTTCTGGCCTGTGAGCCTGCTGGTCATCACGGTACGTGTCCTGCGCTCTCGTTTTGCCGCTTTGATGCGCGCGTTTGCCAGCCAACGTCGCCGGACCATTTCGCAGTCCCTGCACCAACCGGTATCGTCGACATGAGCCGGAAATCGGTTCTTCCATTCTGATTTTTCTACCCAAATTGACACAGTGCCGTATATTTGTGCAGGCTGAATTTTTGGCCTAACCGCCTGCGACTAAAGCGATTTATTGCTGACTCTTTTCTTCAAGTTTTTAATTGTTCTAAAAAAAATTTGACTAACTGTTCAAATTTTTGCCCAATACCCTCAGAGCATCCTCAAAAGAAGGATGCCAAACCGACATATGATCGCCAACCTTCCGGAGATCGAAATGACCCAGACCAAAGCCGGCCCGGATATTGCCGCCGGACGCCTGCACCAGGATGCCTACGCGGAAAATTTCAGCGACCTTCACCCGCTGCTGGAACCGCACGAAGCACAGGTTGAAGCCGACCGCTGCTATTTCTGCTACGACGCACCGTGCATGCAGGCGTGTCCAACGAGCATCGATATTCCCCAATTCATCCGCCAGATCTCGACCGGAAACCCGGATGGTTCGGCCAAGACGATTTTCGAACAGAACATCCTTGGCGGCATGTGCGCCCGCGTCTGCCCGACCGAGACGCTTTGCGAGCAGGTCTGTGTGCGCGAAGTTGCGGAAGGCAAGCCGGTGAAGATCGGGCAGCTGCAGCGCTACGCAACAGATCATTACATGTCCGGGCATGATGAAACGCCGTTCACGCGGGCCGCTTCGACAGGCAAGAAGGTTGCCGTAGTGGGGGCTGGCCCGGCGGGTCTGTCCTGCGCGCACAGACTGGCCGTCCACGGCCACGATGTCACGCTGTTCGACGCCAGAGACAAGGCCGGTGGACTGAACGAGTATGGAATCGCATCTTACAAGTCGGTCGACAATTTCGCCGCGCGCGAAGTCGAATTCATTCTCACCATCGGCGGGATCGACCTGAAGACCGGTATGCGTCTCGGTGAAAATCTCGACCTTGCCGAACTGCGGGCAACCCATGATGCCGTTTTCCTGGCGGTCGGTCTTGGTGGCGTCAACGCGCTCGGCAAGGAAAACGAAAGCCATAGCGGCGTACTGAATGCGGTCGACTACATTTCCGACATCCGGCAGGCAGATGATCTGGGCCGGTTGCCGGTCGGACGGCATATCGTGGTGATTGGCGGTGGCATGACGGCGGTTGATATTGCCGTTCAAAAGAAACTGCTCGGAGCCGAGGACGTGACGATCGTCTACCGGCGTGACCAGGACCGCATGAACGCGTCGAAATTTGAGCAGGATCTTGCCCAGACATCCGGGGTAAAGATCCTGACCAATGCCCAGCCGCATGCGCTTTCGGTCGAAAACGGACATATCAGTTCGATCGAGCTTGAGCGCACGACGACCGGCGAAGACGGTTCCCTTCAGGGAACGGGGGAAATCCTGTCACTGCGCGCCGACATGGTGTTCAAGGCGGTTGGACAAACGCTTGTCCGCGACGATCTCGACGCCGCGCTTTCGATCGAAAAGGGCCGGATCGTCGTCGGCGCAGACCGGAAGACCAGCCTCGGCGACGTCTGGGCCGGTGGAGACTGCGTTCTGGGCGGAGAAGACCTGACCGTTACCGCCGTCGAAGATGGTAAAATTGCCGCCGAAAGCATCAACGCCGCCTTGAGCGCGTAAGCATCGCGCCGCGTTTCGGATTTAGGGGAGAGGCAAATGGCTGACCTTCGTACAGATTTCATCGGAATCAAATCACCCAACCCGTTCTGGCTGGCCTC
>JGI12316J15309_10017259_pt1 | contig 14155 bp, 12 predicted proteins | sample MarCyaLeptolynsp_FD_15309 | JGI IMG/M metagenome (IMG submission 15309) | reverse complement strand
AAATGTGGAAACCGCAATTTGGCTGGTGGCTCAACAAGCGCGAGCGGTTGGTGAAGAAGTTGAACCTTCGATCCGAATGAACCTGACCGGCTCAAGGGCCCACTCGTCCTGTCACCGTCAATCGCCCAGGGGTCTTACTGACCCGTCGACCCATTGATAACCGGTATAGGCAGGGACGATCGCATCGCCGGTTTTGTCGAACCGTACCGTGCCGAGAACCGTTCTGAACGCGGACGTGTTCAACATGTCGCTGAGCGCACGATAGTCGCCGGGGCCGGCGGCGTCTATCGCCTGAACCAGGGTCTCCACGGCGGCGTACGCATAGACCGTATAGGGCTGCGGCACCGTATCGCGCGCCGCAATCCGGGCAACGAGATCGCGGGCGGAATTGAGTTTGCGCGGATCCGCTTCCCCGGAAAAGATTGTCCCGTTGCCGGCCGGTCCGGCAATCGTCTGGAATTCGCTGGAACCAAGCGCATCGGCTCCGATCATGGGGATTGTCATGCCCCTGGCGCGCATGTCGCGGACGATGACCGCCGCGTCGCCGAAATAACCGCCGACAAACAGCACTTCCGCCACCGCGTCGTTGACCTTGGAAACCAGCGACCGGTACTGATTTTTTCCCGGTTCGTAGTCGACGAACAGCACATCCCTTATCCCGTCGGATGCAAGGTCTGTCTGAAGGGCGGTTGCCAATCCTTTTCCGTAAGGGGAATTGTCGTGCACGATGGCGAGACGTAGATTCCGAAAGCGTTCGCGAATGAGCTTCGACAGGAACGGAACCTGGCGGTCCGAGCGTCCGACGAGACGGTAGGTGCCGCCGGCGGGGTCCGGTCGTTCCTCGGTGAACTTGCCGTACCGGGTTGCCGGAGAGATCTGAACTATTTCGCTGGCATTATAAAGCGCGGAGCCGGCGATCGAGGCCCGCCAGCAGACATGGCTTTGCCGAATTTCGACATTGGCGCCGATCAGCCTGTTGGCGGCGTCGCGCCCACCGGCTTCATTGCATTTGTCGTCTTCGACCACGACACGCAGGGATTCCCCGTCAATCCCGCCGCTCGCGTTTGCCCGGGCAACGGCCAGGTTGACACCCAGTTGTATATCCCTGCCGAAATCCGCGAATTGACCGGACAGGGGCACGGCAACGCCAATCACGATTTCCGCACGCAATCCGGTGCATGTCAGGAAACCAAGCGCCAGCGCGACGAGACCCTTTGAGAGCGGACGCGGGATATCGGGCAAGCATAAGAGGATCATTTCCGGTTCGAGGTCCCTGACTCGCGGCTGCCGTGCAGTCGATGTTTGCGGGTACGGTTCGCTGCCCCCGGCGGGAAGGGTCTCGAAACCGTTGTTAAAATCGTCTACACAAGTTTTAGCGGACTTGAAACGGTCCATGTCAAACATTCGGGAGGTGATGACGATGTTTCATCCGGTCAAACGGAAAATGCTCGTATTGGGTGCGGTGCTGGCGGCGGGCCTGCCGGGCGCGACACTGGCCGACGACGTCAAGATCGGCATTCTCGGCGGACTGACCGGTCCGATTGAAAGTCTGGTCCCTCCCATTATCGATTCGTCGAAACTCGCGGCGACCCATATCAACGCCCAGGGCGGAATTCTCGGCGGCCAGACCCTGGTGACGCCCGTTGGCGATACAACCTGCGCCGATGCCACCGCCGCCGCCAACGCCGCCGACAGGCTGGTCAATTCCGAAGATGTCCTGGCCATCGCCGGCGCCCTGTGTTCGGGGGCGACGATTTCCGCCGCCAACAATGCGGCCATTCCCGGCAACGTCGTCATGATTTCGCCGGCATCCACCTCTCCGGCGATTTCCGATATGGACGACAATGATCTCGTGTACCGGGTTGCACCGTCCGACGCCTATCAGGGCGAGGTCATGGCCCGGATGCTGCTCTCCAAGGGTCTCGATGAAATCGCGATTGCCTACGTCAACAACGATTACGGCAAGGGCCTGGCCGACGCGATCGAGGCAAACTTCAAGAAACAGGGCGGGACGGTTGCCGCCAAGGAAGCCCATGAAGAAGGCAAGGCCGACTATCGCGGCGAAGTCGGTTCGCTGGCCTCGTCCGGAGCGCCGACGCTTGTCATCGTCGCCTACGGGGACGGATCCGGCCAGACGCTGTTGCGCCAGGCCATTGAAGCCGGGGATTTTGAGCAATTGGTCGGAGCGGAAGGCATGCTGGCGATCGGAATCATCGAAAACCTGGAAGCAGCCGACCTCGAAGGCATGATCGTCACCAAGGTCGGCAATCCAAAGGTGCCGGGCAAGGAGGTCTTCGGACCTCTCGCCAAGGAGGCCGGTCTCGATGTCGACGCACCGTTTGTCACGCAGGGATATGATTCGGTGTTCCTGCTGGCGCTTGCGATCGAAAAGAACGGCAAGGCGAAGCGGGACGGTCTGTCCGAAGCCCTGCGCGCAGTGTCGTCGCCGCCCGGCGAAATCATATTTCCGGGGGAATGGGAAAAGGCGCTCGGCCTCCTGAAGGACGGGCGCGACATCAATTATGAGGGGGCGTCGGGCAGCCATGATTTTGATGAGCGCGGCGACGTTCCAGGCGCGATCATCGAGATGGTCATCAAGGGCGGGGCATTTGTTGAAGTGGGCGAAGTAAAGTAACCGCCCCGGCAAACAGCCGTGCTTTAGCGGTACCGACCGGCCCGGCAGAATGACTGCCGGGCTGGACGTTCGGTTTCGTTTTGAAACAACAGTTTGAAACAAAGGCCGGAACGAACGTTTCCGCATTAACATCCTGGCAACGTCAATCACGAAATTATCATTCCGTTTTCCGCCATATTGCAAAAATCAATGCCTGCGTTAGCCATGGCTTCACCAGTTTTCACTAGGGTCATCGGGTTCATTCTTCGGTGGCGACGGTGTCCAAGGATCGATTCAAAATTTTCCGCTGGCTGGCCGGTCTGGTTACGCTCCTGCTGATTCCGAGTGTTCTGCTCGCGGGTCTGTGGGTCAGCGATGCCATAACCGAAGTGCGCGGGGTGGACAGGGCGCTCCAGGGATTGGTCGCTATCGAGGCATTGCATCCGGTCGTCCGTTCCAGGACCGAAAACAAGTTCACCGAGACTGCCAGGGACTGGCTGGTTTATGCGGAGACATTGTCCGGCGACCCGGAGACGATCAAGTCCGCCCGGCAATTGTACCTGCAGGCGGCCGGCGATTTTTCGGACGCCAAGTCCATTCTCGCGGCCCGGCAACTGGTTCGGCTGATCGCCCGGACCGTCAATCTCAATGCGACGACACCGACGGACATTGCCGGCCTCCCCAACCTGGTGACCCATCAATCTCTCGCTGTCTCGCAACGGGCCATGCAGACCATGTCGGTCGTCCGCCGGCTCTCGGCGCGACAGCAATTGAATGCCTGGGACCGGATGGCGCTGCCGGTTCAGGGCGGTCAGTTCAAGGTGACGGCGGACGCGATCTCGCGCCTGAGCCGGCAGGAATTCGAGGGGCTTCCTGCGGACGATCTGAAACTGCTCGGACCGGTTTCGGAAAGCTACCGGAGTGCCAATCTGGCGTTTCAGCAGGCCGCCGGAGTCCTGGTTCGTGAAATCATCACGGCCGAGTCCGGTTCCGATTTGAAGATTGAAAAAATCAATGCGGCCTATCCCAAATTCGCAAGTGCAAACAATGCCCTTTGGCTGGCGGCGATCAAGACGCTTCGTCATGGACTGCAGCTGCGCAGGGATGGACTTCTGACCACCCTGATTGCGACGAGCGTGATTTGCGCGCTTTCGATCCTGACGGCGTTGCTGGTATCGATCTTTGTCAGCCGCGCGTTTGCCGCGCGGACGCTGCGGGAGATGGAGGATATCGGTTTCCATGACCCGCTGACGGGCCTGCCCAATCGGCGTGCCCTGACCCGAATGCTGGAAACGCTTCTGGGCAAGGCAAGCATGGCGGACCCGATTGTCGGGGTTCTGCATATCGATCTCAGCCGTTTCAAGGCGATCAATGACGAACATGGCGAATTGGTCGGCGATGCGGTCCTGCGCGACGTGGCGGCGCGGCTGACGCAGCGGACCTGCCATGAGGATGTCGTCATGCGGACGGGCGGCAATGAGTTTGTGGTCGTCTGTCAGCGGTTTCGCTCCATAAAGCGCCTGGGCGCGTTTGCGGAACGGATCATTGAAGAAGTGTCGAAGAAGCGGACCATTGGCGACATATCAATCCAGTTGGATGCCTGCATCGGGATCGCCGGTTCGTCGGGACGTTCGCTCGGCGCGGAACAATTGCTGATGGATGCCGCCCTTGCGCTGCGCTCGGTCAAGAGCCAGGGGACCAGTGGCCATCAGATGTTCGTTCCGGAAATGCGTGAGCGTTTCGAAAACAGCAATGCGGTTGCGGGCGAATTGCGTGAAGCGATGGAAAAGGGCCATATCGAGCCCTGGTTCCAGCCACAGATCAGTCTCGAGACAGGCCTGGTGTGCGGTGTGGAATCTCTGGTGCGCTGGGTCGATCCGGAACGCGGTCTGATTTCGCCCGGCGTGTTTTTGCCGACTGCCCAGGATGTCGGGCTGATGGAGGAACTGGACGGCATGCTGCGGCGAAAGGCGCTTGCATCGGCCAAGCGGTTTCGCGATGCCGGACTGGGTGCGCAACATGTCGGTCTCAATATCACGGCGGCGCTGCTCGGCGATCCGGATATGGTCGACCGGCTTTCGTGGGAAGTCGAAGTCGCGGGATTGACGCCGGACCTGGTCAGTATCGAGATCCTGGAATCGGTTATGATCGACGAAGCGGCCGCCGCGCCGATCAAAGCCAATATTGCCCGGCTCTCGGCCCTGGGTTTCTTCATTGAACTCGACGATTTCGGCACCGGCCATTCGGGCCTGTCAAGCCTGCGCGATCTGAAGGTCAACAGGGTCAAGATCGACCGGAGTTTTGTCTCCGGGATCGATCGCAATCCCGAACTCGCAACGTTCACCAACGCCCTGATCAATCTGGCGCTCAGCCTGAACATCGAGGTTCTGGCGGAAGGCGTTGAAACGGAAGCCGAACGCGAATGGCTCATGCATCACGGCTGCCACATTATCCAGGGCTTTCTCTATGCCGGCGCAATGCCCGAGCATGAACTGGTCGCCTGGATCGACCAGCGCCAAAACGGGGACCCGTCGCAGACCCGTCAATCCGCAGCCTAGAGCCGTTCAGGTTTGTTCGGACGGCTCCAAGCGTACACGTCAATGTTGCGCCGTGCGCTCGGGTATGACCCCCTGCGGGGCGAGGCGCAAAACCAGCGTGATCGTCAGTCCGATGACAAAAACCCGCATCTGCAGGGCGCGACTGTCGAGGTCGCTGGGAGCCTGCCAGCCGAACAGGGCGTCTCCGGCGATGCGCGCATAATCGAAAAGAAGCAGTGCCATCGGTTCGGACAGGGTCCAGACGATGTAGACAAAAAGGGCGCCGAAGATCGCTCCGCGATTGTTGCCGCTGCCGCCGAGAATCACCATGACCCAGATGAGGAATGTGTGATTGAGGGGGATGAACCCGGCCGGATCGAAGATGCGGGTGAAGGTGATCAGCATGGCGCCGCCGATCCCCATCAGCACCGAACCGAAGACGAAGATTTCCAGCCGGCGCCGGTTGATGTCCTTGCCCATGGATGAAGCCGCCACCTCGTTGTCCCGGATTGCCCGCATCATCCGACCCCAGGGCGCGTGATAGGCGCGTTGCAGCAGGAAGTAGAACAGCACGATGGCAATGGCCACCAGGGATGCGTAGGACGCGCGCGAGGCGACGAAGCCGATCTCGTCCGGCGTCGGCACAGGCCAGGGGATCGGCGACACAGTGAGGGTGCCGCGGGTCAGCCAGTCGGCATTTTTCAGGAACGTCTTGACGATCTCGGCAATGCCGAGGGTGGCAATTGCCAGGTAATCGCTGCGCAGGCCAAGGCATATCTTGCCGACGACCCAGGCGAGCATACCGGCGACGATACCTCCGCCGACCCAGCCGATCCAGACCGGCAGACCGAAACCGCCGATGAAATAGGCCGTTGTCTCGATCTCACTGGTAATCGGGTCGAGCGCGCTCGTGGTGTAGACGAGGGTGAACAGGACGGCGAGGGTGGTCAGGATGGTGCGAAGGCGCCGGGGCATGCCGATCCGGTGGCATTGCGACACGGCAAATGTGAGCGCCACAAGGCCGAGAATGCGCAGGAGGGCGTTGCCAAGCTGGCCGGGCAGGTCGGTTGACCAGAAGTCCTCGTTGAGAGGGAATGACAGGAGAACCGTCATGAAGGCGCCACTTGCGGCAAACCCGAGAATGCCGACGTTGAACAGGCCGGCATAGCCCCATTGCGCCGTCAATCCGAGGGCAAGCACCGTGTAACAGAGCGCCTCGGCAATCATGCGCGTGCCGTAGGCCGGTCCGAGTGTCGCAAAGACCAGGCCGAACAGCACGATGACGCCACCGAACAGAAGACCTTCGCGCAGGCCGTGACCGGAATTGCCCCGCGTCATAGGACTCGCCCCTTGAAGATCCCGGTCGGTCGCCAGATCAGGACCAGGACCAGAATGACGAAGGGCACGGCGAGTTTATACTCCGTCGGCACAAATGCGATCTTGTTCGGAATGTCGACATAGGCGCTCAAATCGGCCTTGAACGGGCGCAGGAGCACCGTCCAGTTGAACACCGACACGGTCTCGGCAAACCCGATGAGATAACCACCGGCAACCGCTCCGTAGGGTTGGCCGATCCCGCCGACAATGGTCGCGGCAAAGATCGGCAAAAGGATGTTGAACGACAGATCCGGCTTCAGTGTGACATCAAGGGACAGGAGTGTTCCCGCCGCGCATGCAAGCCCTCCCGCGATCGCCCAGGTAACGATAACAACATGATCGGTGTTGATCCCGGATACCCTGGCAAGATCCGGATTGTCGGACACGGCGCGCATGGCTTTGCCGAATTTCGAGCGGGTCAGGAAAAGGTGCAGGGCAATCACGGCGATTGCGGTGAAGCCGATCAAAAGGATCTGCGGCTCGGTGATGGCGATGGTTCGCCTGGCCAGATCAAACGGCAGTTCGATCCGGAACCGGTCCTTGGTTTCGGCGAAATAGAAGTTGCGCGCCTGCGGGCCGGCGAACAGCCGGATCAGGCCTTGAAGCATGAGCGTGATCCCAACCGAAGTCATGACGATGATCAGTGGCCTGGAATTGCGCTGGCGCAACGGTCGATAAAACAGCCGATCAAGCGCGATCGCCAGGAGCGCGGTGCAGATCATGGCGAGCGGCATGACCAGGAAACCGTTCGGCACCGCGGTTTGAATGCCGAGATTGACGGCGATAGCGGTAAACATCAGGGAAAAGAATGCCCCGACCGTCATCATGTCGCCATGCGCGAAATGGGCGAAGCGCAGGATGCCGAAGACCAGTGTCACCCCGATCGCGCCGAGCGCGTAGATCGAGCCGATAATGGCGCCGGACAGTACGACCTTGTTGATGAAAAAGACCAGTTCGTTCAATGCGTCATTCTTCCGGTTTGTCAGCCGCCAAGGAAACTCCTGGCAACTTCTTCATTGTCCAGGAGGTTTTGCCCGCTGTCGGTGAAGCGGTTTTGCCCCGACGCCAGCACGAAGCCGCGATCGGCAATGGCCAGGGCCTGTTTGGCATTCTGCTCGACCATCAACACACCGACCCCGGATTTGTTGATCTCAATGATACGTTCGAAGATCTCGCCCATATAGAGCGGCGACAGGCCGGCGGTCGGTTCGTCGAGCAACAGCAGCGCGGGCTCGACCATCAGCGCCCGGCCGATCGCAACCATCTGACGTTGACCGCCGGACAATTCGCCCGCCGGCTGAGCCCGTTTGTCGTGCAGGGGAGGAAAGATCCGGTAGATCTCGCCGAGGATCCTGTCCAATGGACCCGATTTGGAATAAGCGCCCATTTCCAGGTTTTCCTCAACCGAGAGGGAAACAAAGACATTGTGCTCCTGCGGTACGAAGGCCATACCGCGTCGCACCAGCTTCTCCGGTGCGATATTGGTGATGTCTTTGCCTGACAGGAGAATCTCGCCTTCCGTCACCCGCAAAAGACCGAACAGGGCCTTCAGGAGCGTCGACTTGCCGGCTCCGTTCGGGCCGACGATTACGCCGATTTCGTCCGCGTCGATGGAAACGGATACACCGTTCAGGATGTTCATGCCGCCGTAACCGGCGTGCAGGGTGGTGGCTTGCAGGAGCGTCATGCGGACGCGGCCGTTTTGGGCGCGCCGCCGAAATAGGCTTCGATCACGGCCTGATCGGTTTGAATGTCGGCGATCGCGCCGCGGGTCATGACGGTGCCCGCGGCCATCACGATAACCGGGTCGCAGAGCCTTGCGATCAGGTCCATGTCATGTTCGATGATGAAAAACGTGTAGCCGAGCTCCCGGTTCAAACGTTCGATATTGGCGGCGAGGTCGTTGAGCAGGGTCCGGTTGACGCCGGCGGCGATTTCATCGAGCAGCACCACCTTGGCGTCGGCCATCATGGTGCGCCCGAGTTCGAGCAGCTTTTTCTGGCCGCCGGAGAGATTGCCGGCCCGCTCGTTGCGGACCCGGCCGAGGTGCAGAAACTCCACGACCTCGCTTGCCTTCTTCAACAGGGCGGCTTCCTCGCGCGCCACGCGTCCCCATTGGAACCAGGCCGAAATCAGATCCTCACCGGCCTGATCCGGCGGGACCATCATCAGATTTTCAATCACGGTCATGTTGGCGAATTCATGGGCAATCTGAAAGGTGCGGGCCAGGCCAAGGTGAAACCGCTCGTGCGGGGGCAGGTCGGTGACATCGGCGCCATCAAAAAGAATGCGGCCGCTGTCGGCGACAAGAGTGCCGGCGACCATGTTGAAGAGCGTGGTTTTGCCTGCGCCGTTCGGACCGATCAGGCCGGTCACGGATCCGGCTTCCACGGACAGACTGCATGTGTCAACCGCAACCAGGTTGCCGAATCGCTTGCTGACGGACTGGACGTCGATGAGGGGCGCCATGGGCGGAATGCATACCGTGCTGCCTGTTGAACGTCGAACTTAACAAGGCTTGCCGGTGGGCACAATTGCACGGCTGTGTGCGTGCCGACTTTGCGGGCGATCAGACGGCGACGAACCGCTTCTTCTGCTCGCTCGATTTGGCGATATGCTCTTCGCACTTCACCAGTTCGCAGATGAATCCAAGCAAAGCGTCGGCGGACATTTTCGACGGCTCGAACTTGGAATGGGTAGAAAACCGGCGATAGAGTTCATCGGCAACGTCGGAATGACCGGCAAAGGCCATGGACCAGTCCAGGAATATCCGCTCATTGACCGGCTTTGCCTCCAACAGGACGACGTCGGAATGGCGCTCGTCGCGGGAAATGCGGCAAAAGGTTTCGGTGATCGCCTTGCGGTCACCTTCCAGAACCTGCGCGAAATAATTCTGATTGAACAAAAGCGCGCCCGAGACATTTGCGAGTTTGTTGTTTTCCACGGACTTGTTCAGGATCTGTTTGATTTCGGTGTAGGCGGATTGTTGGCCGGCCGGGATCGCATTCTTGCTGTAATAGATCATCCTCGACAAATACATGGCCTGTTTCCCCGCCGTCGCGTTTCAAGACAGCAAGGATACAGGCAACGTGCAAAGAAATTCTAAAGCGCGTACCGGTTTACAAAACCGCAATCGGATCTCACGCGGCCAGAAATGTCCTTACGGCCGCATTGAACCGCTCGGTCTGTTCGATATTGGACAGGTGCGCCGCTTGCTCCAGAACGACAAGATCGGCGCCGGCGATCGAATCGGCGATCAACTTGCCGTGCTCCGGCGGCGTTGCCGGATCGTCGGCGCCGGCAACGACAAGGACGGGCAAATCGATTGTCTTGATGGTCTCGCGCTGATCCATCGCGCCGATCGCGTCGCAACAGCCGGCATAACCGCCGCCCGGCGTCGACAGGATCTGCTTGCGAACGATGTCGACACGCTCCGGGCTGGAGGCCTGAAACGCCGACGTGAACCAGCGGTCGACGATTGTGGCTTCCAGCGCCGCCATCCCGTCTTCGCGCGCCGTCTTGGCGCGCGCCGCCCACATGTCCGCGCTGGGCATATGCGGCGAGGTGTTGCAATAGGCCATCTTCTCGAACCGATCGGGATGGTTGGTCCCGAGCCACATGCCGACCATGCCGCCTTTGGAAAGACCGCACCACAAGGTTCGCTCGATTGCGAGCGCATCAAGCAGAGCGATGGCATCGCCGCCGAGCATGTCGATCGAATAGGCGCCCGCAGGAGCACCGGATTTTCCGTGCCCGCGGCTGTCATAGCGCAGAATTCGGTAGTCGGACTCGAACGTGGACATCTGATCGTCCCACATGTGCAGATTGGTACCCAGCGAATTGGAGAAGGTCAGCCAGGGTTTGCCCTCGGTTCCGGCAAGTTCGTAGTAGATTTCGGTGCCATCCGGCGCGGTGATCTGTGGCATGGGTTCACTGACTCTCGGTTTTGGAGCTCTGGGTTTCGGGGCTGTCGGGTCTGCGGTCGGACCAGGCCTGTAGGGCTCGGTCGATAAAATGGTCGGAAGCGCCAAAATAGCCCGTCGGATCAAAGGCGTCGACAATTTCCTGTCTGGTTGCGGCCTTGAGCACCGAGTCCGTATCCAACAGCACGTCGCGCAAATGCCGGCTTTCGGCCAGTGCCCGCCTTGTCGCGTCCTGCACGATGTGGTGGGCTTCCAGGCGGCCGAGGGTCGGCGCGAGGACCATCATGACGGCTTCCGCAAAGACCAGACCGTTTGTCGTATCGATGTTCGCGCGCATGCGGGCGCGGTCAACCTCCAGCCCGCGCGCGGTTTCGACCAGTTTTTCCAGGGCGCCGCCGGTCAGAACGAAAATTTCGGCAATGGGTCCCCATTCCGCATGCCATTGTCCGGCATCGCGTTCGAACGTGTGGTCCATGTTGTTCAGGAAAAGGCTCGCCAGCGCGGAAACCTGGCGGGCGTTTGCGCGCACGGCGGCGGTAGCAACCGGATTGCGTTTGTGCGGCATGGTTGACGATCCGCCTTTGCCGGGGGCGGCGGGCTCGAACACTTCACCGATATCCGTCTGCATCATCGCCTGAATGTCGCCGGCAATTTTGGCGGCCGAGCCGCAGAGAATCGCCAGACCCGAGGCAATTTCGGCCATGAAATCCCGGTGGGTATGGGACGACAGGGCCGGTTGCGGCAGATCGAGAATCCGCGCCAGTCGTTCTGAGACGGAGGGCCCGTCGCGTCCCAGCGAAGCGAGGGACCCGGCAGCGCCCGCGAAATGCAGGCTGATGCTGGAACCGCCGAGGCGGGACAATCTTGTGTGAGCCCGTGTCATGGCTTCAAGCCAGCCTGCGGTCCGCAGCGCGAACGGGATCGGCAGGGCATGCTGTGACAGGGTCCGGCCGATCGCTGCGGTTTCGCGGTGGGCGGTGGACAGGTCGGCCAATGCATCGCCCAGCGCACCGACCCTGTTCGACAGGGCGGAAAGGCCGCGCCGCATCTGCAAGGCAAGACCGGTATCGATGACATCCTGGCTGGTGCCGCCCCAGTGCACGAACCGGGCGGCGTCTCCCTCGACTTTCGCCGTCAATTCCTTGACCAGCGGGATTGCGGGATTGCCGCTGAGGATGGTCCCGTCACCAAGTGCGGCCATGTCAAACAGGTCGGCCTTGCACCATTTGGCAATGGCGGCGGCTGCTGCTTCCGGGATAATCCCGAGGTCGGCTTCGGCCTTTGCCAATGCCGCTTCGAAATCGAGCATGGATTGCACCCGGGCATGATCGTCGAACAATCGGGCGATGTCGCTGCTTGCGAACACACCGCCAAGCAGGACGGAATCCGTCGCCGATACAGATGTCATTGGCTCTCCCGTTGCTCCGAAGGCTGCAAGGTTGTAGTGAAACGGTTCGGATGAACCCGGTATCATCCACTAACCCCATAACGAAAGAAATTCCAATGCCGTATCCCGCATCGATCGATGAAACGGACTCCCTGCTTCGCGACGGCGGATATGTTGCGGATCGATCGCTCGCGACCGTGCTCTATCTTTCGCTGAAAATGCGGCGGCCGATCTTCCTCGAAGGCGAAGCCGGCGTTGGCAAGACCGAGATCGCCAAGGTGCTGGCCGAAACGCTTGGCCGTAAGCTCATTCGGTTGCAATGTTACGAAGGCCTGGACATTTCCAGCGCGGTCTATGAATGGAACTATGCCGGGCAGATGGTCGAAATCCGAATTGCGGAAGCGTCCGGCGATGCGGATCGGGCGCAACTCGGCAAGGACGTGTTCTCAGACAAGTTCCTGGTGCGGCGGCCCGTATTGCAGGCGCTGGAGGAGCACGAGGGTGGCGCGCCGGTGTTTCTCATCGACGAACTCGACCGTGCCGACGAGGCGTTTGAAGCGTTCCTTCTTGAAGTGCTGTCCGACAATCAGGTGACAATCCCCGAGCTTGGGACGATTACCGCCAAGGAGCCGCCGATTGTCGTCATCACGACAAACCGCACGCGCGAGATTCACGATGCACTCAAACGCCGGTGTCTTTATCATTGGGTCGATTATCCGGATGCGGAGCGGGAACTGGAAATCGTTCGCCGCAAGGTCCCGGGGGTCGGCGACCGGCTGTCGGTCGAAGTGGTGGCGTTCGTACAGCGGCTGCGGCAGGAAGATCTGTTCAAGGCGCCGGGCGTTGCCGAGACCCTGGACTGGGCCACGGCTTTGACCGAACTCGACCACCTGGCGCTCGATCCCGACAGCGTGTCCGACACGCTCGGCGTGCTTTTGAAATATCAGGACGATATTGCCCGGATCGAAGGCAGTCGGGCCAAACAATTGGTCGAGGAAATCCGCGGAGACCTGAGAACCGGCTCATGATGCTGCGCAGCGATCTGTCGGACAATGGTCCTGAAGGGCCCGAACCGGGCGCCGGGCGCCTGGCCGATAACATCGCTTATTTCGCAAGGTCGCTGCGGGCGCTGGGCCTGCCGGTCGGGCCGGCGGCGGTCGTCGACGCAATCCGCGCCGTCGAAGCGGCCGGGATCGGGCGGCGCGACGACTTCTATTGGACCCTGCATGCGGTCCTGGTGAAGAAACACGAACATCACCTTTTGTTCGACGAGGCGTTTCAACTGTTCTGGAAAAGCCGCGGCCTGCTCGACAAGATGCTTGAAATTCTGTCGCCGGTAGCCCGGCCCAATGCCGAACCCGAGCGCCAGAAGGCCGGCGCGGCCCGCATGGCACAGGCGTTCTCCAAGACCAAGGATCGGGAAGTCGAGGAGGAAAATCCGCAGATCGAGGTCGACGCCAAGTACACGGTCTCGGGAAGGGAATTGCTGCAGAAAAAGGACTTCGCGCTCATGAACGCGGAGGAAGTCGCAGAAGCCAAACGGGCGATTTCCAAGCTGGTGCTGCCGGTGGACAAGATTCGGACCAGACGGCTGGTTCCTTCGAACCGGGGACGCCGCATCGACCCGCGCCGCTCATTGCGTTCGAGCCTGCGCGCCGGTGGCGACATCATCGATCTGAAACGCCGAGACCGGGCTCAGATTCATCCCACGATTGTCGCGCTTTGCGACATATCCGGTTCCATGAGTCAGTATTCGCGCATCTTCCTGCATTTCCTGCATGCATTGACGGAAAACCGGCATCGGGTGCACACGTTCCTGTTCGGGACGCGGCTGACGAATGTGACGCGGCAATTGCGGATGAAGGACCCCGACGAGGCATTGATCGCCTGTACGGATCAGGTCGAGGACTGGTCGGGCGGCACCAGGATCGCCACCGGCTTGCACGATTTCAACCGCCTCTGGTCGCGACGGGTCCTGACCCAGAATCCGATCGTGCTGTTGATCACCGACGGTCTCGAGCGCGATACGGATGAGGACCTGGAACGGGAGATCGACCGGCTGCACCGCTCCTGCAGGCGGTTGGTCTGGCTCAATCCATTGCTGCGTTTCGACCAGTTTCAGGCGCGCGCCCAGGGCGTGCGCATGATGTTGCCGCATGTGGACGAATTCCGGGCCATTCATTCGCTGGATTCCATGGACGCCCTGTGTTCTGCGATTTCGGCCGAGCGTACCCGGTCCGCAGACGTGGATCCCAGACGCTGGTTGGCGGCGGCCGGGATTTGAAGGGCATCGGCCGTGCGTCGCGTAAGCGATCTA
>JGI12316J15309_10003771_pt1 | contig 14155 bp, 12 predicted proteins | sample MarCyaLeptolynsp_FD_15309 | JGI IMG/M metagenome (IMG submission 15309) | reverse complement strand
TTGAACGAACTCGCCGTGCATCTGTTCATTCTCTACTGGGGCATGGTCAGCTACATCACGCCGCCGGTTGCACTTGGCGCCTTTGCCGCGGCGACGCTGGCGCGGACCAATGCAATAGCAGCCGGTCTCGAGGCCATGCGCCTTGGCAGCGTTATCTATGTGATCCCGTTTTTCTTTGTCCTGAACCCGGCGTTGATCGGAGCCGGCACGCCGCTTGAAGTGACGGTCGCCATTACACGGGCAATCGTTGGCGTGTGGCTGATCGGCAGCGGCATGCAGGGTTACATGTCGGGCGTGGGCGCGGTCAGGCAGGGGCCGTTCGGAATTGCATTGCGCGTGATTCTCGTGATTGCCGGGCTGGCCTTCGCCGCCCCGGACGGCCTGGTGGGGAGTATGAGCGAACTGACGATGACGCTGCTCGGCTGTGCCGCCGCGGCGCCGGTCCTGCTCTACATCCGCCTGACGCGATCGACGACCGGCGCGGCGTAATACCGTCGTTCCAAAATCACTCGTCGAACGGCTTGCTGACGACCCGGTCTTCCAACTGCATGACGGCCATGGGCGGCGTCGTCAGTTTGATCGGTGTGTTGACGAGTTCCTTGCCGTCGGAATTGCGTTTGACCCTCAGGTCGGAGGATTCGCGCGGACTTGCGCTGCCGTCGAACCCTTCGAGAATGGCATAGGTATACCCGTTGTTTGAAAATTCCAGTTTCAGGTAGGTGGTTTGCGGGCGGGTATATCTGCGCAGGGTGAAAGCGGCCAGTGAACCGGCCTTGCTTTCCGGATAGACCAGCTCCGCGTCCCCCGGCTTGCCGAACCGGTATTGCAGCCAGCCTGCGTATGCGGCTTGCGAGCCGCAAACGCTTACGATCTTGCCGGACTTTGCAACGACGGCGTTAAGCCAGGTCTTTTCACCCGCCTCGCAATGGCTTTGCGGGCCGGCCAAAACCGGGGTCGAAAGCAATGTGGCTGCAAAAGTCAGGGCGATCATGCGGTGCATAGGGGGCTCCTTCGGGGACAAGCGGATTGAGATCTGCCGATCGATATCGTTGTTCACCGCATATGGAGTGTGTGTCTGTGGCCCCGTATGGGGGTGAAACCCCATTTGACCGGACAGTCAGCGCCCCGGCAACAGTAAACTGAAGCACATGCCTCCGTTTTCTCCGGGTTTGCCTTCAAAACCAAGCCGATGTTCCCTGGCAAGTTCAGAGCAGATGGCCAGTCCGAGACCTTCGCCCGTTGAGGCATCGCCTTTTTGATATGGGAGCAGCAGATTGGCCAGCATCTCCTGTGAGAGTCCCGGTCCGGTATCATGCACCTCGATGCGTGTGTTGCCCGAGACATGTCGGCAACCAAACAGAACGGCACCGCTTTCGGTATATTTGATCGCATTGGAGACGAGGTTGCTGACAATGCGCATGACCACCATCGGCGGAATGTCAGTCAGACAGGAACAGTCCACCTTGCGCAGGCGCAGGCCCTTGGAAATCGCTTCTTCATGAAACATGTCGAACATGGTTCGCAGGATCAGTCCGACTTCATACGGCTCTGTTTTTTCCCTGGTGTCTTCGGCGACCGGCAGGTTCGTTTCCGGTATTCCCGGGATTTCAAGCGGAGGGGATCCGAATCCAGGTTTTGATTCCGCCAAACAGCTCGATGTGAGCCCTTCCATGTAATCGAAGGCATCACGCAGGCGTTCGCGTATTTCCGGCTTGTCAGGTCCGGCAATCGTATCCATTGTCAGGCGCAGGGATGCCAGCGGCTGCCTCAAATCGTGCGACGCGGAAGCAAGCTGGCTTTGGCGCAGGTTGGCGAGATCGCGGGCGCGGGAATAGTTCTTTTCTGCTTCCAGAAGGGCCTGGTTGCGTTCGGCTTCCAGCGCCAGTGCCCGGTTTTCCCGAACGAGCGCTGCGTTGTGCTCGGTGCGCAGAAGGATCAGATAGGACGTCAGGCCGATCATTGTTGCGAGACTGATCAGGCTGTAGATCAGCTTCATCAGGATGTGGAACGGGGCAAGTTGCAAACCGTATCCGGTGATCAGCATTGCTATGACTGCGATTACACCGATTGCGGAGACGGCGGCGACGATATTGGCGCCGGTATGGAGGCGGCCGCTGGTTTTCCGCCAGATTGCGGTTGCCATGATGTTTGCGGAAAAACTCAGGCCGAACAGGACATAAGTCGGCAGCAATATCACTGACGGGTAAACAAAGGGCGTGACAAGCATAAAGCCGAGGCAAACCAGTGCCAGACCGATGCCGAGACGTCTCGGAACGTTACCCCATCGCTCGACTTCGGTGGCCCGGCCGGCGGCCAGAAAACCGATCGCCGCCATTGCCTGCGACAGCAGGTATCCGGCATAGAACTTCACTTCCGGTGCGTTTGGCCAGGCAAACCGCATCAGGAAACCGTCGACATGGGCAATGACGAGCAGGCCGAGCGCAAACAGCGTAGCGAAATACAGGCCGTTCCGGTTCCCCATGGAGACGTTGAAACCGGCAAAAAACACCAGGCAGGCAATGCTGAAGGCATAAAAGGCGGCATATCCGATGCCGGCTTGAATGGTGCGTTGGGACAGGGAGGACGCCGTTTCCAGTCGCAGCCTGACCGTGCGCAGATTGCTTGGCTGATAGTAGATCAGGACCAGGGCCGTTTCATTCGGCTGCAGCGTGACCGGGTCGGCAATCAGCGATGTCAGGGCGAACTGATCCGCATCGAAGGGCCGGTCGAAAGCATAGTCGAGAAGCGTCTCCGTCGACCCGGTCCCGCGCACCAGATAGATGTCCATGGCGGACAGCATCGGTGTCGATGATGTCAGGAACCAGGAAGCCGGTTCGCGACCGTCGTCATCGGACCGGTTGCTGACGGAAACGGCAATCCATACCGGATTGAACGTGCTGGCACCGCGTTGAAAAGTTTCGATATCCCGGCTGAAGCGGCCGTTTTCAAAGGCCGTAACGACATCCTTGAGGGATTGTCCGCCATCGTCGAGAAAAGCCAGCGATGAACCGAGATCCCCAATGGGTTGGCCGGGTTTCAGGTCGATGGACCAGGCGCCTGCCGTATCGGCGAGGACAACCAAAAGCGTGAGGATTGCTGCGGTAACGGTCCGCTTTGCAGACAACAGGGCAATACTCCATTCCGATCCGATCCGGCGACGGTTGGAAAGGTTGTACACTGACCTGATCATCCTCCGAGACCAATCCGGTATTGGTAGCATGGTCTTGATCGGTGGGTCCAACGTGCCTTTTCGCACTTGCGCCATGTCTGTTCCCGGGCGCGGTGAAGGGATGGAACAGCAACTGAAATCCAGCGCCATGTCATCGGGGAAAGCTCCGGCGCGGGCTCTCGCCCGTAGCGGAAAGCACGAACCATCCGAGCACTGCCAGGGGCTTCAGCAACGAACCATCCTCCGTTCCACATCGCATCGATACCTGCCCGCGGGTCTATCTCCGGTCGGCCTGCCTGTGCAGGCCGACCCGAGGACAACAGGATCTGCACGGGTCAACGCCTGCGTTTGAAGCGCACGACATCGCCATATCCGTCCGTCAGCGAAGCCCGCTCCCTTGCCTGCATCGTGAACCGGTTGCCGAACGCATCCTTGTACATGTCGTTGCCGGCCAGTTTGAACAGGCGCGGTTGTTCGTTGGACCTTGCGCGCTCGATCGTGAACGACGTGGCCGAAACCCGGCGGATCAGGGTTTTGTACCTGCGGTAATCGGAGCCGGCGATCCAATAGCCGGGATCGACGGGGATCGTCACGCGGTATTGCGGGCCGGGCGCCGGCCCCGGCCTGGGTCCTGTGGCTGACCGGGGACAGTCGTTTTCGGTGCTGATGTAAAATCCGCCGCCTTTGCGTCGGCGAATGGAGAATTTGTGGCCGCCCTCCAAACCACCCATTTGCACCATGCGCTTGTCCAGGATCCGACCCTTGAAGACCCGGACCTGTTTCAGGCTCTTGGAAACGGGGAACCAGCGGTAGCCGTTGACTCCGATCAGTTTGTTGCCGTTCTTCAGCGGCTTGATCTTGACCACGTCATTGTTCTTGAAGATCTGAATCCGGATGATTGTTCCGGTGCAGTTCTTGAAGCCCATCGCGGATGCGGGTTGGCTCATGGTTGACAGACCCGCGACCAGGGCGACCGCCGCGAGCGCATTTGCAAGTGTTCGTTTCATGGTTTCACTTTCTCTGTGTTGCCACTGACGGAGCTGTCGGCCTCTGTCATGCAAATGGAGAAGGTGAGCGGTTGAGGCTATGGGGTCGGCACCCCAAAGGGCGCGGCGGTCCGCAATAAAGGTTCCGCAGACCCTGCAAAGCCGCGAGATTCTCACTGTTTTGGTGAAGCTTTGAAAGGTCCTGCCGAGCCGTTCTCACATCCTGACAATTCGTCGCAAAGCCACGCGCGCAGTTTCCGGACAATGCCGCGCTCGTTCGCTGTCGTCACGAAATGGTACCGCCCGAAAGCAACCGGCGGGAAATCCGACAACGCGACCAGGGCGCCCGATGCCAAGGCTTCGCGAATCATGAACACCGGCGACAGAACCATTCCCAATCCCGCGGCGGCCGCATGCAGGGCGGCATCGTCATTGTCGAAGGCGTTTTCGAACCGCAGCGACTTGAAGTCGACGCCAGTTTGTTCCGCCCAGTACATCCAGTCCCAATTGTCAGCGGTGCATTGCAGGGCTGGAATCGACGTGACATCGGCGCGGCTCTGATATCCGGATCGGGCCAGCAGCGACGGAGCCAATACCGGAATGCTCCGGTCTGAGATAAGCAGTTCGCCCTCCCTGTTGGGATTGGACGGTCGGCGATAACAGATGGCGGCATCGGCGTGCGGCCCGAGGGGAACATCGATATCGATGTCAGTCTCGATCCGGACCCGGGCATCCGGGTAAAGACGCCTGAAGCGATCAAGCGCCGGGATCAGCCGGCGCACGGCAAACGTGGTCGAGACCCGCAGGACAATCTCATTGGCATCCCGGCGCAGCGCCTGCACGGAACGATCGATCATGGCGATTGCGGGAGCCACATCGCTGTAAAGGGCGCGCCCGGCCCGGGTCAGAGCGATTGCGTTGTTGCTGCGCCGGAACAGGGCAATTCCGAGTTCAGTTTCCAGGTTCTTGATCTGGCGACTGACCGCACCGGGCGTGACGAACAGGTCTTCGGCCGCAAGCGACAGGCTTTCATGCCGGGCGGCTGTCGCAAACACACGGACGGCATTCAGGGAGGTTCTGTTAGAATCATGCATCAAAAAAACTCATACAGAATGAAATATTCTCGTTTGAAAATAACAGGCCTGATTGTGAAAAGATATGGCAGAGCGAGGAGAAAGCATGCGCACTGTCGTCTGGTCGAAAAACGCCGAAGCAATTCTGTGGGTTCTTGCCGCGACAGCTTTGTTCTCGATCGTCTTTGCATCCGGCAAGTTCGCCGGTCCGGCCGCCTCACCGTTGCAAATCATCTTCCTGCGCTATATCGGCGGGGCGTTAACCCTGTTTCTGGTCGTGCATTTTTCGCCTTCGCGCCTGTCCGATTACCGAAGCGGCCAACCGGTCTCGCATCTGCTACGCGCGGTATTCGGATCGTCCGGCGGGGCGGCGATCATTTATGCGACCGCGCACATGCCGGTCGTGGATGCCACCGCCATCGGTCTGTTGCAGGTCGTCTTCATGATCGCATTGGGCATCGTTTTTCTTGGCGAACGGGTCGGTCGGGTGAGGGGCATCGGCATTGGCCTATGCTGTGCGGGCGCGGCCGTGATGCTGATGTCGCGGGGCGCGTTTCGCCAGTTTGATCTGCACTATCTCTGGCCGGCATTGATTGCCCTCATCGGTGCGGCCCTGATCGGCATGGAAACGCTGCTGATCAAGATGTTGACCCGCGTCGACCGACCGATGACGGTCCTGTTGTACGTCAATTGTTTCGGCGTGCTTTTGATGGCGGCGCCCGCGTTTGTGGAATGGAGGTCGATCGACCCGTTGCAGGGGCTGGCGTTCCTGTTCCTCGGTCCGCTCGCGATTACCGCACAGTACTTCGTCATCCGGGGCTATCGGATTGCCGACATCTCCGTTGTCGGGCCAATTGATTATACGTGGCTGATCTTCGCTGCCCTTATCGGCATGGTATTTTTCGGAGAGATTCCGACGCTCGGTGTCGTCGCCGGTTCGGCCATCATTGTCGGCGGCGGGCTCGTGCTCGCCATGCAAAGGCCTTCGCGGACATCCACGGGATAACTTCAAGGAGACTTCACACACAGTCACTGTACGTGACGGACGCGTGAAGTGTGTCCCACGTCACTTTGCTTTGCCGGTTTCATAGCCATTTCCAAACTATCCGAAGCATCAACCCGGAGGAAATGATCGATGAAACAGACACTGAAAACGACCGTCGTGGCGTTGGGACTGGGTCTTGCATCCGTTTTCCTCGCCGCAGGCCCGATGAGCGCCAATGCAGGTGCTGGGGCCGCCGCGCCTACACCGATTGCCAAACCCGTCGCCCTTGGCGGCGCCGCGCGAGACCGCGTTGCCGCGCTGAGCGATCGCGATCGCGAAGCCATTGCCTTTACAGTCCGCACCCACGTCTGGGCGCTTGCAAACGGACTTCCCGGAATTGTGCATGCGCAGGTCACGCCAAAGCTTCAGGAAACCTTTCATGACCCAAGGGCGCTGATGATCTTTCTGGCGAAAACCCATCCGCAGGTGGCTCTGGCCAGGGACTATCATCTCGATGGATTGACATTCGTCGGATCGACGCCGGTTCAGCACCTTTACGTCGTCGACCACAGGAAGCGGCAATGGTTTGTGTCCTACGGCATGATGCGCGACGAAGCCGGGCGCTGGAGAATCGAATCCGGCCGTGTGCTGCCCGCACCGGGAACGCTGATCTGACTTTTATATCTTAGCCTTGAAACGACAAATGGCCGCGATCCCGATCGCGGCCATTGTCGTATTCAACCTGCGTCAGGCGAATTACATTCCGGCAGCCTCTAAAGACGCCTATTGGGCATCGGCACGGATCGTTTCCACAAGGTCCGCCAGCACGCGGTCGGCCTGGCCCGTTTCGATCTGGCAGGTGCCGGCAGCAGCATGTCCGCCACCGCCATGCCGCAGCATCAACTCGCCGACATGGGTCTTGTTGGTGCGATCGAAAATCGATTTGCCGAAGGCCAGCACAGTGTTCTGTTTCGCCTTGCCCCACATCACATGGCAGGAAATGTTCGTTTCGGGGAACAGCGCATAGATCATGAAGCGGTTGCCGGCATAGATCGTTTCTTCCTCGCGCAGGTCAAGGACGGCAAGCGGACCGTGCACGGTCGTGCAGCGTTTGATCTGGTCCTTGAATTTCTCAAGGTGGCTCTCGAACAGGTCAACCCGTTCGGCCACATCCGGCAGTTTCAGCAACTGCGCAATGTCCGGCTCCACCCGGCAATATTCGATCAGTTCCATCATCAGCTGGTAGTTGGAAATCCGGAACTCCCTGAACCGGCCGAGACCGGTCCGGGCATCCATGAGGAATGAGAGCAGTTCCCAGCCTTGCGGGTTCAGTACGTCTGCGCGTGTGAATTGCGCGGCGTCGGCCTTGTCGACCGCCAGCATCATGGCATCGGAAACCTTCGGGAACCGGGATCGGCCGCCGAAATAGTCATAGACGACCCGTGCTGCGGACGGGGCGTTGGAATCGATGACATGGCGTGCATGTGTGTTGCCGATGCGTTTGACCTCTGATTCATGATGGTCGAACGCGACGAAAACGCCCGGCACATAGGGCAGGTTGGTTGTGATATCGCGGTCGGTGACCTCGATCTTGCCGTCCTGCATATCCTTTGGATGTACGAATTCGATTTCGTTGACCAGGCCGAGTTCCTTGAGCAGAACCGCGCAAACCAGGCCATCCATGTCGGAACGGGTAATCAGGCGAAAACCGCCCTCGGGTTTGTTGGCGACCACAACATCTGGCGACATATCGGATAGTTGAACTTTTTGCAGCACGACGAGAAACTCCTGGCGAATAATTGCCCGGAACCTACCCTAAAAATTCATATAAAGTCTTAACCCATCCGCAAGTTTAACGATGAGCCTTGCGCTCTTCCTGTGCGGATCAAATGATCTGATAAGTCGGAAATGAGGAAATCCCGAGGGTCCGTACTCACTTCGCCAGCCGCAGCAAAGCAGCGCCGAACAGCGTTACCAGCGTTGAAAAGACTTTTGCCAGATCCAGTTTTTCCTTCAGGAAAAACACGCCGATGAACAGGGCGAATATGATGCTGGTTTCGCGCAGGGCCGTGACCAGCGCGATCGGTGCCTGGGTAAAGGCCCATGTGACGAGCGCATAGGCAACGAACGAGGCGCTGCCGCCGATCAGAAACACGCGCCTTGAGTCGGTCACGAGCCGCCGCATGGCGCCACGGTCGCGCAGGGTCGCGAAAAACGCAAAGATGAGCGCGTTGAAGATCGCCAACCAGGCATAAAAGCCGAGCGACGTACCGGCCAAGCGTGCGCCCAGCCCGTCGACCAGCGAATAGCCGGCAATGAAACAACCGGTGGTGAAGGCAAGCGCCGCGGCTTTGCTGTTCCGCAATCCGTCCTTCTGGCGCACCAGCGCAAGGCTCATGATGCCGGCGCCGATTGTAAAGACCGCGAGGATTTCCATGGACTTCAGATGCACGCCCAAAAACACGACGGAAATTCCGGCGACCAGCATCGGCGCCGTGCCGCGTGCGATCGGATAAACCTGGGTCAGGTCGCCGAACCTGTAGGAGGTCAGGAGGAACATCTGATATCCCACATGCAGCACCACGCCGGCGGCAAGGTAGGGCCAGCTTTCCGGCGCCGGCGCCGGTACAAACGGCAGGGCGGCAATCGCGATCGGGGCATGACCGACGACAACGGCGGTCATGCTGGCGAACTTGTCGCCGGTTCCCTTGACCACAGCGTTCCAGGTGGCGTGCAGGGCGGCGGCAAGCAGCACGGCGGCGAAGACGATGGTTTCCATTCACAGCAATCCTTTTCGAGGGTCAGCCGCTCGGTCGCTGCACCATATTGTTGGGCAGATAGGTCGCCAGGTCCGGGAACCAGATCAGGATGAACACCATCAGCACCATGATCAGGAACATCGGCAGTGCGGCCCGGGCTATGTAGTTCATTTCATGGGTGGTCATGCCCTGCAGCACGAACAGATTGAAGCCGATCGGCGGCGTGATCTGCGCCATTTCCACGACAACGACAATGAAGATCCCGAACCAGATCACGTCGATGCCGGCCTGTTTGATCATCGGTTCGACCACCGCCATGGTCAGAACGACCGAGGAGATGCCGTCCAGGAAACAGCCGATAATGATGTAGAACACCATCAACGCCAGAATCAGCGTCGTTGGCGTCAATTGCAGCGTGTCGATATATTGCGCCAGCGCGCGCGGCAGTCCGGTGAAACCCATGGACAGGGACAGAAATGCCGCGCCCATCAGAATCAGGGCGATCATCGCCGAAGTGCGCGTGGCGCCCATCAGGGCGTCGAGCCAGTTGGCGCCGATCTCCTTGACACTTGTCCCGACCGCAAGGCCCTGCAGGCCGGAAAGGATAAAGGCGCCGATCACTCCGAAGGAAGCCGCCTCCGTCGCGGTCGCGAAGCCAAGATACATGGAGCCGATGACCAGAAGCACCAGAAGCAGGACCGGGATCAGGAACAGGGATTCCCGCAATTTCGTCATAAACGCCATGCGCGGTTCCGGGGGTGGCATTTCGGACGAGCGCACAAACGACCAGCCGGCAACATAGAGCATGAACATGCCCGCCAGCACGATGCCCGGCAGGATCCCGGCGAGGAACAGTTTGGAAATCGACTCGTTTATCGTCACGCCGTAGACGATCAGAGTAAGGGACGGCGGGATCATCAGACCGAGCGTCGCGGCGCCGGCCAGGGTGCCGATCGTCATGCGTTCGGGGTATCCGCGCTTGCGCAATTCCGGAATCGACATCTTGCCGACCGTCGTCAGGGTGGCCGCCGACGATCCCGAGACCGCGGCAAACACAGTGCAACCGACGATATTGGTGTGCAGCAACCCGCCCGGAAGCCGCGCCATCCAGGGCGCGAGACCGCGGAACATGTCCTCCGACAACCGGGTTCGATAAAGGATTTCGCCCATCCAGATAAACAGGGGCAGGGCGGTGAGGGCCCAACTGGAGGATGACGACCAGATGGTTGTGATCATCGCGTCGCCGGGCGGACGGGTGGTGAACAGTTCCATGCCGATATAGGCGACGCCCATCAGTGCCAGACCGACCCAGACACCGGATCCAAGCAGCAGGAACAGCACAAAGACGAATACGATCGTGAGAGCAATTTCATCCATGATCAGCCCTCCGCGTTGGCGTCATCGACGCCTTCTGCATTGATGTTGTCCTCGCCGGAAAAGATCAGGGACAAAAGATTGTCGATGAGTGCAATGGCCAGAACCACGGTGCCGGCCGCCATGACAAGTTGCGGAATCCACAACGGCGTAGCGTCCTGTCCCTGGCTGATATCGTTCCAGCGGATTGAACCCTGAACCGTTTTGATCGCGTAGTAGGCGAAGTAGACCGACAGCGCCGCGGCGACGCTGAAACACCAGATTTCGCCGATCCGACGGTACTTTCCGAGCTTGGAAAGAACCAGCGTAACGCGGATGTGCGACCCCTTGTTGAAGGCGTAGGCCAGGGCAAAAAACGAGGCCGCGGCCATGCAATATCCGGCATAATCGGTGGAGCCGGGAAATGCGAAGCCGAACCAGCGGGCACTCATCTGCAGGATGGTGATCAACAGGATCAGGATAAGAAAAAAGGCCGCAACCACGCCGCCGGTCAAATACAGCGTATCAAGGCATCGCCGGACAATTGCCACCGGACCGCTCCCCCAAAAGTTCTGGAAATCTGGGCATTCGCAACGAATGCGGACGTTATTAGAGCCCGTCGACGGTCGAAACCGTCGACGGAAACTTCGAGATGTCGGGCAAACCTGCCGGACGGATTACTGATTGAACGCGTCGACGATGGCCTTGCCTTCGGCGCCGGATTTTTCCAGCCATTCCGCAGTCATCGTCGCACCGATTTCCTTCAGGTCCGACGTCAGCTTGTCGCCTGCCTTGCCGACGGTCATGCCGCCAGCCTTGAGGCCGGCAAGCGTGAATCCGGTATATTCCTTGGAGCGCCAGGATCCGGCATATTCCGCCATGGCCGCGCAGGCACGGATGACGTTCTTGCTGGCGTCGCTGACCCCATTCCAGGTGTCCTTGTTGACGAAGACGTGGTTGCGGGGCAGCCAGCCATCGACTTCATAGAAGTGCGTCAGGCTTTCCCAGACCTTGCGGTCATACCCGGTCGCGCCCGATGAAATCATCGATTCCGCAACGCCCGTCGCAAATGCCTGCGAAATCTCGGCGGCTTCGATCTGCACGGGAAGCATTCCGGACAATTCCGCCAGACGGGCGGTCGCGGAATTGTAGGACCGGAACTTGATCCCCTTCATATCGGCGACGGAATTGACTTCCTTTTTGAAATAAAGCCCCTGAGGTGGCCACGGAACAGCGTACAGAAGCACCAGATTCTGTTCGTCGAGGATCTTCTCCATGGTCGGTTTGGCGGCGGCCCAAAGCTTGTCCGACGCATCGAAGGAGGACGCAAGGAACGGCACCGAATCGATCCCGAAGATCGGGTTTTCGTTCTGGTGTGCCGACAGCAGCCGCTCGCCAATCGGCGCCTGACCGGTCTGTACGGCCCGCTTGATTTCATTGCCCTTGAACAGAGAACCGGAGGGGTGCGTGGTGATTTCGATGTCGCCGCCGGTCCCCGTGGTGACGCATTTGGCAAATTCCGCGCCCGTCACGGAATGGAAGTTGGTTGCCGAATACGCCATCGGCATATCCCACTTTTCTCCTGCGATCGCAGCGCCGGCAAGCCCGGCAATCGATGCGGCTCCCAGCAGGGTGGTGGCAAATTTTTTCAACATGGTGACGTCTCCCTCTTTGGTTTCAAGTCCGTGTTTAACTGGCAAATCGATCCGGGCGGTAGGGGGCAAGATCGAAGTTTGGCTGGCGGTTGCTGATCAGGTCGGCGATTATCCGACCTGTTTTCGGGCCGCCTGTCAATCCGACATGATGGTGGCCGAAAGCCGTATAGGTGCCGGGCCGCCCGGAAACCTCACCGATCAGCGGAATGGAATCGGAAGGGGCCGGACGATGGCCCATCCACTTTTCCATCCGCGACCATGTCAGACCGGGCAGGGCTGCCGTGATACGGTTCAACAACAGGTCAAATGGCTTTTCGCTTGGCGCGGCATCAAGACCTCCAAATTCCACGATACCGGCGCAACGCAGGCGGCCATCCATCGGGGTTGCGACAAATTTTCCCGAGGCAACCATCGTCGATGTCCGCGGCATGATCGATGCGTCGTACAATTCGATATGATAACCGCGTTCGCTTTCGAGCGGCACCTTCAGGCCGAGTTTCCGGGTGAGCGGCCCCGACCAGGCGCCGGTGGCGACCACGGCGCGGGTGCATGCGACCGGTCCGTCTGCCGTCGCGATGGCGCTGAGTTTGCCGTCGGTCTCAATGAAGTCCAGGACTTCGGTCTTGCGCAGGGATCCTCCCTGATCCTCGAAATGCCGGGCCAGCGCTTTCACATACGCGCCGGGATCCTTGATGTGGCCATGATTGTCGAGCCGGGTCGCAAATCCGACCGTACCGGCAAACGCCGGATCATAGACCTTGAAGGCCTCTGCATCCAGTTCGTCCCATTGAAATCCTTCCGCCTTGCGGATAGCCCAGGCAAAGGCGTCGGCTTCATAGGCCTTGCGGTCTTCATAGGCGAAAACATAGTCCGACGGAGCGATCCATTTTTCCGCCGGAGTGCCGCGTGCCAGCGCCAGATGCTGATCGAGGCTGTCCCCGATGACGATGTTGAGGGCGCCGGCGATGCGCCGGGTTTCCTCCGGTGAGCAGTGTGACAGGTATCGGGTCAGCCAGGGCAGCAGTTTCGGCAGATAGGACCAGCGCAGAAACAGGGGACTGTCCGGGTCGAGCAGCATGCCCGGTGCCTTCCTGATCAGGCCCGGGACGGTGACCGGCACGATGGCGCAGGAAGCGAGTACTCCGGCATTGCCGTAGGAGGCGCCCTCGGCGGGACCGGCCTTGTCGAGAATGATGACATCGTGGCCGTCGCGTTGCAGCCACAGTGCAGTTGAAACGCCGACAATGCCGGCGCCGATGATCGCGATGGTCTCACTCATGTGGGTAGATCGTCTCCGCAACGCATAACCGTGAAGCGCTCGATGATATCTGAATCGATGGTCGCGCCAAGCCCCGGCATCTGCGGTATGCACAAATGCCCGTCATCCAGTTCCAGGGATTCGACAACCGGATCGTGCTCGAGATAGTAGCGGCTCTGGTAGAATTCGCATCCGAGCGTGAAGGCGGGTGTCGCGGCAACCATATGCAGCCCTGCTCTGTGAGCGAGCCCGGTTTCGAACATGTCGCCGCTATAAACGCCCCACCCGTTTGCCGCTGCTGTCCGCGCGATCGCCTGACCGGCGAGCAAACCTGCGGATTTCATGATCTTCACGGAGACGGCGTTGGCGATCTTCCGGTCCATGCCTTTTACAAGGTCGGAGAGGCTATAGATGCTTTCGTCGGCAAGCACCGGCGTATCGATGGAGGCGGTCAGGTCGGTCATCACGCGCCATAGATCGGCCCGTACAGGTTGTTCGATGAAGGTCGGGTCGAATGTCTCGACATCCCGCAGTCTGGCAAGCGCGCCGAACGGCGGAAGCCCCTGATTGTAGTCGATACGAAGATCGATATCCGGTCGCTGTTTTCGAAACGCCTCCAGCCGTTGCAGATCGAAGGCATGTTCGCCGAAACCGGTCTTGACCTTTATCAGTCCGAGCCCGTCCTCGGTGACGCGTTGAAGAAGCGCCAGATCCGCGCCGAGATCGGGATCCGCCAGCGATATGCTGAGCGGCACCCGGTGCTGTGCAAGCCCGCCGAGAAACATGTAGGCGGGCAGGCCGGCGCGTTTGCCGAGGCAATCGAGAAGCGCGCTTTCAAGCGCCGCCTTTGCTTCCGTATTGCCGGCGACCGCGCGTTCGCAGTCGGCCATGATGGCCGGCAGGTCGCAAGCTCTGCG
>JGI12316J15309_10019550_pt1 | contig 14505 bp, 10 predicted proteins | sample MarCyaLeptolynsp_FD_15309 | JGI IMG/M metagenome (IMG submission 15309) | reverse complement strand
AGCCGAATTTAGTACTATTTTCACCAATCCATGAGTCATTCAAGTTCAAAGTCACTCAAAACACTGCGTCTACTAGCCATCTGGGAAGGTATTAGCTATCTGCTTCTTGTTGGCATCTGTATGCCCTTGAAGTATATCTTCGACATCCCTGAACCCACCTACCCTGTCGGATTGGCCCATGGCGTACTTTTCGTTGCCTATTGCATCTTCGTGTTGATCGTCACTTTAGAAAAGAAGTGGTCTTTTAAAACCATGATGCTCGCGGGAATTGCCTCTCTTCTACCCTTCGGAACTTTTGTGGCTGATAAACGGATATTTAAGCCTGCATCAACTGTAGAGGAATAATATTGATGATTTTTGAAACAGTTAGAATCTATGGCTGTTGTTAATGTCGTACTGAGGTAAACGATATTAACCCATAATGCAATTCAGATATTTATTGAGCCTTGCCGGGCTTATTTCCTTTCACCTTTCAATTGCGTTTCAAGGTCAAGGGAAACTCACAGGTTACGTCAAAGATGCTAAGACAGGGGAATCGATCCCTGGAGCAACGGTTAGACTATTAGATACTCAACTGGGCGCTAACACTAATCCCGAGGGTTATTATGTCATTGATGACATCCCTACTCGGACCTATAGTGTTCAGGTTTCATTCGTTGGCTACGAGACTGTGATCAAGTACGGCATCGTCATTCGGTCTGGAGGTATTCCTGATTTGAACTTCGAGCTCAAAGAGTCAGTCTCAGAACTTGATGAAGTGGTAGTGATCGCCAATCCTTTCGAGAAAATTGAAGAGACACCCCTCTCTATCCAGAAATTATCTCGGGAAGAAATTGCCACCTATCCAGGTGGAAATAATGATATCGCAAAAGTGGTTCAGTCACTTCCTGGTGTTTCTGGTTCTGTTGGAGGCTTTAGAAATGATGTGATTATCCGTGGTGGAGCACCCAATGAGAATGTCTACTATTTAGATGGGATTGAAATACCTAACATTAACCACTTTGCCACTCAAGGGAGTGCTGGAGGACCTGTCGGTCTATTAAATGTCAGTTTCTTTGAAGGCGTAACCCTTTCCACCAGTGCTTTCGGTGCACAATATGACAACGTGCTTTCGGGTGTACTTCAATTCGATCAACGCAACGGCAACAATAGAGAAATGAAGACCAATATCCGTGTTGGTAGCAGCGAAACGGCTTTGACACTGGAGTCTCCCCTTTTTAAAGGTAATCGAGAAGAGAGTAATACCTCATTTATCGCTTCAGTAAGACGTTCTTATCTACAGTTGCTATTTGAATTGATTGGTCTTCCAATCCTTCCTGACTATTGGGACTATCAATATAAACTGACCCACAAATTTGACCGATATAATGAGTTAATCGTGACGGGTGTCGGTTCAATTGATGATTTTCGAGTGAATGAGCTGGATGAGTTTGACCCTGAAGAACAAGCCACTCAAGATCAAGTACCCATCATCATGCAGCAGACGAACACAATTGGCATCAGCTGGAAAAACCGTTTCAAAAATGGATCTGGTTTTATGACTACCACATTGAGCAACAACCGATTAGAGAACGACTTCAGACAGTTCACCGATAACATCAACTTGACAGGTTTGTTTCTTCAGAACAAGTCTGTGGAGACGGAGACAAAACTGAGATACAACTACACTAAGTTTTTGAAAGACTGGACAATCAGCGGAGGACTAAGCCTTCAGCAAGTCAATTATGAAAACGAAACAATCGATCTGGTTAACAACTTTCAATACAATGCGGACTTGGATTTTCTTCGCTATGGACTTTTCGGCCAGGCAAATAGAACTTTTTACGATGAAAGGTTAAGTCTGTCGCTTGGTATCAGATTAGACGCGAATACTTTCACAGAAGATGGTAATAATCTGCTGGAAACATTTAGCCCGCGGATTTCAGGCTCTTACACCTTCGACAAGTTGAGAAAGTGGTCCTTAAATGCGTCACTGGGTAGGTATTATAAAATCCCACCCTATACGATATTAGGTTTCAGGGACAATATTGGAGATCAAGTGAATCAAAACGCTCGATATATCCAAAGTGATCATGCAGTCTTGGGCTTGGAGTATTTAGTGACACCTTCGGCACGCTTTACCCTCGAAGGTTTTTATAAAAGATATGACAACTACCCAGTATCCATCACAGACAGAGTATCTCTGGCCAACCTTGGGGCCGACTTCTCTGTATTGGGGAACGAACCCATCGCCAGTGTCGGCTTGGGAAGGACTTATGGTCTCGAGTTTCTCTATCAGAAAAAGTTCACAAACAATTACTACTTGATCGCTGCCTACACTCTATATAAAAGTGAGTATACGGCCTTTGACCAAGATGTTTACCTACCGAGCTCATGGGACAGCAGACATCTGTTAACCTTGACGGGAGGCTATAAGTTTGGAAATAACTGGGAACTCAGCGGCCGAATGCGATACTTGGGTAGAACCCCTTTCGCACCAGTGGATCAAGCTGCCACACTAGCCAATTACCCAGCCATCATCAGAGACTATTCTCAAATAGGTGATCAACGGCTAAACACATTCAATCAAATCGATGTTAGAATTGACAAAAAATGGAACTTCACCAACTGGACCTTGAATGTATTCTTCGAAGTGGAAAACATTTTAGGCTCTCAAATTCCAACAGAACCTGAATTTGGCTTGGCTAGGGACATGGATGGCAATGAGCTATCTCCACGCAGCTTGGTAGAAATCATGGGTATAGATAACTCTAATGTCTTGCCTTCCATTGGTGTAGTGATTGATTTTTAAAATGATAAAAGGAAAGAAAATCTTAATTATCGGAGCAAGTTCTGGAATTGGAAAGAGCATTGCCCAAATGTTGTTAGATCAGGGTGCTGAAGTCATTTCAGCATCTAGAAACAATCCAGGGCTTACAGGTCTCACTCACTATGACTTAGATATTACTGATTCAGATCCCGATTTTTCATTTATCCCAGAAGTCTTGGACGGATTGGTTTATAGTCCTGGGACCATCAACCTTAGGCCTTTTCACAGGCTTTCAATAGACGACTTTCAAACCGATTTGGATATTAATCTAATGGGTGCCATTAAGGTGTTACAAGGTGCTTTCAAAAGTTTGAAAAAAGCCGATACGGCTTCAGTCATTCTATTCAGTACAGTAGCAGCCAAACTAGGTATGAACTTCCACTCTTCCATTGCTACTTCTAAAGGAGCCATAGAAGGCCTGGGCAAGTCATTGGCAGCCGAATGGAGCATGCACCAGATAAGGGTAAACATTTTATCACCTTCATTGACCGAAACTCCTTTGGCGGAAAAATTACTGGCGAATGATGACAAGAAAGAAGCCTCGAATAAACGTCACCCTATTGGACGTTTTGGCCAACCAGAAGACCTAGCACACACCGCCTTATTGCTATTATCAGACCAGTCTGGTTGGATAACCGGACAAGTCATAGGAATTGACGGTGGTGTAGGCTCACTGAAACCATAGAACCCAAGAATCAACTCCCTTTCAATCAAGTAGTTAAGTAATGAAAACATGTCAGAGATATAATCTCAGACATGTTTTCATTTTTTAGGTGCTTCTTTTATCTTTGCGGGTCTTAAAAATTAACCGACTTTAAAATATGTCATATCTAATTTATGCAGTACCCGTTCTGGGTCTAATCGGCTTGCTCGTAATGATCGTGAAATCACGATGGGTGAACAACCAAGATGCAGGCGATCAAAAAATGCAAGACCTGGCCAACTACATCCGCGAAGGTGCCCTTGCATTTCTAAGCGCTGAGTACCGAGTGCTTTCAATTTTTGTAGTAGTAGCTGGAATTTTATTGGGAATTATCTCCACGGTAGTAGAAACTACACACTGGTTTATCGTTGTGGCCTTTGTTATAGGGGCTTTCTTCTCAGCACTTGCTGGAAACATCGGTATGAGAATCGCAACAGCAGCTAACGTAAGAACTACTCAAGCGGCTAGAACTAGCCTTCCACAGGCTTTAAAAGTATCTTTTACAGGAGGAACAGTAATGGGATTAGGTGTTGCTGGCTTAGCAGTATTTGGTCTAAGTATCCTTTTCATCTTCTTGTTCCAATTCTTCATGAATGGTGAGTGGACAAGCACTGGTGATATGACGGTGGTATTAGAAGCTCTTGCAGGCTTCTCTTTAGGTGCTGAATCAATTGCACTTTTCGCCAGAGTTGGTGGTGGTATATATACCAAGGCTGCTGACGTTGGAGCTGACCTTGTAGGAAAAGTAGAAGCAGGTATTCCTGAAGATGATCCACGTAACCCAGCAACTATTGCAGATAACGTTGGCGACAATGTGGGTGATGTTGCTGGTATGGGTGCCGATTTGTTCGGTTCTTATGTTGCAACTGTATTGGCCTCAATGGTATTGGGTAACTATGTAATCCAGGACATGGGTGGAGCCATCACTGATGACTTTGGTGGAATTGGTCCAATTTTGCTTCCATTAGTAATTGCCGGTGCAGGTATCATCTTCTCTATCTTGGGTGCGATGGTCATTAGAATTTCTAATAATGACGCGAAAGAATCTGAAGTTCAGGCTGCCTTAAACAAAGGTAACTGGGGCTCAATCATATTAACTGCTATTGCTTGCTGGTTCCTTATCGACATGATGTTGCCAGCCACTATGCAAATGAAATTGTTCGGAGAAGGTGTTGTTGAGATTACCTCACTAAGAGTATTTGGCGCTGTACTTGTTGGTCTATTTGTAGGTGCTGCTATTTCTTACTTCACAGAGTTCTATACTGCTATTGGCAAGAAACCCGTAATGAGCATTATTCAAAATTCTTCTACTGGTGCTGCCACTAACATCATTGCTGGTTTGGCTACGGGTATGAAATCTACCTTCGCTCCTATCATCCTTTTTGCCGGTGCAATCTGGGGTGCTTATGAGCTAGCTGGATTCTACGGTGTGGGTATTGCAGCTTCTGCTATGATGGCTACTACGGCTATGCAGTTAGCGATCGATGCTTTTGGTCCTATTGCTGATAACGCAGGTGGCATTGCAGAAATGAGTGAATTACCAGAAGAGGTAAGAGAAAGAACTGATATTCTTGATTCAGTAGGTAATACAACTGCTGCTATTGGTAAAGGCTTTGCTATTGCCTCTGCGGCATTGACAGCCCTTGCGCTATTCGCTGCATACGTGACTTTCACTGGTATTGATGGTATTAATATCTTCAAGGCTGATGTACTTGCTGCCTTGTTTATTGGCGGTATGATTCCGGTTGTTTTCTCTGCATTGGCGATGGAGTCAGTTGGTAAAGCAGCTATGGAAATGGTGAAAGAAGTAAGAAGGCAGTTCAAAGAGATTCCAGGTATTATGGAAGGAACTGCCACTCCTGAATATGGTAAGTGTGTTGATATCTCAACCAAGGCTGCTATTAGAGAAATGATGCTCCCAGGAGCAATTACCATCATCTTCCCTATCATCATTGGATTTGCAATGGGTGCTGAACCGCTTGGAGCTTATATGGCTGGTGTTGCCGTATCTGGTGTGCTTTGGGCCATCTTCCAAAACAACGCTGGTGGTGCTTGGGACAATGCTAAGAAATCATTTGAAGCAGGTGTTGAAATTGATGGCGAGATGACATTTAAAGGTTCAGAGGCGCACAAGGCTGCTGTAACTGGCGATACTGTTGGTGACCCTTTCAAGGATACTTCCGGACCTTCTATGAACATCCTTATCAAGCTCACTTGTTTGATTGGCTTGGTTATCGCTCCAATCTTAGGTGAGATTGCTGGAACAGGTTCACATGCTGATGACCTTAAAGTTATCAATGATGACAATAAGGAACTTCATATGGATGACGTAGATGAAATGATCACTGAAGTGAAATAGTTACCACTCAAATAAAGATAGTTTCAAAGGTCTCGAGATTTCGAGACCTTTCTTTTTATCCACAAATAAGGGGAGTTCATGTGTTGAATTGTGTTGAATACGTAGTATTTGAAGATTGTTGAACGAAATATCTCGTTTTACAAAACTCCAAACTACAGGATGCGTTAGCATTTTAGGTCAATTATTTAAACTCAATCAACGTTATATGTTCTTTTCTTGGTCAAACTCGTTACACAAACAACACACTCTAAACAAATTACTTCAGACTAGCAGCGTAGTATTTCTCGGTACTTAAAGTATTGGCTTTATGAAGCGGTTGCTAGAAAAATTAAAAGCCGGAGACGAAAAGTCTCTGGACGAATTCGTGTATTTAAACCTTTCCAAGGTTTTCAATTTCTGTTATGCTCTGTTGAAATCACGTGAGGAAGCAGAAGAGGTCTGTCAGGATGTTTTTGTCAAATTTTGGGATAATAGAGACAAATTAGACCTAAACCTATCTGTAGATGGCTTGCTCTTTAGAATAGCAAAGAACCTTACACTCAATAAAATAAGGGATAATCAAAAGTACAAGGGCTCACTTGAGCTCACCGATGCCTTGTTAGTTGGAAATAGCACAATGGAAGATGTTCTTTTCAGAGAAATGGAAGACACACTTCACAAAGCCATTGAAGCACTACCTCCTAGGCGTAGACTCATATTCGAACTCAGTCGTTTTCAGGGCCTTTCCAATCGTGAGATCAGTGAAAGACTGAACATTTCAATCAATACAGTAGAAGGGCAAATAAGGAAAGCGATTAAGTCTATACACATCTATACAGATTCAATTTCTATATAGGTGAACAAGATTTTTTAAGTGAGGAGTAACGGTCACCTCATTTTTCAGTGTATTTAATAATAGGTACCGTAAATTTTTTAACTATTTGGAAGATAAAAATCTGATATATCACTTTTTAAAAGAAGATTGCTCCCCGGAAGAGCTCGATCAACTCCACGAATGGTTAATCAGTGACCTTGATGAAGAGACTACCAATGAGCTACTCAAATCCTTATGGAAGAAAACTCATGATGGTAATATTCATGATATCGATGAATCCAAACTAACGGCTAACATCCGAAAAGAGATTGCGGCTAAAAATGGATTTAACCAAACAAAGCCTATAAAAAAGAGAATTATCGTCAGGAACAGGCGGAATAATTCGTGGGTGATTATTACGGCCATCTTAGCATTGGTTATAACTGCAGGCTACTTTATTACCAGCAATAGTCAGGAAGTTGACCCTTCCCCTGTTCTAGCTGAACAAATTGAGAAAAATACACCGAGAGGTCACAGAAGTACCATCAACCTCAGAGATGGATCGAGAGTAGTGCTGAACTCAGAGACTAAAATCACTTATGACGAGAATTTCGGTATTGACAACCGTAGAATTCATTTAGAAGGTGAGGCATTCTTTGAAGTTGCGCGAGATGAGGACCTTCCCTTTGTTGTTATCTCTAAAAACCTAATCACTCGAGCCCTTGGAACCTCCTTTAATGTGAGAGATTACGGTGATGAAGATAGTGCTTCTATTGCGCTTGCTACAGGTAAGGTAAAAGTCAAAAGAAGTCAGAACCCTACAAACAAATTCAAAATTTTCTTAAATCCCAATGAGCAAGTAGTATTGAACAAAGCTTCTCAAAAATGGTCTAAAAGCAGCTTTAGACCCGAAAGAGTACTCTCATGGAAAGACAACAACCTTAATTTCAAAGAGATGTCACTCGCCAGAATCATCAAAACCTTAGAGCGATGGTATGATGTAAACATTGAAGTGAAAGGGCAAGGAATTGAAAAGCTGACCTATGAGGGAACGGGAAGCTTCGAGAAACAAAGCCTGGAAAACATACTCAACACCTTGGGATATACCATGGGGTTTGAGAGCACAATAAACGAAAAACAAATTATGATTAAACTGACAAACTAAAGGAATGCCAATGAAGAAAAACTAGTCCTAAAAAATGCCAAGGCAGCCTATTGCAGTAGGACTACCTTGGACTTACTATCTATATGTTTAACTAAAAACACGAGCAAATATATGAAAAATATATACATGGCTTCGTTGCAGCGAGGCGTGACGTACTGTCTTTACGGGATAGTGCTTCAAGTTTTTTTGATATCATCACTAATGGCTAACCGTACTAGTGCTCAGAGCATTAGAGATTACAAGGTTAACTTAGAACTTCGAGAGGTCAGCATCACACAGGCCTTCCAAAACATCGAAGGCATCACACCTTTCAAGTTCTTCTATAAGAAGAAAGACATAGATCAAAAGGTAAAAATCAACCTTCCACAGGGCGAATATACTGTAGCCGCTATTCTTGAATCAATCTCGCGAAGTGCAGCACTGAATTTCAAGCAGATTAATAAGAATATATCAGTAGCTCAGGTGCCTAATAGCGCCAGAGACAATAGCCAGCGGGTGGTTGTAATTGAGGAAAAAACCCTTACTGGTCGAGTAGTGAGTGTGGAAGACAACCAGCCACTGCCAACTGTAACTGTAAGAGTAAAAGGCACCACAATCGGTACTCAAACTGGTCTTGATGGTCGTTTTAGCCTTACTGTTCCAGATAATGCAGAGGTGCTGGAGTTCAGGTTCTTGGGCTTCCAAACACAGGAAGTTCAAATCGGAAACCAGGCAGTCTTTAACATTGTCATGCAGTTAGACACCAGACAACTTGATGATGTGGTTGTCACAGGTGTTGCAGCTGCAACACCGAAAGAGAAACTCTCATTTACTATTGCCTCTGTAGACTCGGAAGTATTAACCAAAGCTCCTGCCGCGAATGCGGGAAATGCATTGGTAGGAAAAGTAGCCGGTCTTAGAATTTCGCCAAGTAATGTTCCTGGTGCAGGTCCTGAGATTTTGTTGAGAGGTGCTACCAACCTTAGAACCGGTAATGGTCCATTAGTATTGCTAGATGGTGCCATTCTGGAAGGCAGTTTGTCTGATATAAGTGTGCAAGACATTGAGCGATACGAAATCCTGAAAGGTGCTTCTGCAGCAACTCTTTATGGTTCTCGTGCTGCTAACGGTGTAATTGCCATCTATACAAAATCTGGTCAGGGCCTAGCCGTAGGGCAAACCAACGTTTTCTTCAGAAGTGAGGTGATTTCTGAGAATACCTACAGAGGCCGTCACCCAGAAAAAGCGAGGTTTCACAATAAGCAGACTGATGCTAATGGAGACATCATCACAGACAATGATGGTCTGGCCTTGGACAAAAACCCATCCATTAATGAAGTACCCTTCTCTCGATACAGAGATCACTTAGAGGACTTCTTTTCTGGAAGCACATCATTTAGGAACTATATCAGGCTGAGTAACAGAACAGCCGCAGGCAACGTGAGTGTGTCATTCGAGCAGCAAAATGCAACGGGTGGTATTGACCTTCACGAAGGTAATAGACGTTACAACTTTGCTGTTGGTGTAGACCAGAACTTCTCGGAGCGATTCGACTTGAAAATCAGAGCAAGGTATATCTGGGATAGAGATGATCGTAGACCTAGAAACATTGGTAGCTTGATCTTTGCTTCTCCAGATGCCGATTGGTTTGCTCCAAATGAAGAAGATGGTAGTCCATTTAACTACGATGCTAACTCATTCATCTTAGACTCATTCTTCAATCCATTCTATGTGTTGAGTAATAACTTCAATGAGCGAGTAAGAAAGAGATTCATTAGTAGTGCACAAGGTGATTTAAGCATCACAGATGACCTTAAATTCACAGGTATCTTCGGCTTCGACACGCGACAGGACAACTCTCAGGCCTTCCAAAACCCTGGCTATTTGGCCGTAGTGGGTGATCCGGGCCAGGGTGATATTGACAGAGGCTTTGCTGAGACTTTCTCCGTTAATGCAAGTGCAGCGTTGACCTATGTGAAAGATTTTGGTGACTTCAATGTGAGATCTACATTAAAGTATCAATACGAAGATCGTCAGGACCAAGGATTTACTATTGATGCGGATTTCCTAGGTGTGAGCAACTTCAACAATCTAGCCGCTGCCAGAGCTGACACCAGTGGACTTGGCTACCAATTCTTCTCTGCTACAGACACCAGAGATATCCAAATAAGGTCAGACAGTTATGCCTTTGCCGTAGGCGGTGATTACTTGAATAAGTACATCCTTGACTTTGTTGTTCGATATGATGGTTCGTCTCTCTTTGGTGAGGAAGAAAGATGGCAATGGTTCTCCAGAGCTTCTGCAGCCTATAGAATTACCGAGGATTTTGATATCCCAGGTTTTCAGGAGCTGAAAGTTTCGGGTTCGCTAGGTACAGCTGGTGGTAGACCACTATTTAATGATCGATTTGAAATAGCCAATGTTAATGATGGATTGATTTCATTCCCTCAGCAACTGGCTAACCCTAATCTGAAGCCAAATATCACCACAGAGACGGAGTTCACTTTGAGTGGTAACTTCCTGGATCGTTTTGATTTCTTGGCCTCCTACTCTAACCAGGAAAACAGAGATCAGGTACTGACGGTGCCAATTTCAGTAGCGGCAACAGGTGGTAGGTCCACTCAGGTGCAGAACGCTGCTACATTATCGACCAATACTTTTGAATTCACATTGGGATACAATGCTATCAGAAAGCAGGACATGAACTTAAGGTTCGACTTGGTGGCTGACAGGACTGTTCAAACCATTACTGAGTTTAACGCACCACAAGTATTAGCTGCTGGCGCAGGTATTTGGAGAGAGGGAAGTGAGCTTACTCAGATGTACGGAAGAAGATATGCTAAGTCATTGTCTGAGCTGACAGTAGACGAGAATGGCATTGTGTTAAACGGTCAATTTGCCGGACTAGGAAACACCTCTACTATCGATGATTATGAGATCAACGACTTAGGTTTTGTTATTCCTGCAGGTACTCAATACACGAATGATGAACGTGTCGTGCCTTTAGTGAATGCAGATGGCGAGGAAGAGCAGGAGTTAGTGATTGGCAATGCGCGTCCTGACCTTAACCTAGGCCTTAGAACAGCCTTCAGATGGAAAAATGTAAACATCTACATGCTTTGGGAAGCCCAAATTGGTGGAGACGTCTACAATTCTGGACTTCAGGCACTTGACAGAGATGGTTTAGGCCCTGACTATGATCAGGCAGATCGCCCTGAAGGTCAGAGACACTGGACATCTTTCCGACAGTCTATCTATAACGGTCGAAGACTGAATGCTGAATATGTTGAAGATGCTTCACATGTTAGACTTAGAGAGCTTTCTGTGAACTACGAGTTGGGTAATGCTACACTTGAGAAATTGGGAATGTCCAATGTCTTCAAGAGTGTTCAACTCAGCTTTATCGCAAACAACGTGCTTTTGTTTGCTAAGTACCGAGGATTTGACCCAACTGCAGGTGGAATCAATGCAAGGTTTGATGGCTATGCGTTCCCATTGATTAGAACATTCTCAGGTTCTATCTCAATGAACTTTTAGTCGATTGAAAACATTAAACGAGACTTTTATGAAACTTAGAAGAAATATAAAATCAGTCTTAGCAGCGGTGCTCTTAATAGGGTTTGTGAGTTGCGAAGATTTAGAAGTTGAAAACTTAAATGCATTAGATATTAATGGTGTTTTATCTAATCCTGCTGAGTTCCCTGCCCTGGTGCAGGGGGCTTACGGGCAGTGGTGGAATCAAACACAAATATCTTACCCTAACATGTACTTGAGTGTTGCCGCACAGGTGTTCTCATCTTCATGGACAAACTATGCCATGTTTGATGGTGGTAGAATTCCACCAAGACCTTTTGTTAACTCAAATACGGCATCTACCAGACTCGTTAACAGAAACCCATGGAGGGGAATTTATAACTCTATTGGTCCTGTCAATGATGTACTGAAAGTAATGAATGCCAATTTTGATGGAAAAGCGATTGACCCAGTCACTGGAGTAGACAATACACCAATCGTATTGGCCAATGCCAGAATGATGCAGGGACTTGCACTGGGGTGGGTATCTCTCATCTTCGATAGAGGCTTTATTGTGAGCGAAGAACTAACTGATGAAGAACTTGGTTCTTTAGAGTTTTCGGGATATCGCGAGTGTGCGGACGCTGCTAAAGCCAGATTCTTAGAAGCAGCAGCCATATTCGATGCTAATCCGGATATTACATTCAATGGCTTCAATGGGGTTACACTTCCTGCCGATGAGGCAGCAAGGTTTGCACGTTCTTATGCTGCCAAAATTGAAGTGTTTTCGGCTAGAAATGCAGACCAAACCGTCAATGAAACGGATTGGAATGAAGTGCTTCAATTGACTACCAATGGTCTAACCATGGACATTGCGCCTAATGGTGACGGTGGTAATCAATGGTGGACAAGGGCATTGAGAAATGGACAGTTTGCTGGTTGGGTACGTGTACCTCAGCGTATGATTAATATGATGGAAGGCGGTACTGGAGGTAGAGACATTCTAAACCCAGCAGACACGGACCCCAACCATCCAACTGCACCTTACCCATGGCAGGACAATGTGCTGAGCTATCCTGAGATTACTACTCCTAGAGATCAGAGAATCTTGACAGACTTTACTTATAACGCTAATGTCCCATTCAGATCTGACCGTGGCTTCTACATATTTGGAAACTACAGTTATAGCCGTTACATCTACTTTGTAAATGACAACCTCGTTGGTCCTATGCCACACTTTACCGTTACTGAAAACAATCTATTGAGAGCAGAAGCGCTCATTAGAACCGGAGGTAACAAAGCTGAAGCAGCACAATTGATTAATGCGACCAGGGTAGATCGTGGAGGATTGCCGGCATTAACGGGAGCTGAAAGTGATGATGTTTTACTAAGAGAAGTAACATACGAGCGCTTGGTTGAACTTAGCTGGCATGCATCAACAAATGGATACTTAGCAAGAAGAATTACGACAACAGAGGACTTAAAACTTCCTCCTGGTACACCTTTGAGTATGCCGGTTCCTGCTTCTGAATTAGAGGCTCTGGGAATACCGAATTACACCTTTGGTGGTTTAGGTAACCCTGACGGGTCAGAATAAGAAATGAAGGATTGATGAGGGGTGTTATTCGAACATCCCTCATCAACAAATTAAGCTGACGATGAGAGTGTAATTATGAATGCTCCATTTTTCAGAGAGGAGTTTTAACTGAAAAAAGTGGCTAGATCAGACTAGTGAAGATGTGAGTCACAATGAAAAACTTCAGTGCCTTAAACGAACAACTACGCCTCGAAGAAATACAGGAGATAAGTGCAATGCAGAAAAAGACGATAAAAGTCCCTTTCTGCCAATAATGAAGCACTAAAGAAACATACTTCGCTTTCGTTTAGTCAGTATGTAATTTGTTTAGAGGGCTGGTTCTATACGAGAACCAGCTTTTTTATTCTAATAGGGTTCAATATAGAAAAATTAATTTTTCATTCCCCATATTAATAACAACTCATTGACAATTATACCTGACAATGTCTTCACAATTTCTTTTTGACTTGACGCTATTCGTTTCTGAAAACAGAAAATCCCCGGCAAGCCGCCAGGGATTCTTTCGATTATTGTTAGTCAACGATTAAAAAAAAGACCTACTACCGAAGGTTCCTCCTCTTGGGCTTACAAAAGGATTACTTTGGAATAAGTGGTTGACAGAGTTCTGTCCAATCTCCAAAACATTGGCTTCATCAACGCTCTTCAGTTTACCCCTGATTTCCACTCCAGTACCATCATCATTCATTACCTCAAGCCGGTTTTCGAACACATAGACTAAAGCTCTCATCGGATCCATAGTGATTTGATCCAGGTAGAAAATTGCTGCCCTAACTGGGCGGCCATCAGATTTATCCATAATCACTATATCTTGAATGAGCCCTTGTGATTTGTAAAAACCTGTTCTTCCCTGAGCACCAGTACTCGAAAGGTTGCTTCCTACCCTCTGGAAGGTCAGGGTGTCACCTTCTATTCTAAAGAAGTTGACAAGGCCTGACTCAGGGTAAGCCCCGTGGCGAGCACCATCATCTACTATCACCAAGTCCTGTGCCTCCAGTTTTTGTATGAGCAAGTGGCTGTTAAGCTTAATCTTTTCTTCTTTGATTAGTTTACGAGCCTCTATCCTCTTTGCGCGCTTTGACTTACGGTCGTTTTCATCTGTAATAACATCAGAAGCCATAACTCCTGTAATTGTAAACAGAGCAACCATGATCAAACTAAATATTCTATTAACACTCTTCATATCCTATCATTTTCGTTCAACATAATTCTCACATATGAAAAGGCAATTATCATTCCAAACTAACAGATCTTCAGAGGATTAGATCCATTTGTAAAAGAAACTTTGTTGCGAATACTAATACCAACTTTAGGTCGTTTTATTACAATAGGCAGCTAATAAAAAACCCTGAATCTAAAGATTCAGGGTTTTTTATTTTGACGTTGTCTTTGATTACCAGCCAATGGCTGCTCCATCACTAAAGAGGCCTTCTCCATTACGACCTTTACCCGAACTCCACAGCCTGCGTTCAAACATCAATGAGGTCGAATTTCTTCCTATTTCAAAAACATTTGAATCGGTATACCTTTCAACTTTACCTCTTATTAGTAACCTGGCATCAAAGTCATCCCTAACTTCAAGTCGGTTGG
>JGI12316J15309_10019480_pt1 | contig 14560 bp, 11 predicted proteins | sample MarCyaLeptolynsp_FD_15309 | JGI IMG/M metagenome (IMG submission 15309) | reverse complement strand
AGGCCGGAACGAAGGAGGCCTGCCGGTGCAGGTAGCACTGCGGCGGAGATGAGAACAGACCCTTCGGGCTGTCTCGGAAGTCTGTCGACGCCACCGCGTCGGCGCCGCCAGCGACTTTGTCATCGTCACGGGCGAACCAGCCGAATTCCTCGATGGCAGCGACAACGCGCTCGTCATCGAACGGAATTTCGTTCGAGACCCACTGGTCGTAGACATCTGCCGGCTGGGTGCGCAGCATCATGTCTTCCACCCAGTCTGTCGCCGGCCATCCGGTCGCAGCGCCGGACCCGAGGCCGATGCACCAGGGCGTTTCGCCGTCGGCAACAATCTGCTCGGTCAGAGCCTTCAGATCTTCCATGGACTCCGGCACTTCATACCCGGCATCCTCGAAGTTTTCCGGTACGTACCAGACGAGGCTTTTGACGTTCACGTTGTAGAAGAACCCAAAAAGCTGATCGTTGCCGTCACCATCCTTGTAGGTGCCGAGATTGACCCAGCTTTCACCCGCGCCGTAATTGTCGCCGACCCAGCTCGCCATGCCTTCGGGAAGCGGTTGAAGAAGACCGCGCGATGCCATGTCCGCCGCAAGACCGGGCTGCGGAAAGACGGCGATGTTCGGCGCAGCGCCTGCTTCCGCGTCGATCACGATCTGCTGCTCGAAGGAATCGGAACCGGTGTAGATGACTTCAGCGCCGGTCGCCTCGGTGAAATAGGCCAGCACACTCCGGAAGTAGCCGTCTTCCGGCTGCAGCCACGGACCAGCGATCGTTACCGTCTGCCCCGAAAGATCAGGCGCGCTTTCCGCCCAGGCATTGTAGCTGTCCCAGTTGAAGGGGCCCTCGCCCGGAGGGAACTTCAGTTCCGCCGACGCACTTCCCAGTCCCAGAGAAACGCTCAGCGCCAAACCGGCCGCACAGGCCATCAAACGTGATTTCATGTCAGTCCTCCCAGATTGTCCCCTTGACGGGACATTCCATTTAAAGTGGCACACCTTACCAGCCGGCAGCAATACCGAGGCTCCTCCCTCATGCAGCAAACCAACCGGAACCCGGCATCCAAACCGCTTTGGATTTGCCCTAAACATGTCGCTCTGCCTCGGACTTGTCAAGCGAACAACTCACGAATTAATGTTGCGTTTCAATAACAGCCTGATGGGAGGGCGCTTTCAAAGCGTTTTGGGCAAGCATGAGCAAGGGTGTGAATCTGAAAGAATTGTCCAATCGGCTGCAACTTTCGCAGACGACCGTCAGCCGTGCGTTGAACGGATACCCTGAGGTCAGCGCCGAGACCCGGCGAAGGGTTGCCGAGATGGCGGAGAAACTCGGCTACGCGCCGAACAGTCAGGCCAGGCGCCTCGCCACCGGCCGGTCGATGGCAATCGGTCATGTAATTCCCCGCTCGATCCACGAGATGATGAATCCGATCTTCCTGGAATTCATTGCAGGAGCGGGCGAAACTTACTCCAAACACGGCTACGACATGATCATTTCGGTGGTCGAGGACGATCACGAGGAGGACGCCTACCGTCAGATCGCTTCCCGCAAGAAAGCCGATGGCGTGATCATTCACGGCCCGGCGGCGGATGAAGGCCGCCACAAGCTGCTGCGGGAAATCAACCTCCCCTTCGTGGTGCACGGCCGCATTCCGGGGGCCGAAAAGGAAACCTCCTGGGTTGACATGAACAACCGCCGCGCCTTTGAGCGGGCGACGAACCTGCTTCTCGACCTCGGCCACAAGCGGATCGCCCTTCTGAACGGCCTTGAGCATATGGACTTCGCGCGCCGGCGGCGTGTCGGCTTTGAAGACGCGCTGGCTGCAAGGGGTCTTGCACCTGACACCGGGATCATGCGCAGTTCCGACATGACGGAACCCTACGGCTGCGACAACGCAATGCAGATGCTCAGGTCCGCCAACCCGCCGACCGCGTTTCTGGTGTCGTCGATGATTTCAGCCATAGGCGTTGCACGCGCCATCGGCCAGTGCGGACTGGAGACCGGGAAAGACGTGTCGATCATCACGCATGACGATGCCCTGTCGTTTTTGCCGAACAGCGGCGAAGTGCCGATCTTTACCTGCACGCGGTCGTCTGTTCGCTATGCCGGCCAAAGAGCCGCAGAGTTGCTTCTGGACCATATCGCCGATCCGGGCCGCGAGCCGTCATCACTCCATCTCGATGCGGAGCTGATTGTCGGACAGTCGACCGGGCCGGCACCTGACCGGTGAAGAATGCACCGGTAACGCTGCCCCTACACCTGCGAAAGACCGCTGTTTGCCAGAAGCACATTCATCGTTTTCAGACCGCTGAGACGGTGCGTCTTTGCGAGTTCGGCAGCCTGCTCTGCCTCACCGGCAGCAATGGCGTCCACGATCATGCGATGCGTGGTCTCGCGGGCTGCGGGCGCATTGTTCAGCCGCAGCAACACGGCATTCGCCCTGAACACCTGATCCAGAAGACCGCAAATCTCGTTGGTCAGCCTTTCGTTTTCCGACAGGCCCGCAACGAGCCGGTGAAAGGTGTCGTCCAGCTGCGACCAGGTCGAAATATCCTTGGCAAGAAGCGCCGTTTCCGCATCTTCCATCACGCGATGAATGTCCTGTAGCGGATCGCTCGAAGTGTCGATATGGGCCGCCGCGTTTGCCGCTAATCCCTCTAGCGCTGCAAGGATCTCGAATATTTCCCGAAAGTCCTTCTGCGAAATCGCAACAACGCGCGCACCCCGTCTTGGGATCAGGTCAACAAGCCGCTCAGCCTCGAGCCGGATCAAGGCCTCCCGGACCGGGGTCCTGCTCATTCCGAGTCGGTTGGCAATATCAGGCTCCGGAGCCTGATATCCGGGCGGCAGGATACCGCGCAGGATCTCGTCTTTCAGACGGTCATAGGCACTATCAACCCGCGTGGACTTGACTTTCGCTAACATTGCGGAGGCTTTCAGAACACGATTTCAAACATGACGATGTGCCCGGCCGCTCTGCTGGGGCGCTCTGGCCGGGCATCAGTGTTCTTGCAAACAACTCCATTCAGTATTGATAATAATGACAATAAAATTTTAGTCAAAGTGGATGGAAACCGGAAAAGATACGCGAGAGTCGAGCGCCAATTGCGGTCAACACATTGATTAAGCTGAAGAAAAGGAAAAGGGCTTCAAAAAAATATTGCGAAAATTACTGATTTAATTCAGCGCAAACGCGAATTCGAACTGCGGATTTGGACGATTCCAGTCGCCTGAGCCTTAACTGTTTATGCATACCCTGCGCACGGCAACCATGTGAAAAACAGATCGCGATTTCAGATCGCGCTGACCTGCCCTTGTGCCGGGCGCGGTTCCTGATCTAGATCTGTTTCCTGAATTGCCTTTCATTCACGAGGTTCGCACATGCGAACTGCAGTGACTTCCGGAGCCGCCATCTATGAAGCCAGTCGTTCCCTTCATCCCTGAAGCGCAATCGCACGAACGGAACGTCTGGCAACGGGAACTGTCCAGCGCTCTCAGCGATCTGGCTGTCCTCAAACCGTTCGAAACACTGACCGAAGACGAACGTCTTGCCGCAAGGGTCGCCATCGTCGCCAATCCCGACCCGGCCCATGTCGCCGCTCTGCCAAACCTTGTCTGGGTGCAAAGCCTCTGGGCAGGCGTCGAACGGCTTATGTCCGAATTGCCGGAAGACGGTCCGCTCATTGTCAGACTGGCAGACCCGCAAATGGCCGAGACCATGTCCGAAGCGGTTCTGGCCTGGACGCTTTATCTGCATCGCGACATGCCCCGCTACATGCTGCAGCAGCGCCAGGGCATATGGCAGGAGCATTTCCTGCAAACACCCGCAGAACGGACGGTCGGTGTGTTGGGATTGGGAAATCTCGGAAATGCCTCGGCGCAACGTCTGCGAGCCAATGGTTTCACGGTGACCGGCTGGAGCCGATCGGTAAAAACGCTCGATGGTGTTCGCTGTTTCCATGGATCGGAAGGTCTGAAGCAGTTGCTTGGCGAGGCCGACATTGTCGTCGTTCTGGTCCCCCTGACCGATGAGACCCGCGGACTGCTTGGCGCAGCCGAATTCATGGCGTGCAAGGAAGGCGCCGCGATCATCAATTTTGCGCGCGGCCCGGTCATCGAAACCGACGCGCTTGTTGGTGCGCTCGATGCCGGACACTTGTCCCATGCGGTCCTCGATGTCTTCGACCGGGAACCCCTACCATCCGAAAGTCCGCTTTGGCAGCACGAAAAAATCACGGTGCTGCCGCACATTTCCGCGCCGACAATCATCAGCACCGCATCCAGGCTTGTTGCACGGAACCTCGAGGCGTTTCTGGAAACGGGCGCCATCCCGCATTACGTCGACCGCAAGCGTGGATACTGACTTTCCGCAGCCGGTATGTCGCAATAGTGTCAAGGATCGCGCAGTATCAGGCAGCGAGTTTCACACCCGATAAAGGTACAACATGCCGACCCTCCCGATCCTGGGCGCAGCGCTCAATGTCAACAGTCTGGAAACCCACCGCGCGCTCATGCTCGACAAGCCCAGGGACCTTGAACTTCAGGATTTCTGGCCGGGCGAGGTGCTCAACGGTGACTGGATGCCGCTGGTGGAGCGCGCAAAGTCACTTCTTGACGGACACGAAGGCCGCGTGGGCATCCACGGTCCGTTCTGGGGCTTTACCATTGACGCCGTCGACGTCGACGTCAGGCAGGTTGTCAGGAAAAGGCTCATGCAGGGTCTTGAAGTCTGCGAAGCGCTTGGTGCATCCCATATGGTCGTTCACAGCCCTTATTCCACATGGGACCACAACAACCTCGACAATTACGAAAACGCGCGCGAACGCAAGTTGGAACTCTGCCACCTGACCATGAAAGACGCGGTGAAGCGCGCCGAGGATATCGGATGCGAGCTCGTCATCGAAAACATCGAGGACAAGGACCCGCATCTGAGAAAGATACTCGCAAACAGTTTCGGGTCCCAGATGGTGAAGGTTTCCATCGACACGGGCCATGCCCACTACGCCCATGGCACAACGGGAGCACCGCCGGTTGACACTTATGTAAAGGCCGCTGGAAACGATTTGCGCCACGTCCACCTTCAGGACGCCGATGGGTATGCCGACCGTCACTGGGCGCTCGGCGAGGGAACGATCAACTGGCACTCCGTCTTCAAGGCACTGTCCGGTCTCGACAGCGATCCCCGCCTGATCATCGAAGTGCGCGACCACGCTGATGTGCCTGTCTCGATCGCGAATATGGTCGCGCTCGGACTGGCACAATAGAGCCGTTTTTTGCGCCCCGGACCCGACCCCACAAATTTGTGAAGAGGCGTTAGAGGACAGTCAGGCGGCCTTTGCCTACTTACAGTCGGAAACGAGGTGTGTTCCGGCATTCCTCGACCTGAACGGGCTCTTGCAAAGGTGCACTGACAAATATGCTTGAACTGCCGCTTGCGTATCTTGCCGGTCTTCTGACCCTGATCAATCCATGTGTTTTGCCGGTGCTGCCGATCGTGCTCGCATCGGCACTCAATGCCGACAGGCGCGCACCCATTGCACTGGCTGCCGGGATGAGCGTTTCGTTCGTCACCTTCGGAATGCTGGTCTCCACCCTCGGCTACGCCATTGGCCTGACGGAAGATGTCATGGCCAGGGTCGGTGCATCGTTGATGATCGCCTTTGGTCTTGTGCTGCTTGTGCCGGCCTTCAGCCAGCGCTTTGAACTCGCCGCAGCCGGTCTTTCCGGCTCGGCCGGACAGAAACTGCACAGCACCGATACCAGCGGTCTGCGCGGCCAGTTTCTCGGTGGAGCGCTTCTTGGTGCAGTCTGGTCGCCGTGCATCGGCCCGACGCTTGGCGGCGCGATCGCCCTTGCGTCTCAGGGGCAGAGCCTGCTCTGGGCCGCCGCCATCATGTCCTTTTTCGCGCTTGGCGTCTCGACATTCATCGTCGGACTTGGGCTCGGCGCGGGAGAAACCATCCGCCGCAGGGCCGACAGATTGCGCGGACTGGCGGAGAAATCCAAACCCCTGATGGGGGTCGTATTCATCGCAGTCGGCGTGCTGCTGCTGCTCAACGTCCACAAGATGTTCGATGCATGGGCTCTGAGCGTGATGCCGATCTGGCTGCAGGATCTTTCAGTCCGATTTTGATCTTGAAGGGAAAGGAACGAACATGAACCGACGTCGCTTTCTTATGACAACCGCAGGCGCTGCACTCACGGCAACCCTGCTGCCCGCAACCGCGTTTGCAAGCGGAATGGTCGATTACGCGCCTGGGCTTATCCAGAAGCACCTCTCCGCAGGCAAAACGGTCTTCGTTGACTATGCCGCTTCCTGGTGCAGCACCTGCGCGAGGCAGGAACGGGTCATCAACGCCCTGCGTCAGGCCAATCCCGCCTATGATGAGGCCATCGTTTTCATACGGGTTGACTGGGATGCCTATGGAAGACACGACGTGACAACGTCCCGCAAGATCCCGCGCCGCTCCACATTGCTCGTGCTGAAAGGCGATCAGGAACTCGGGCGTATCGTGGCCGGTACAAGCGAGCAGCAGATCAAGGCACTGCTCGACACCGGTTTGCAGGCCGGCAGCTGACGGCGCTAAGATCGCATCCCCACCCTGGAGAGGACCGATTGAGCCGTTTCGACGGATCAGGTGGGCACTACTCCCTGGGGTCGCCTTTCAGAGTTTGACAACAAAAAGCCTCCGCGGTTCGCGTGGAGGCTTTTTGATGTTTCTGTCAGCCCATCGCCCACGGGCCGTGATAGCCGCCGCCATCCTTGTCGGTGCGCTCAAAGCCGTGGGCACCGAAGAAGTCCCGCTGGCCCTGCAGCATGTTCGCCGTCGAGCGTGCCGTGCGCATGATGTCGAAATAGGACAGCGCAGCGGACAGGGCCGGAACCGGCAGACCGTGCAGCGCGGCCTGTGCCACCACCTGTCTCAGATGAGCTTCGGTTTCCTTGAGCTTGGCGGAGAAGAACGGCGCCAGCATCAGATTGCGCTCGGCATCCTCGGCAAGCGCCGCGGACATGTCGTTCAGCATGGCTGACCGGATGATACAGCCGTTGCGCCAGATTTTCGCGATCTTCGGCAGGGGCATCGCCCAGCCATATTGGCGCGCTGCCTCCAGAATGAGCCCGAAGCCCTGCGCATAACAGACGATCTTGCCGGCCACCAGGGCAGCTTCCAGGGCATCGATGGCGATCAGTTCCTGACCAAGGCCTGTCGGAGCTGCGCCGAACTCGACCTCGCCCGCCTTGCGCTCCTCAAGCCGCGACGACATGTTGCGAACGGCGACCGCCGCTTCGATTGTGCTGGCAGGCGTTCCCAGCATCAGGGCCTCGATAGCCGTCCAGCGGCCGGTCCCCTTCTGTCCGGCACGGTCGAGGATGATATCGAGCATTGGCCGGCCCGTATCCGGATCCGATGTTGTGGCAACCTTTCCAGAGATCTCGATCAGGTAGGACTGCAGGATGCCCCGGTTCCACTTTTCGAAGACGGCGCCAATTTCGCCGGCGGGCATGCCGAAGCCGTCACGCATGACACCGTAAACCTCGGCAATCATCTGCATGTCGGCATATTCGATGCCATTGTGAACCGTCTTGACCAGATGCCCGGCACCGGCTTCACCGAGATGGGCCGCGCAGGGTTCGCCTTCGTGTTTCGCTGAAATGGCTTCCAGAATATGGCCGACCTGGTCCCAGGCATCGTTCGCGCCACCTCCCATGATCGATGGCCCGAAACGCGCGCCTTCTTCACCACCGGAAACGCCGATGCCCATGAAGCGGGGGCCGTGCTCGGCGGAGGCCGCGGCGCGCCGGTTGGTATCATGGTAATTGGCGTTACCCGCATCAATGATGAGGTCCTGCGCATCCAGCAGCGGGCGCAGCGCCTCGATCTGTGCGTCCACGGCCTCTCCGGCGGGCACCATCAGGATGACCGCTCGAGGTGGTTTGATCGAGGCGACGAAATCTTCAAGTGTTTTCGTGGGGACGAGCTTTCCGGCAAGATCCCCGGCCTTCGCCATGAACTGGTCGGTCTTCTCCGTGGTCCTGTTATAGACCGCGATCTGGAATCCATTCTCGGCAATGTTGAGAGCAAGGTTTCCGCCCATAGTGCCCAGGCCGATCAGGCCGATTTCCGCAACAGCGCCGTTTGAACTCATCAAGGAAGCCTTTCTCAGATCGATTTAAATTGTCGTTACGAGGTGATAGCCGACCCGCCTTCTTCGGGCAATGGCTGCAACAAAGGATCGGGGAACAGAACCCCTTAATCTCGCGCCGGATCACGCAAACCTGAAAAAAGAGGGCCGCAAACGACCCCCTACTGGCGATTCCCGCTGTCGCTCGAAAATAACTGTCACACAAGCCTGCTAACCACCTGTGCAACCGCATTCTCCAGCGGCTTTGCTCAAGGGATTAGTCAGATGAAGAACATGTTGATCGCAGCCGGCCTTCTCGCCATGGCCTCCGCGTCTGCTGTCGCAGACGAAGTGGCCGGCAAGCTGGCAGTCTACACATCGCAGCCGAACGCAGATGCGCAGGCAACTGTTGACGCCTTCAAGGCAAAGCATCCGGGCGTTGAAGTCGAGTGGGTCCGTGACGGCACCACCAAGATGATGGCGAAGCTGCGCGCCGAGTTCGAGGCAGGCGCACCGAAACCCGACATTCTTCTGATCGCCGACATGGTCACCATGGAAGGTCTCAAGAAGGAAGGCCGCCTGATGGCGCACGAGGGCGCGGACGTTTCCGCCTACGATCCCGCCATCATGGACGATGACAAGACCTATTTTTCCACGAAGCTGATCACCAGCGGCATCGTCTACAACACCAATGCACCGATGAAGCCGACGTCCTACAAGGATCTTCTGAAGGAAGAGGCAAGGGACAAGCTGGCCATGCCATCCCCGCTCACCTCTGGTGCTGCGACGATCCACATGGCGGCCCTGACCTCAAACCCGGACCTCGGCTGGGCCTACTATGAGGACCTTGCCGATCTGGGAGCCAATCCGAAGGGCGGCAACGGCGGCACCTACAAGGCCATCGCGGGCGGTGAAAAGCTCTACGGCTTCGTTGTCGATTTCCTGCCGATCCGCGAAAAACTGAAAGGCGCACCGGTCGAATTCGTTTTCCCGGAAGAAGGTGTTTCCGCGGTCACCGAACCGGTTGCGATCCTGTCCACGGCGCAGAACCCGGATGCTGCAAAGGCATTTGTCGATTTCCTGATTTCCGAAGATGGCCAGAAGCTTGCCTCTTCCCAGGGCTACCTGCCGGCGCACCCGGCTGTCGCAGCCCCAGAAGGCTTTCCGGCACGCGATGAAATCAAGCTGATGGACTTCGATCCGGCTGAAGCACTGGAACAGGACCAGGCCAACAAGATCAAGTTCACCGAGATCTTCGGCGGTTAGTCCCCTCACGCTCAAAGGCTTGAACGTTAGCGCGGCCAGGGCCGCGCTAACGTTCCTTCAGGTTTCACGCAATCCCGCTGGTTCTCTTTGCAAACGTCTTCGCCCTCGGAAAAAGCGACCCTGGTTGCCCTCGTCGCCGGTGCAACGGCGATTTGCGGACTGCCGCTTCTCCTGCTTTTCAGGACCGGCCTGACCGGAGAAACAGGGCTGGACCTCGCACCACTGCTCGAGGCGATCCAGAACCGTTCCGTGCAACGCGCACTCTGGAATTCCATCGAAAGCAGTTTCCTCTCGGCACTCGCGGCAACCTTGCTCGGAACCTTGCTTGCGCTTCTCGTCGGCCTCACCGACATCCGGGCGAAAGGACTTCTGGTTTTCCTTTTGCTGCTGCCGATGATGATCCCGCCGCACGTGACCGCGATTGCATGGATCCAGGCGCTTGGACCGGCAAGCCCGGTTCTGCGCTGGCTTGGCATCGCCCCGGAGCTCGGGTCCACGCATCCGCTTTATTCGCGCGAAGGTCTTGTGCTGCTGCTCTCGCTCCAGCACAGCCCTCTCGTCTTCCTTCTGGTTCGGGCTGCGCTCAGATCGTTCCCGCGCGAATTGTCGGACGCAGCGCGCATATCGGGTGCGGGGACCTGGACGCTCTTGCGACGGATCACGCTGCCTCTCCTTGGGCCTTCCCTGCTTGCTGGCTTTGCACTCGCCTTTGTCGCGGCGCTCGGCAACTTCGGCATCAACGCGCTCATCGGCATACCGGCGCGCTACACCACGTTGCCGGTTCTGGTCTGGCGCCGTCTGGCAAGTTTCGGACCGGACATCCTGCCGAATGTTGCAGTGATATCCGTTATCCTCGCACTTGTCGCGCTCGCCGCCATAGCGGCCCAGAGCCTGCTGCAAGGGACCATGCGCGCCAGCCTGATCGGACTGCCGCAGGACCCGCTTGCGATTTCGCTTGGCTGGAAAAGACCTTTTGTGGAGGTGTTCCTCTGGAGCTTCGTTGCAATGGTGCTGCTTCTGCCGGCTGCGTCTCTGATCGCAACCTCCCTGGTCAGGACCTACGGACTGCCGCTCGGGTTGGACACGCTGACACTGGAAAATTTCGTGGAAGTCGTCTGGCGTCAGTCGGTCACGTTAAGGGCGTTTGCGAACTCCACGCTGATTGCCGGCATTGCGGCCGTTGTCATCGCGGCGGCAAGCCTGTTGCTCGGCTATTTTCTGACACACAGGAACGGGGGCCATCGCCGATGGGCGGGATTTGCGCTGACCCAGTCCGAGATCGCGTTCGCAGTGCCGGGACTGGTGATGTCGATCGCTTTCATCCTGGCGTTCATCCGCCCGCTTCCGGTCCTCAACGTCTCGCTCTACGGCACCTTGTGGATCATACTGCTCGCCTATGTTTCGGTTTTCCTCGCCGTCGGGTTGAAGCCGGTCCTGGCCGCCTTCCTCCAGATGGATGGCTCCCTGGAGGACGCAGCGCGGGTGTCCGGCGCCGGGTTCTTCGTCCGGGTCAGGCGGATCTTCACGCCGCTTGCGGCCCCATCAGCGGCATCCGGCGCTATTCTGGTTTTTTTGACGACCTACAACGAAGTTACGGTTTCCGCGCTCCTGTGGTCGACCGGAAACGAGACGATTGGAACGACCATCTTCAACTACGAAGATGGCGGCTACACCACGCTGGCTGCCGCCATGTCCGTGGTCGTCGTTGCGGCAACGCTCCTGATCATGCTGGCGATGAACGCGCTTTCAGACCGGGTTCCGGCGGGAACGATCCCCTGGAAGGACTGATAGCAACGACATCATGGGTTCTGCTCCGGAATGACCCAGCTCCGGGTAACGGAAAGACGCAGGACGTCGCCCTTGTCCGCCTTTCGATGCAGCGTCAGAAGCAGCGGGGCTTCGATGCCATCGACGGCCACGAAAACGTCCCAGGACCCGCCCCGATAGACCGTGCGGACCACTGTTCCTTCAAGGTCCGGGCTTTCGGCATCCGGTACAAGGTGCTCGGGTCGGATAAGCAACGTCGCAGGTCCGGTTCTGGTTTCGTGCGCGCAGTCCGATGAGATCGAGCTAATTCCCAGCGACACCTTTGCCTGGTCGCCCGTCACATCATCGACCCGGACCCGCACCAGGCTGCTGCGTCCGATAAACCCGGCGACACGCCTTGAACTCGGGCGGCGATAGATGGCGTCAGGTTCGTCAACCTGCAGGATCCCGCCGTCCCACATCACGGCTACCCGGTCGGCAAGCGCCATCGCCTCGCGCTGATCATGGGTGATGAACAGGGTCGTCGCGCCGCTCGCGCCATGAAAGGCAGCCAGTTCTTCTTCCATGACGCTGCGCAGATGCGGATCGAGATTGGCGAGCGGTTCATCCATCAGCACGGTTTTCGCACCCTGGGCAAGACAGCGGGCAAGTGCCACCCGCTGCCGCTGGCCGCCGGACAGTTCCGCAGGCTTTCGGTCCGAAAAGGCCGTTAGGGAGACTGTGGCCAGGCAATCCGAAACCCGGTCCGATACGTCACCGCCTTTTTGGCCTGCCGTTTCAAGCGGAAAGGCAACATTGCCGGACACGCTCATATGCGGCCAAAGCGCATAGGACTGGAACACGACGCCAACCTGTCGGCGTTCCGGAGCCATGTGGAAACCATCGTAGGCAACGTCACTGCCACCAAGCGCAATCCGTCCCGCATCAATCGGCTCAAGTCCCGCGATGGCGCGCAACAAGGTCGACTTTCCACATCCCGACGGACCCAGAACGACAAAGAAAGTTCCCGTTTCGATGGACAGGGACACGTCGCTGAGAGCCGTGTGCGGCCCGAACGATTTTGAAATGGAAGAAACCGAAATGGACATGCCCTGCGTTAGCTCCTGTCCATGACAGGGAGATTACACGGCAAACTTTTGGAGGTGTTATTTGCTTCTGAGCCTGAGCAGCAGATCGACTTCTTCCTCCAGCGCGCGGCCATAGGCGCGGGCAGCCGGTGCGTTGGTCTGGCCGAGCGTTTCATGCCGGAACAGGCAATAGGCCGCCAGCCGCCAGTGATAAGCACCCCGCTCTTCCAGGAACCTTTCGGCGGTCTCCTGATTTGGATAGTGTTTAAGGAACATTTCTTCCGCATAAGCGACCAGGGGATGCAATCCGTAGAGCTTCAGAAGACCTGGTGACACGAACCCGGCAATATCTTCGACAGGATCGCCATAGCCGGCGAATTGCCAGTCGATCATGCGGGCACCGTCTGCCGTCGACTGGATTGTCCCGAGGCAGAAACTACGGTGAACCAGCGTACGCTTGATTTTACGGCGGGCAAGGGCGTCGTCGCTCGGCCTGAGACGCTTGAGGTTTGCGGCCTTGCGGCTGTCCGGAATGGCGGCCAGCATCGCGTCCCCGTTTTCAAGCACGTCGTGATATCCGGCTGGCACTTCCTGGTGCCCGGGTACAGGCTCCTTGAGTTCCGCGATCCGGCCGATCAACTCGGCCGCTTCCCCGACATCGATCTGGTCTGTTACCGGGGGTCCATAGCCATAGACCAGCAGCGGCGTACCAGCCGGGCTTTGGGTATAGGTTTCCAGCGCAGGTGCAAGGCCGTATCTGGCGAGAAAACTCAGGGCCTCGGCCTCCTGGTCGGGCAAGGTCGGATAAAGCGGATTGACCTCAGCGCCGGGAAAGAACTCCTTCACCACGAAAATCCGTTCCGGCGTGTCGAGGCGCCAGAAACGGCTGGTGTAGTTGACTGGCAGCGGACGCAGGCGTGCTCTTCCCCAGTCCGCGACCGGCAACACGCCTTTGAGAAAGGCAAGAAGATCTGAATCGGAAAGCCGTTCGTTCACGCCAGTTGGATCCACATTCAATTTGACTGACCTCTGATCGCTTTGAAGCTTCAATTCGTCAAGCTGAAGTTTCACCGAAGCCTGTTGATGGCACTTGCCGCGCAGCCGGCATGTCGGAGTTGGAGCAGAGACCGTCGCTCTGAGACTGCCCGCAAAAACAAGGCTCTCCGCTAAAGTCGAATCATCCTGCGATCTTGCTGGCCAAGCCTCACGGCGACCCAAGACCTGCGAATCGCGAAACAATGGCGGATCGGATGACAGAGGACCTTGGCACTGTTGCCTTGAAAGAAACAGCACCGGCACGGCGCGGGCGCCGCCGCAGGGGTGGCGGTGAAAAGACGGGACCGGACCTGTTCCCCCAGAAACCCTTCAGGCAGCCGCGGCATATCTTCAAGCCTATCGAAGCGATCTCCGCGGACAAACTTGAAGCGATCCACGATGCATCGATGCGGGTTCTGGAAGAGATCGGCATGGACTTCCTTCACGAGGAAGCAAAGGCAATGCTCAAGGCCGCCGGCGCCGATGTGAAACCGGGCGAGGACCGCGTTCGCATGGATCGAGCCATGGTTGAGGAACTTGTCGCCAAGGCACCTGCCGAATTCACCCTGCGCGCCCGCAACAGACACCACGACCTGCAGATCGGCGGCGACGCCATCGTGTTCTCGTGCGTTGCCAGCACACCCAATGTCGTCGATCGTGACGGCGGTCGCAGGCCCGGCAACCGGGAAGATTTCCAGAAGCTGTTGAAGCTCGGTCAATTCTTCAACATCATTCATGCGCCGCTCGGCTATCCGGTCGAACCCGTGGACCTTCACGCCTCCATTCGGCATCTGGATTGCATTGCCGACGCGATCCGTCTGACCGACAAGACGCTCCATCTTTATTCGCTCGGCAAGGAGCGCAACCACGATGGTATCGAACTTGCCCGGATCGCGAACGGGCTCTCCCATGAAGAACTGGTGGACACCCCGTGCACACTGACGGTGATCAACACGTCTTCCCCTTTGCGTCTCGATACTCCCATGCTTCAGGGCATCATCGAGATGGCCAAGGCTGGTCAGGTGTCCGTCGTCACGCCATTCACGCTCGCCGGCGCGATGGCGCCGGTGACCGTCGCCGGCGCCCTGACACTGCAAAACGCGGAAGCCCTTGCAGGCATCGCCTTCGCGCAGCTGGTAAGGCCGGGCGCACCTGTCATCTATGGCGGCTTCACCTCCAATGTCGACATGAAGTCCGGTGCACCGGCCTTCGGCACCCCGGAATACATGAAGGCCGCGCTTGTCAGCGGACAACTGGCACGACGGTACAAGCTGCCCTTCCGCTCTTCCGGCGTCTGCGCCGCCAACA